>Ga0181612_170861_pt1 | contig 10773 bp, 9 predicted proteins | sample HoacroProtozoa21_FD_119630 | JGI IMG/M metagenome (GOLD analysis project Ga0181612, IMG submission 119630) | Hoatzin crop microbial communities from Cojedes, Venezuel. Combined Assembly of Gp0051906, Gp0051904, Gp0051908 | reverse complement strand
CACAACCAAGATGTACTCCCGTGCTGGCGGCGGGGCCCAGGCGGCTGGCAGATGTGCGCCAGAGCCCCCGCGCAGCCCCCCGGGTGCCGCAGCCCCGCTCCGGCACAGCCCGTTCCCTCCCCGGGAGGGTGAAACCACAGCCCTTGCCACAAGGACAGAGCCGGCCATCGCTCCCCGTACCGGGCGATGCGCGGGTGCGTGCCCCAGCCCCCTCCCCAGCCCTGCACCCCAGGGAGGGGAGCGGTGGGAGGGTGACTCGCTGCGGCTCGGTATCATCCAGGGAGGCAGCTGAGCTGCCCTGGGATTTTGCTTGGCAAATGTTTTTAAGGACCTGCAGTGCTTTTGAGGTCGGCTGGTGGTTGTTATTTTTTTGCCTTGTTTTCATTTCTTTCTGCGTTTGAGGCTCTCTGCGACAGGCTCTGCTCTGGGTCTGCCATGGCCGTGGCTGGTGCAACTGCTCCAGCACCAGCCTCCCGTCCCGCTGGCCTCCCACTCTTACCGGCAGCTTTGCAGCGATGCCAGCGGCCCCGATTGCTCTGGGTGCGTCGTGCCCAGCTGCAAGCTGTGCCCCATAGAGCTTGGCACCCAAAGCCTTTGGTGTCATGGGGCGGCGATTCCTCCCTGTACCCAGACGGGGCACTGGGATTAAATGGTTTGCCAGGGATCGCGTGGAGAATCAGGGCAGGGTAACGAGAGTCCCGCTGCCGTAAGGCTGACTTTCCTCCCAGGAAGAGCCAAACCCTCCTGCAAGCACAGCCTTGTCTCGAGCAGGGAGCGGATCCTGCTCGGCACGGAGCTGACCTCCCATCTCACCCAGCCACGCCGCACCACTTGTTTACTTTCTTCTGCAAATGCCCTAAACCTTGACAACGACCTATTTTCCCTTCTGTTGCGCAAAGCTTCTTTCCTAGAAAGAGGCTTTGTAATGCTCAGTCCAACCAGCCCAGCTCTCCTCTGTGTATGTAAAAGTAAATTTTAAAGGACTGGCAGGTCTAGCTTAGCTCAAACCCATCCAAAACCCACAGGCGGGTGAGTTGGGAGCCTCGGTCAGATGCTACCTGGAACCATCCTGCGAGACTGCCAGCCCGGTTTGCAGAGGAATCAGATAAGCTGTAAGTCAGCCTTCAAGTCCAGACCTCAAACTTACTTTTTCCTATTAGTGCTTTTCATCTGTCTGCTTCTGCTGCAGCATTCAACGAAGCTAGGAGAAAGCTTTTCTTTTCTCCAGACTTATCTCCCCTGTTTGTGTCCTCACTTTTCACTGGCAGTAGAAAACATCTGATTGTTTTGCTTAATTCCAGATGTATAAAAATGGAATTTTTTAAAAAAATAATTATCCTCCTTCCTCCATAACACTTCCAAGTTTTGAGGACTGCTACTCCTCTGGCAGAGGATGGTTTGCAAGAGAAAACAAGAGAAACAATGGTAACAAGAAACAATGGTTGCAAAAAACAATGGTAACAAGAGAAACAATGGTTCAAATTTGCTTCTTCAGAGCACACAATATTTGATCCCAGAGCAGAAGGAGAGCTCCTTTTCTCATGCCACCCCTTTACCTTGGGGCTCTCCATCCTTTCCTTTTTCTCAGGGAGGTGCCCTGGCCATGCTCAAGCTGCTGGTAGCACGGGTAGTGAAGGATCACCTTGTCCCCACACTGGTGATCATATACAGCTCCTTCTACGATTTCGTCTCCATCTCTATTCTACAGCCCAGCTTTGTAAGTTAACTCAAAGCCAGTCCTGTTTATTTTAACATGCCAGGCTGTAACCTGAAGCTAGAGATGTAAATTCAGCCTAACAAGTTCCCCTTGGCCAGCTGAAGGCACAGGTTAGAGATTAATCCAACAGCAGCAGATGGTCTGGGTTGAACACTTGCTGCTTGCTCACGGCTGCTCCTTCCCGTCTGCTCGGTACCTGCAGCCTGGCTTGGCATCTAACCGTGCTCTCGCCTGGATGTACAAGCTGCTCTACATGAAATCAAAATGTACGACTTGGAGATCGATGTGCCAGGGACCTGGTCTGGTTGAGAAGCAGCTTATGTGCCCACCGACACCTACACATGTGCACAGATGCATTTTCCAGGAGCTGAAGTCACTAGACTTTAAATCACTGCCAGTGGCTCCTAACATCTCAGTTATCTTATCTGTGCAGGAGTGTGGCTGCTATTCTTATCCATCCTGCAAGGATGCTGGTGAGGACCCAGTTTAAACTGGAGAGGCTTTTCTCCAGGTCTTATCCCCAGTTCAAGTGAGCCCGAGATGATACAGTAAGTAGAGACACTGGGTTAGGTAACAGACCCCCTTGCTCCTTGAGAAGCCACATGACTGGTGTTTAAAGGAATGAGTGATCCCTTAAATGACCTGGTCTTTCCTGGATGTAAGGCTTCACCTTGAACCCCTGAATGGGCTCCTGTGCCCCAAAACTAATAAATCTCCATTTCTCTCTCTCCCTCCCTCTTTTCTCTACCTGTCTGCCTGTTTGCACAAACCTTGTAGGCTTCCCTTCTCCAGGACTGCAAAGGTACCATCAGATGAGGTCGAGAACCATCACCTGGTCCACAAGCGGTGAAGAAGAGGCAGACAGATAAATAGCCTGATCACATCTACCTGATTTCCTGCCAAAAACACTAGCGACTATTGGGATGGATGTGAAAAAGCCAGCACCCCCCTGAAGTGGTGATGAATACTTTGGGTGTGTTACCTGTAACATGGCAAAACCCCAATCTTCCATGCTTCTACACCAGCATGGGCACTGTGGCAGCATCTATGAGTAAAAGACATCATTTTAATTTATCTGGAGAGGTATAAATCAGGTGAGGAGGTGGTGGACATTTCTTCCTGCTGTGGACCTGATAGGACAGTCTGTGGGCCATAGGAGCTATGAGGAAAGCTTTCCCTGGTGTGAGGGTCATGGAAGACTGACATAAGCCCTGGCATGAGGGCTGGAAATAAAATAGGGTCATAACAAGGGGGATGCTACAAGAACAACTCAGATCAGAGCAGGCCCCAGACACTCTTCTAAGTCTTCCTATCCCGGCTTCTGGATCAACGTAGGAGAGACGCAAAGCTGGGCTATGGTACTTTGCCCCCACTGTCAGCTGGAGATGCTCAAGAGGAGCAGCCTGGAGGGCAGCCAGATGCCTGTCACCAAGGAAAAGACCACTAAAAAGGACACGTGCAAGAGAAATGCAAGTATTGCACTTAAATGTATAGTGGATAGAAGTGCACTGAAGGGCTATACAGAACCCGTCTCTTCCATCTCCGCTGGAATGAAAGGGGGCAATAAATTTCACGAGTGATTCTGAGAAGGATCACGTGGGGTTTTTCCATTACTAAGGGCAAAACTTGGAGAGGGTCACCGAGGCATGGTGACTTCCCTGATGCATCCTGCCCAGCTGAGAAGAGCTGCCCTGCTCCTCTCCTCCAGTATTCATCCTCCAGCCCCTGACCAAAGCAAGGGGTCTCACAGGTGGGTGGAGAAGATTTAGTAAGCTTGGAGGAGGGAGCAGACTACGAGATGGGTTTGTAGGAATTTTTTGACCTGTTTTAGCTTACTCCTTTAGGGTGAGATGAGCTGTGCCCTAAAAGGGCCATCCCTGGCTGTAAGGGGAGCATGGGGAGACTAACCCAGGGGTTGCAGCTGTGACCATCTGACTTCACGAGCTTCCCAGCTGATGGCTTGGTGGAGCATCAGACAGCCCATGGCAGCACCCCTCAGCATCAGGACACTTCTGCAGGCTCCTATAGAGACTCAGCTCTTGACTGTCCCTGTGATCAGGAAGACGCAATAGCCTCCGGCTATTTTTGTGTAGGGACCCAGGGGTCCTGCCTGGGTCCTAGTGGCAGGACACAAAGCTGCTTTCAATATCCACCAGTTTTCCTCTCTGAAATTCTTTCCTGAAACAAATAACATGATCCCTATGTTGACTACATGAGCCCTGCCTGGAAAAATGAGGGAATAAAGGGGTCTCAACTGGAGCTATTCTTTGAGCTTCAGTAGCCCTGCAAATAATTTTCCCAGGTCTGCAGGCAGGTTTTGAATGTGGCATTAGGCTGAGGTGATATGAAATACCAGTGGTCTTCAAGAGAGTGTTATCCAGTCATGGTATTTTATTTTTTGCCTGCTTCTAAATGTGCGTTGAATGCAAACAAGTAAGGACCTGGCTGGTGGGCTGATGTCTGCGCTTGCTTATACAGGGATTATTGGGCACCTGGGATTTTCAGTGGCACGGCACTGGTAGGGATAACAGACAGTGAGTGCCTTTGGGGATCTTGGCTGTGAGTAGAATCAAGCCTCAGAGCCCCTGGCAATGGACTGCTTCAGTGTCCCCATCACATGCTGAAATAAAGCACCTCTACAGCCAGCCAGCTCTACCGCAGCAGCAGCTATTTTTTGCAGTCAATGTGCTGTGTATGGTGCTTTTGCCCATAATGATGAATCGTCACTCCCAGCAGTCCATCTGCAGAGACAGAACCTAAATTTTGGTGCTACGAACAGACCAGAGCTGGGATGTTGGCAGGTACCTTTACCACTGAGACAGCACTAGTATATCTCCAGTTTCATTAGTTTTCTCTGTTTTAAAGCTGAAACTCTTGGAGTCAGCAAGTAGGGGAACACCAATGTTAGAATTCAAAAAAAATAAAATAAAAAGCCTTCTTCTGAGCACCCAAAAGGCACGGCAACCAGAGGGAGATAAACCACATCCCAGGGTTATTATCTTGCTGTAATTCTGTGCACAGCTACAGGATAAATAGCCTATTCCTGGAAGTGCTCTTTCCGTGGTTGCGTCTGTGGGCTTAGATTTAAGGTCAGATTACCTGACTTAACAAACTGAGGAGTATCAGCTGACCCCCAGTAACTAAGCAAGTTCATGCAGGAGCAATGCCGTGCCTCCTAACCTTCTGCCTCAGTTTCTGAAATCCTCTCCCCTAAGCCAGTAGTTCTCAAAACCCAGCACCTGGGCCGTGATCCAGCAGGATAAGGAGTGTCTTAAGAGGCAGCCCCTAAAATATTAAAGCATAAGCTAAAACCTGTGTTTGGTCTCCATACCAAGCTTGAAATTTCCTTTCACATTCACTTCTAACTGAAGGGTGTGAAAGAGAAAGCACAGCCCTGTCTACAGTCACTGCTGGACAGAAAAGGCCCATTACTGCCTCCTCTACCAGGCAGGAAGGACCTTCAGACTGACGCTGGAAGGTCACATATTTCATTGCTGTCTTGTTTTCTGTGAAACTGCAGCCTGCTGCTCCCCAAGGCTGAAGACCCAGCCCCTCTGGGCTCGCTTAGGAGATGTCGCAGACAGGCTGCTGTCTGCAGGTTTCTCTGATGAGAAGTCAGATGGCAAGCTGCTGGTCCTCGTACCACTTGTGTGTTTGGAGATCTGTTCAGCTTTACTAGCGAGCAGGAAACCAGCACAGCATCATGAGCCCAGGACAAAAATAGTGGCACTGGAGAGGTCTGGCATTTTTCATTTTTCACTCTGATTTCCTCTTTCTAAACCCAAAAGTGATGATGACTGGGGCTTGCTCTCCCTAAGTGTTTTCAGAGCAGTAGGCATGCAGCAATGTGTACAGGAATCGATGGGGTTTGTACTGTTAGTTGACCCAGGGAAGGACTGATGCGGATAGCAAGGTCTGCAAGAATTGCATGGTCAGTGTCATTTTGTTCAAATAGTAATTCGGTTTCTAAGCCTCCTATAGACTGCTAAAATACTACCCCTGCCATCAGAGGACCTGGGATGTATGACACGGAGCCAACAATCCTGACACCCTCAGCTCGGCTGTGCCAGATGTGACGCAGGAGGCTGGAGAACCTCAGGTAATCACTTGGATCACATTCAAGCCACTTCCTATGGAGTCTGATAAAGCTTCAAACATCAGCGAGGCTGGGGGACGGGTGAGAGCGGCATCACCCAGGCTGGGGAGCTGCAGAAGCCCATTCAAACAACCCTTAGATAGTGCTTTTATTTCTTCCCACTGATGGTGCACAGAACTGGGGATCTGGCAGCCCGGGAAATGCAAAGTCCTGAAGTAACCATGGTTTTCATGATAACAGTAGGTACCCAAGTCTGGAATGAGCTCCACAGCCGGCAGTTTGAGGAGAGCCACTGATTTTACAGTATCTGGTGGGCAAACTTCTCCCAACCCTACACGGTGACCAGTTCTCCTTGATGTTTGCAGCTGGAAAACTGCAAAGAAAAAAGCCTCGTAGTGCAATATCCTAAGTGATTTGCTACAGAATGAAGCAATTTAGGACTGGAAACACTTCCAAACAAAGTGCTACAAAGACATGACGATGTTGTTTGCTCGGGCTGGACCTGAGCCCAGGGCCTGTGACTAGACCTGTCGTATCCCCGCGCCAGAGCCTGGGCTATGCTCGTGGTCTCCTATCGCAGGGTGAGAGCTTTCCTGGAGCCTTTGAAAGAGCCCAAACACTTTCTTCTGTAAGCTGTCATGACTGTCAGGATGCCAAGAGACATGCCAGACCTAGACCCTGGGCCAAAACAGCAATGTAGACATGTCCAGAAAGGAGAGCTGGCACAAGGTATTGTATAAAGTGAGATATGTGAAGCCGCAGGCAAATAGTTTGGTAATCACATGGGTAGGTTAGGCTTGGCAGAGGGTAGAGCACGTCTGCTCATCAAGAAAGGAAGAGGCAAAACTTTATCAGCTTGGAAAAGCCTTGGAGCCTGTCTTAGTGGGAGCTCAGGAGAGCTTCAAGGGGTTAAACAAAAATAATTTCCCTGGAAAGGTTGAGGGGAGAGACTCCATGGTGTCCCAGTGAGGTCACAAACACCTTCTCAAAAGAGGTTTTCCTGGGAAAAAAGATCACATTCCCAATAGTGAATCCCATTTCATGATAAGGTTCAGGAGTGACTGGAGGAAGGAGTGTGCATCTTGCTCAACGTTTGTGCAGGGGGATCCTCCACATGTCTCTTCACCTCAGTATTGACCCAGAAAGTTCAACCTCAAAAGATCACAGAATCACAGAATGGTAGGGGTTGGAAGGGACCTCTGTGGGTCATCTAGTCCAACCCTCCTGCCGAAGCAGGGTCACCTACAGTAGGCTGTAGAGGACCTTGTCCAGGCGGGTCTTGAATATCTCCAGAGAAGATGGGAGAGGCAAATTCAGTCCCCACAGCTGGGGGTATCTATGGCACAGTGAGTCAGCGAGGCAGACCATGGACACACTGCACGAAAGCATTGCACCTAATTAGCTCAGGCAAGATGGGGATATATTCTCAAAGAGGTTGTTACTGGTGCTCACGGCCATCCAGTCCCCTGCTGAACATTTCTGATCAAAGTCTTTCCAAGCTGATCTATTTTCAGCCCAACCCACTCAATACCTTGATTGCTACACAGCTCTTTTCGCTGCTCCTAGGTAAACATGCTGTCGCTCTTTGGCATTTTGCCTCACTAAGCCCTAAAATACAAGTGGCACAGAAAATAAGAGGAGCTGTTCTCCTTCGCCAGGAAAAATGATGCTATTTCTGAAATAAAGTGTTTTTAATACACCTCACCGACCATGCACGTATACATGTACGTATAAATATACTTGAACTCGAGGTCCTGCTGTTGGCATGATGTATACCTGTGTGGTAACAGGAGCAGAAAAGGAATTATGTACTTAGAAACCCAGACACACCTTCAGTCCAGTCTGTGTCTGAATGCAGAGTCTTTGTTATGCTGAGATACCAGGGTCTGACTTCCATTAAAACAGGTTCACAGGTACTGGTCCAAGCTCGCACCAGTGTGTTATGGTCTGTTCTGGAGAGCTGTTTCTGCTGTGGCTGTCCTTAGGGAGGGCAACCAGCGTGATGCCCATGCTGGTTCATGCTTTGTACCCCATGATGGAGTAGCGGGTACAGAACAGATACTCTGGAGACCCGTCTGAGCTAAAGTGCTGTAACTTCACTTCTGGTGGCTGTGCGCAGCGGGCGGCTGTTGTCCCTTCCCGGCTCACACCCTTGGTTCTCCACAGGCTGAGGTGGCCCCACGGGAGATGAAGCACTGCACGGGAAGCATTTCACGGGTCCTTCCTCAGTCAGCATCCCTGAGGCTGAACCAGAGCAGCCTTGAGCAGATCAAAATCAGAGCTCAATCCACAGCAGACCTTATTTTTGAGGAATGACAGTGACATTGGCCAGATCTTGAAGTCACATTTTCAGTTTTCCCCATAGTAAGTAAACACGTAGAAGTCAACAACAGATGGAGCATCACATGGAGTTACGCAGGTCAGCACAGACTTCAGAGACCCTGAGAGTCTGAAAAAGAAATAATTTGGAGGGGGGAGCAGCTGTGAGATTATTCTGAGATGTTGAGAAAGAAAGCGAAAAATACTGGCGTGAGCTGCCTCCTCTGCAGCTGAAAGTTTTGGTTTTGTGGAAGAAGACAACGATGGGAAGATAACAAAGCAAGATGACAGCTCCTGGGTAGGAAAGTTTTTTGTTTTTTAATTTGGATGGAGACTAGAAAATGGAAGCAAAATGGTGTTAAACTGATAACAAAATGGGCACGAGTAAAGCAGGCGAATGCAAAACAAAACCAGATTTTGTGTGACAAGAGCAGATTGAAGTGATGCGACAGAGAAGGAGAGCTTTTTCAGAGTGTATATAGTACTGCAGGGAGTCTGGGGTGACAAACGAGGGATTCAGGTGAGTGGAGTGGTGCAGTAATGGGCTGTGTGTGGAAGAAGACGGAAAGGAGGAAAGGGAGCAGAAGACACCTATTAATAAAAAAAACACATTCCGGTTAAGATTTATTGATAGCTCAGAACCAGAGAGTCTTTCATGCCTTTGCATCTTTAAGCTAATATTACCCAGGAGTGGGTAGTGGCAGGGATTCGTTATGAGCCATTGAATTCAAGTGGAGAAGAGCTCCATCCTTTAATACGCAGAAATGAAAAGACTTTGGTTAATAGAGATTTCAGTCCGGGAAACCTGTGCTGTAATAGCAGAATAGCATTAGTGTTTCTAAAAACACAGCCGGTCACTTCTGAACATGCAATATCACGCATTGAAAATGAAATCACTCAGTTGAGGACCTCAGTATGGTGGCTATGGATGAATTCAATTCTGAACAAAAAATTAACGGTTTCTTTGGGACTGGTGTTTACTAGGTAGCGACATTCAAAGAAAGGACAGTCCCATCTGGCCATGGGGAGAGCAGTGACGGTGCAAAAAGATCAAGTGGTCACTGTGGACAAGCAGCAGGCCATGGACTCACCCCAAAGGAGGGTCAGAAAGGACTGGTTTCATCTTGGAGGTCCAGGGCTGAATCAATACAAGAGAGAGGCAGAGGTAAGGTTGGTTCCACGCAGGGTGTTAATGAAACAGGTACTGCAAAGCTCTCGTTAAAGACAATGCTGGGAAGTTGGGGATGGTGAGTCACCAAAATAATCTGAGAGCTGGAGGTAATTATCACAGGGAGAGGGTTAACAAACACAAGCTAAAATTGGGAGTGGGCTTGATTACAGCTGAGATTGCCTCCGAGGGGAGAGGATACAAGATACTGGGCTGCCTAATTTAGCGGACAAAAAATGTGACAATAGCAGAGCACTGGAAAGCTGAGGTCCAGGTGAATTTGCATTAGGAAGGAGGCAGGTTTTTTTAACAGCAAAGGTGACCAATGATTAGGACACACTTAAAGGGTGGCAAGATATGTTTCCCCACACCAAACCTTCTGAGCAGCTAGCAGACACCTTGGCAGGCCACGGAGGGAAAGAAGTGCCTTGGAGTCATTGTAACTCATCTGGTCCATTTTGGATTTCTGCTGGAAGATGCGACAAGCATGTCCTGGCCTCCGTCAGCTGCTCCATCAGGATTTCAACAGACTTAGGTAGATAAATCTAGCAGCTGATACTTTTAAATTAAGGCTACTCACATAACAAGTTGAGCTTTAAGCCAGAAGATGGGGTCCCCAGTGGGGTAACTGTTATCTTTAATAGCCTGTGAGCAGTCAGATGTTGGGATTTTCCCGGCTCCAGCCCGTGCTCTCACGCTGTGTGAAACATGCTGGAGGTAAAGCCAGGCAATTTACCTATCGACAGCTCTTCATGCTGAGCAAATATTCATCTTATCATGGTTTTAATGTGCCCATCTCAGTGATAGCTAAATGTCAGCCACAAAATAAAGCAGTGCCGCCTGGGAATGACAATGGTCTCTGCCACCCATTCCTTGTGCAGCTAGAGGTTTTATCACCAGGTCAGGTGCAAAGTCCAACAGCGAAGAAACATGAAGAAACCCTCTATTTCCAAGGGTGGTGTTTTAGGAGAATTTGGGGCATTTTGGCCCCTTAAAGCTGCTGTAGAAGTCCATGGAGTATTAGTATTGGGTATGCTGTTCAATTATAATCACCGAGACCAAGACCCCAGATTTGCATTGCTTCTCCCTCTTGTTCCCGGTGGCTCTGTCATTTCTGACACTGATTTGCTTTCTGGTGTTTGAAGCCAAGTTTCTTGTCCGGTGATGGAGGGTCCCCTGTATGGAAGAGGCTGCTGCGGGGAGCCACGGCTCCGCTGTGACATTTGGAGTGACCGGGAGGTTGCTCAAACGGAAGAAAACAAAGGCAGCGACCATCCTGCAGTGCACGGCAGCTACAGAGCTGCCCCTGCAGAGTGAAAAACACAAGCAGTACATTTAAAACCTGCCTTTTGCTTCACACCACATTCTTTCTACATTCTATAAAATGTTTTTACAAATCACTGGCAAATCTCTCCTCTCCTCTCCTCTCCTCTCCTCTCCTCTCCTCTCTCCATCCCTTTCCTTCTCTCTTCT
>Ga0181612_138260_pt1 | contig 10773 bp, 8 predicted proteins | sample HoacroProtozoa21_FD_119630 | JGI IMG/M metagenome (GOLD analysis project Ga0181612, IMG submission 119630) | Hoatzin crop microbial communities from Cojedes, Venezuel. Combined Assembly of Gp0051906, Gp0051904, Gp0051908 | reverse complement strand
GGACCGCAGCAGCGCAGGTGCTCGGCTGCGCGCTCGCAGCGGGGCGTTGGACGCTAGGGCATGGCGTACTGGGAACCAGCTCCTCGGGCCGGCTGGGACCGCGGGGCTCGGCTCTGGATGAGCCTCCTGTATGACCAACACAGACAGAGAACAGCAGCCTCGAGTTTGTGCAGCTGGTGGGAAGCAAGAACACTCAGCTCAGTGCAGCTGGTGCTGCTGCGCCCTCGGGCATCCTTCGCAACCCCAGCCTAGGGTGGGACCCTGGTTAGGTCCAGCTCTGAGGCTGGAGAGGAGGGGGCTGGCGGTGTTCTCCCACCGTGCGGCCCGAGGTAGTGCAGGCGATGTGTTCGCCTTTACGAAGATGCTCCTCCGCTTCAGGCTGGGGCTCCGTCCGCGCTGCCCGCGTCCTCCCTGCCCAAACGAAATAAAGTCGCTGATGATACTTGCCTAACTTCAAAGTTCTTCTTGGCATACGCCTTGAAAATACTTACTCCAAATGCTGTTTATTTAGCATATCATGTATCACCTGTGATGCTATCAGCTAGGAAGATCAAGTCCCACGTACATGATGGGTTTTTGCTGTTAAACGCAGCTAGCCAGTCTGTTACGTATTTCAATATTAGCATGCAGACTGCCCAGAAAAGACAAAGAACGCAGAGTTCATGCTGATACACTATTTTTGACTCCTGCCTTGAGACCAAAGAACTGCTGTACGGTGCAGATGGACTGTAAAGTCACTACACGGCTTGGAACATCCTCTCAGGAGACCATATGTGTTACAGCATTTAATGCGAGTTTGTTTTTCTCTCCATATGCTTATGTAACTGCCGCTAAGGTCACGAGAAACTTTGCATATGTGCAGGCAGCCAGAATACCTGATCATCTCACTTGAGAATTCTCTACCCTTTTGTTTTTGGTCATTTAAAACCACTTTTTCATGGTCGACCGTGGTAAGCGCCTTGGAAAGCACATGATCTAGCCGCTGCCCCTGAAAACTTTGCTTGCCATGCAAAAAACAAGTGTGCAGTTACGCAGTCCTATATTCCTGTAAAAGCAACCAATGTAAATGCATCTTCCTCTTCATCCCTGATAGTGCATTATTCCTGTGGTTAACACTGGCTGTTGTCTCAGCATTTGTGAGGGGTTTTAACCACTGTTCATTAACGTTGCAGCAATACTTCACATACAAAGAACAGATCACAGTAACCAAACATACTCTGTGATAATGAGATTTATCTTATAGCCTCTTGATTTGCTACTGCCGATTAGTGTGGCGTCCATGCAATATTTCAGAAACGAAAGGAAAATTAAATGCTGTGCATATTTAGCAGCGAGTTGTAGAGCAAGAGCTGCAGATTTGATGACTGCGAAGCGGCATAGAATACCTTTGGGAAGCCCTCTGTGTGCATTTACGATACGTCCCCACGCCAGGACGCCCGGCGTTTTGTTCATTCAGGCAGGGAAATTTTTGGTTGCCCCTCAGCCTGGGGACTGCACAGCAGCAATTAACAGGCAAGGCACAACTGAAACAGAGACCGTAGCTGCCTCGGCCTCAATAACGAGCTAGTTCCGTCGAGGATGCTTTATTTTACGCCTTGTCGTGAGCTGTATTTTGAGGCTTCCCAGGCCACAGGTAGGAGCTCATGGGCTGTGTTTGAGGGATCTATGTTGTGGTGGATAGGAGCACAAAGCTCCAGCTTTGCTTCCCAGCCCTGCCTGGAGACTTGCTGTGTGATGATTCCCCAGTCCCCATCTTTCTGCCTGGATTCTTCCATTTGTAAAATGAGGACAGTCCATGCTCCCTCACCCCGTGGCAATCTTCAGGGTATAGTCTGTTGATATTTTTAATCACTGTTTTTCATTCTGTATGAGTTCTCTGCCGAGCCACTGCTGGAGACTAAGCTCGGGAGGTGAGCTGCTGCCCTTGACCTGAAATGCTAAATTTGAAGTTGCCCTTGTTGCTACCTGAGGGCTAAAACACAGATCTGTGGAGCAATTATAGAGCGGGGATAGGGTTTGATTTCAGCAGTATTCACCATGATCATGTGGTAGTCTGAGAACTAGCCACTCAGGAGGTTTTGTATTAAAATGGCTGATTTTTAATTTGGATAATTTGAACACTTGTCTTCGTGCTTAAAGACCTGAATCAGTCAATTGAATAGTTTGTGCTGTATAGGTTATTGAAAACATGTTTTTTGGTTTGTTTGGGGGTATTTTTTGATTAAGATATCGGATTTGTCCTATTCCCACTGAAGTCCAGAGGAGTTTTACCAGTTGACTTCAATTAATTCTCAAAATCAGCATTTGTATTGATGGATGAAACTGAAGAAGCCAGCAGTATTTGCTTGCACACAACCGAACATTCAGGCATAAAAAGCCCATATTTCTAAAACGTGAACTGGTTTGGGGTACCAAACCTGAAATCCTTAAGACAATTAAAGCAACTAATATTTTAGCTACTCTGCAGCTCAAAAAGACAGTTTTATATCTCTCAAGCTGAGCTCCTTGAATGTGCAACATCCAGATTTTTTCACGCTTGCTGCATATGTTAGAATTTGTTAGCATTCATGAGACAGAGAGAATGTGGGCACATTGCTTAGAAATGTAATCAAATCGCATTTGATCAAATGACCAACATTTGACCCAGTGTCTGGAACTCCATCCTCGAGTGCAATTTGGGTCAACAGCGGGGCGTTTAATGCTCTAGGCTTTAACAGCCAAAGGATGTACTGCTCCTACCCAAGCCAACTGTGAACACCATCCCTAAAAACATAACAGTCAGGAATTAAATACAGAGCTATAACTCTTCGTAGAGGAAATTACGCTTTGCTTCTCTTTATGCATCTGATTGTGAAACCCTTCTGTTCCTCGTTTGTCTTCCAAGTGTTTTAGTTTCCTTACTGGTGAAGATACTGAGAGCAGATTATTGTTATTATGAGAACAAAAGAAAGATGTGTGTGTGCATGTACACAGCACGTACACACAAACCCACAGATGAGAGCAAGGTAACGCCTGCCTTCCAGTGAACAGAATCCGCGCTGGGCAGTGTGGAGGCGACCTGCTGGCGTGGAGACCGCTCATTCGCACAGCTTTTACTATCATACATGGACAATAGAAAACAACATTTCGAGCTTTTGGAAAGATGCAAGAAGGACAGTTTTACACCACAGTCGAAACCGAAGGGGCATCTTCTCATTTAAGGTGATTTGTCACAGAGCACCGGGAGGTGCTGAGCAGCAGCTGGAGTCGCACCGGCTGCGACAGGCCTACCCACGCATTTTGATGTTAAGGAAGCGTTTAATGCAAGAAACCCGAGGAGCCAGCCCCGTGCAGGCGATATCACGTGCTGTACTGAGAATACCGTCAGAGGATTCGATAAGCGGAAATCCTGCCGCCTCCAGACATGCTGGGGTGGCTCAGATGTGGAATGAAATGTACCGCTGTGGCACTGAGGCCCGCATTTCTCCTGGTGATGGAACTATGCGAGTCCCTCATATCCTTTAATCCTGTTGTGATGAAGCACCTCCTCTTGCTTCAGCAGCACCCTCCGGTGCGCATTCCTGGGCTCTGTGTCTTATGTCACAGCAAAGGTTTGTAGAAAATACCGGGGCAGCCCCGCAGATGGTGTAAATCAGCAGAGCTCAGCCGCAGCATACAAAATCCTGGATTCCCATACAGGTGGCAAGCTGCTAAATGCTGTTCCTGTCCTTCTTACGCTTGTTTTATACACAGGCAGGATGTAAATGTCACAGTTTTACAGGAGTCAGGTAACTCCCTCTCTTCTTTGGCTTTACTACTTGCTACCATAGAAATTCTAATGCAAGAGACCCGAAGAGACCATATGGACAGTAAACATTCCTTATGTGTTGCACACACAGAAAGAACGTATTTTCTTACCAGCTCACACAACAGCAGATCATGCAGAAATGATTTTTAAAAATTACTACTATTTTCCCTGCAGTAACAGCAATAGAACAATAAGTAACCACCCTCGAATGGGTTCTGTCTATTTTACAGCACATAGATCTTTTCCCCTTTTTGGTCACAAGCAAAATAATAAAGGCATTAAAATGTATGTTTCTTTTCAGAAAGCGTTGTATTGATTTTACTAACATCTGAATGCTTTGTGTTGTAAATTACACAGAACCGTGTAATTTGTCAGTAACAAGAAACAGACCAAAAGACTTGCTCAGTGAATTGTACAAATGAGCCTTTTCTCATCAGTGATCCAAGGCATAATAAAATACCTCGCTTTTTTAGTTTCCTCTGAGAAGTGAAAAAGCTCACTTACCGAAGCAAGTATATTCCACTGAAAGAAAAGGTGATTAATTGTTGCTTGAGCCCATACTGATAAGGAAAAATCCAGTTTGGATCCGTGCCTTTGTCCCAGGATCATCCAGTCCCATCTCTAGTTTGGAGAGAATAATTTTTTTTTTATTAACAACCACAGAAATGTTACTTTTATGGAACAAAGCAAGCAGCAGCCAGTGCTGCCATTACTCCACCCGTATTGGTGGACAAGGAGCTAATAAACAGGTTGTTCAGATGTTTTCTAATAGCTGAAAATACAAGTCATAGCCAATAAAAGCGAGCTGTAACTTGAAAAATTCTTCCCCAATGTAATCAGGACTTGCAGCAAAAGAGAATAGATGCTGGCCTAGAAACAGAGAGATTGTAAATTTAGTATTTCTGAAACCTTTCTGACTGAGCAACGAGGTGCATAACATTGGCAGCTCTACCAAGCCCTCAGACGTGTGTTTCATCAAAGACGTGTCTGGGGACCAAACAACATCTCAGGAAGGATGAAAGAGGAAGGAAAAAAGAAGTTACGTGAGTCCATGTGGATAACATGGCAAGCTCTCTTCTGGTGGGACAGGGACCATGGAAGTGCAGACCATGCATAGGGTAGGACACCTGGAGAATCCTGACCCAGTTGGCAGCTCTTGGGTAGTTATATCCCTCGCTTAACTGCCCCAGTACTAGCAGGGAGCTGGTAACCACACTGCTACTAGTTTCCAATCAAATTCAGTGTCTTCATGAAATATGCAAGGAACTACATTTTCTGCTAGGGAATAAGCAAATTTTCGGTTTATTTAGCAAAGTATGGCGTCTAAAGAAGGCCAAGGAGATCATGCTTCTCCCGCCACTGGTTTGGTGTTCTCTGGGCAAAGTTGAGAAGAAACCCGTGGGTCCCTTCCATTGGTGTCCACGCAAGCTCAGTGTCTGATGTGCTTCGGCCTCTTTGGCACTCCCACTGTCCGTATGTGCCTCTAGACCTTTGCAAATCTAGCTCTCAACAATTATTGACTTAATTCGTAGTATTAAACTCTTAAGTCTTAAAAGAAGGGCATTTTCAGACACTTAGAGTTATTTTGCCATAATCCAAAAGTCTCATATTCTGTATATCAGTTATGATTTATGGGTGAACCTGACACAGCTCAAGATGCTAAAACAGATGTGGCACTCGCTTACAAAGCAATGCAGCCACTTAGTAGTGAAAGCCAAGAAGTCACGGCGGCATTGGCAGTCCAAGGCTCAGGTGCAAACTCTAGGTGTTATACAGAATTTTTATTTTTGCAGAGTTTTCTAAGATCTTTTGGAAATTACCATAAACTGAGAGCTATATTTATTTGATATTTAATTCATGAGTGATAGTATCTGTTGCTGTAGGAGTTTGTGTGTTGAAAGTTGTTTCTAGCCCTGGGTCTACCCTGGCCTCCCCCTTGGCAGCTGCATTTTCAGTGGGGCCTGATGGGTGCCAGGGGTCGGCAGACTTGGCTGTTGCAGGAAGGAAGGAGCAAAGCTCCGGAGCAAAGGGAGTTTCCCCGGCAGTGACCCGCCAGAAGCCCTGAACAGGTCGTACCTGTGAAGTCACGGTCCGATCACCTCCCTCAGCCCCAATGGCCAAGCAAGAGAGAGGTCAGATAAGGAGGTCTTGAACTAACTACAGCTAATACATGTCAAAATTAACAGCCTGAATTACACACAGAAATAACTGGGAGGTCACTGGAGATCACACAGCATTGCTATTTTTGGATGCCCTTGGGGCGTGCTACAGCAACCCAAGCTAAGCTGATCAGAGCCTGGTTCAGTGTACCAACATCTGGGTCAGGAGCAGAAGGAAATTCCCTCTGAGCAAGCATCAGCACTGAAAAAAGCATCGCTGCTCCTGGTGCTTTCACTGTTTATCAGCTGCGGAGGATCCGGTGATGTTTCTAAACGCTGACCCTGTTTTATGCAACCCAGGCAATGGTCCGTGAAAGAGCCATCATTTATCCCTTGACTGAGAATGGCTTCTCAGGGGCCCTCAGTTCTTTACTACTCCTAAATGCCTTGTTTGAAGAGCGAAGAAGGTGGCCTTGCAGGGTCACTCCAAGCCCAAGGCAGGCCTTGAGGTGCTCCAGGATGGGTTGTCTCCAGACTCCACTGGAGGTGATGGTTGACCTGTTGGGATAATGCAAATCTGGTAGCCATGCTGAGCTTTCATGCGTGAAGCTCTGCCAGGGTACAACTTCTGTCAGCAGATTCTCAGCCAGGTTGTGGAGATGCCCAGCAACACATTGCCTGTGACCGTACGGGTATTTTCTCTGTCTGATGTGGCAGAGCTAAAGGGGTGGATCTGGATCAAGTATTAGTGCCTTTTTTTCTGTTCTTTGTGCAACATGTGTACAGTGTTTTGGTCTCTGGTGGATCTAAATCCAGGTTTCACCTCAGAGTCTTTGCCTCAAATCTATTTTGGTAACACCTAAGAGCTGTTACCATACAAACAGCTACCATATAAGCTGTACCAAATGGTTTTTAGCTTGCTGCAGATGGGAAACTGGCTTGTCCACAGCCTTGTCCTCACAAGAGAGTGCTCACATTTAGTTTTGCCCCCCTGCATGCCTCTTCATCAAAGCATACAGCATTGCCAGCTTTCTGCTCTGGAAGATCTGAGGGAAGATTTCCTGAATATCTCAACTGAAGGTGCTGTCTAGGAGGCAAAGATGCATGTTGTCTGCATCTCTACTTCATGTTGCATGACTCCATCTCCTGGCAACCAGGGGTAAATAAAGCCAGCTGCTATTTGGGAGTCTCAGGGTAATTTTTTATGCTTTTCCTGTTACATGGAGCACGTGTGTCCCCTGGCTGTGCCGGTGACATCTTGGGGACATAAATGGGAGCTTACCATGGGGCTTGGATGCCTCCAGCATGAGACCCTCCCGTGGTCAGGCTAGCCTGACACGGCCAAACCTCTCTCTTTTACAACCAATGCACACAAATTAGGGGTGTTTACTCCATACCTGCATGGATCTCACTTTTGTTGCTTTAAGGAAGGTTGAGTCCAGCCAGTGGTGAAGGGGTAGCCTGAACACTGAAGATTTGGATTCAATTCCCTCGTAATGAGACCATCAGGTATGAAAGGCGCTTGTGACTTACAAAGCAGGAGCTTGGGGTATGTAGTCTAATTTCAGCATTTAGTCTCTCCTTGCCCCTGTTTCCATCAGTAAAAAGGGGAGACAGTCCTTCCCTACTTCACAGCACTCTAATATTGTACCAATGCAAGCCACAAAAACACCCAGATGTTCTCTTTCCATCTTCTCAAATAAAGATTTTATTCATTTTGGACAAGAACATCTTATAAGGCTTTAAAATGCAAGTAATAGAAACAAATATTGATAATAATGAAAAGAGAGAAGCTGTAGAGAAGTGGTAACTTATGCAGCAGCTCACCGCAATGATGTGAAAGGCTTCTAGAAATGGAAAAATTCCTCCTTCACTGTGATGACTCTTGCCCTTTAAAAAACAGCCAGATGAGACTCTTTCTGCCCACAGGGCTCTCCTGCAGTGTAGCTGTCTACATTAACCTTTGCTGACAAGCACTTCTCTTTGCTTGTAAAATCAGCTTAGTGAGTGCAAAATTCTTCCAGACTTCAGAACGGTTACTATCAAATGGAGATACGCTCCATGCAAAACAAAACAACCTCGTGCCTTACAATTACTTGTGTGTTGTTAGTGCTGCTCTGAGATCACTGGATGGGCTGACACAGGACGATGTCTGGGCATCTGTCTGCTTTGGCTAATACTGCAGAATAGACGTGAACGCAGGAAAGGACACTGGGGTTTTTGCTGCATTTCTCTCCCTGGGCATTTTCCTGTGCTCATCACCACGTTGTCTGTGCAATGAGCAACACAGCAGAGGAGCAGTAATATATGCTTGGATTATTTGTCTGTTGCTATTAGAACAATGCTTCAAAACTGTAGATAAAGCCAGTATGCTCCCTCCTGCGTGCAGGCACGCATGCACATGAACTCATGCTCCCCTCCTGTCATCCTATTTCCCCCTATCAATTTCACATCCTTCTTGCTTATCTGTCCGAGCTGTCCTTTACATGCAAGAAACTCCTCCTGTGCAAAGGGAATTCTGCTGGGCTTGGGCGAAAGGAGGCTCCGCCAGTCTCCTCCCGCCCTGTCACAGCATCAAGCCTTTGAAACTGGGTCACACGAGCTCTGCCACCGTGGCAGAGTCAAGCTTTTAGATCACCTAGGGCCATTTCAAAGACTTCATAGCCCCGTGGATTGAATGTAAACCAAGCAGCGGATAAAATTTTGATGCAGTCAGTAATTCCGTAATATTTCTACGACATTTATAGTTGCTGACCAGAAATCTCCCGGCCTAGGACCTTGGCATACAATGCAAGTCAGGCTCCCGATTTGTTCCACCCCAGTCAAAAATCTGTCATATGTAGAAGATTAGATCTCAGCAAGGTACCTGATTCCTGTCCATCGCTGAAAAGATAAAAAATGCTTAGGGTATAGAAAAAAATAAAAAATGCATTAAAAATGCTGGAAATTACCTTTTTGGGTAGTTGGCTAATTTTGCAATGTAAACACAATACATTCTTATACTGTCTTTCTTTTAAGGCTCCACTGCCGATCCATGACATTTATTACAAAACTCCTACTGAGCTCGAAGATGCAAGCCTGGCTCTCCAACCTGCCTTTTCTCTGTATTTGGTGGGACTGGAATTGCCTGAGTCAAATAATTGACTGTTAAAACCTTAAAGTAAAATACTAAATTGAGTGTGAGAAGGGAGCAACCTTCTGCTGCAAAAGCAATGGGAAATGACTTTGCTGCAAGCACAGGTTCAAATCAATGGAAGTTACTTTGCTAATAGCTTCCAAATTAATTTGTTCTTATTATTTGCATTAGTCTAAGATGCTGGACTCGTAGTCATCTTTGTAGAGATGCGAGGTTAACTGGCAAATCAGGAAAAGAATGCTGAATTTCTGAGAAGCTCATTGTGTGTGCTTAGCATTATCAGGCGAAATTTTGGAACTGACCTTGTCTTCTACGTGATAAAACTTAATTGCATAGCACAATTCATTAGGGAAGAGGTGCATGAACTCTTGCTGAAACTGAATTGAGTGCCTTACGAAATATATTTATGAAAATTTGTTTCAGGGCACTTAGAGGAAAAATGGTTTTCTGTCTCTTATACACCTACATGAAGGACTGCCAACATCTTGTTTAATACAGATGTAATTCCATTATTTTGACACAGAACAAGAAAAGAAATCCAAAATAAATACAACTGTGAGAATTCAGACCTGTTTTCTATTGATCACAGAGGCACAGTCTTCACCCATGGAAGTCAATGGCAACACAGCCCCTGACTCCTTTAGGGCCAGGATCTCAGCCAGGATATTTTGTCCTCTGAGCTTGCAGGTGAGAAAATTTGAAATAACCCACTAAGAAAGGAAAAGACCATGGGTAGTGCAGACAGGGTGCATCACTCAAATGGAGTTCACAGCTATACACTACAGACAATTAGTAAGCCAAAGCTCATATCTCCAAAACACAGTGCAGTCGTTTGGGTGGTGAGCCCCTTGGGACAGAAAGCAATTTGTCAGGTGCTTGTTCAGCACCCAGCACAACTGGCCCCAGTGCTCAGGGATGGATCCCAGGGGCTATTGCAATGCCTCCAAAAATTCAACCTAACTGTTGTGTATGGGAAGAAGGTTATGAAAGAGAAGATTAAACGAAGTATAAACTATGGTTTAGGAAAAGTTTTTACAATGTATGTGCAGTGATGAGCAGCACACAAAGTGAATGACAGGGCTGAGGTACCCCTAGAAGGCATTACAGCAACACCAGCCGTTCCCACAGGTGGCGGGCCCATAGGCTGAGAAGGAAATGCGGGAGGTGCTGCGGGCTGGTGGTGCAAGCCAGCCCAGAGCTGCCTCCCCAGCCTGACCGGCACCTCTGCTGATTAAGCTGTCAGAGATGGGATTCAGAAGCAACCTTGCTTGTCCCTGGGTCAGCAGACACTAGGAGGAGCAGCAAATAAGCCTTCCCAGAGTTTTCAAGGCGGAATTTGCAGCAGGGAGCACTGAACAAGATAAAGGTGTTTTAAAAGTAATCAGTAGGAACAGAGAAAAAATTTGACAAACCGGGTCAAGATGCAGGTACTGCTTAACTGCATGACACATCACTCCTCAGCTGCCACCGTGCAGCCTCTCCGGCTGCCATCAGCCCGTGGGGGACGAAGGGGCAGCGGGCTCAGCCTGCAGCCCCAGGCTCCTCCACGCACTGGTTCTGCCAGCTGGGGTGCAGGTGGGCCCTTGCACCTTGCCGGGACAGTGGTGTTGCAGACTTTGGGTGTCTTGGTACAACCCAGCTCAGGCCTGGCTAGCATTAGAACCATAGAATCATTAAGGTTGGAAAGACCTCTAAGTTCATCTAGTCCAACCGTCAACCCAACACCACCATGTCTGCTAAACCATGTCCTG
>Ga0181612_130750_pt1 | contig 10773 bp, 8 predicted proteins | sample HoacroProtozoa21_FD_119630 | JGI IMG/M metagenome (GOLD analysis project Ga0181612, IMG submission 119630) | Hoatzin crop microbial communities from Cojedes, Venezuel. Combined Assembly of Gp0051906, Gp0051904, Gp0051908 | reverse complement strand
TTCCTCTCAGTAGCTGCTCTGTTTTGGATTTAGTACCAGAAGAATGTTGATAACACTGATGTTTTCAGTTGTTGCTATGAAATCAAGGACTTTTTACCAGTTTCTCATAATCAACTAATGAGCAGGGGTGCAGGAGCTGGGCGGGAGCATAGCCAGGCAGCAGCCCCAAGGTGGCCAGTGGAAATATTCCATAGCATAGATGTCATGCTCAGTTTATCAATGGGGATTGGCTGGGGTGCGGAGGGCAGGAATCCTCTCTCCTTTCTGGGAGCTACACCTGTAACTAATTACACCTGTAATTAGCACAAAGAATAGCTGAGCTAATTTCAGAGAAGAATTTAGGCTCTGACTATCTGCTCTAGAAAGGTCTTGCTGAGGACATTGTAGGGAAATTGTCCCATGGAGTTTTGAATTTGATCACAGGCAAGTGCAGAAACTCATTGCTAAGAAAATGCTGGCAATTCAGTGGAACAGTTCTCACTCTCCCTGGTGTGCAGTGGAAGCCCCTGAACTAGTGTTCCTGGCAGGAGCAGAGCATTCCAGGCTCACGCAGCCCTCCTGCCTCACGACCGCCTGGGCCATGATAAGCTATGGCTGCTGCTCCAGGGCTTGTGCTATGTGTGTGAATGAGCCATGTGCCTTTTATCTCTACCTGACTCCAGCAGGTGGGACATTAAAAAAGGACAATCCTGTCATTTCCTAGCTAGATCTAGCTAGAGTGTGCTCCAGATCAATGTTGGAAGGTACTCATCTGCAATGTGAAACAACAGCTCAGAGCCCACTGAAAGGAAAGCCTTCAGCTCATAAAAATAATTAAATTGGCAGTTTCATTGGAGGTCAAAAGCCACAGCTCAATATGAGCCTTCTGAAACCTTCTGATTACAGATGAGTAAGGGTACAGCATACCTTTCCATCTGTATAGCCCTGCACATGACTAGCTGTCTGCCCTTTTCCAGGGTTGCAAGGCAGCTGCTGAGCTGCTGCTGGAGAGCTACTCACCGCTTTCCACCAGGTCCCTGGGGAGTGGAGTCCACAGTTCTCGCTGAATTCTAAGCAGCAGGAGTCCGGCACCCGGGTTGTATTGTACACTTCAAACCAATCAGTGTAGTTGGAGACTCCACAGCATCTGAACTGGAAAAACAAGAACCAAGATGATACCGTAATATAGATCTTCCACTCACTTCTGCTCACTGTGACTTCTCCCTCCTAGAGCTGGACATTCAGTGCATTTTGATTACACCAGCAGAGGCTTGAAATTTTAAAGAAATATAGTATTTCCTCAGCTTTACCCAAATAGATCCTTCCCCCCCCACTCTTTTATATGTTTAAATATGGTCTGGCATGATACAAGAAGCAAAGGTACCTACTGGCAGTGGCAAGACACTGCAGGAGGTGAAACAGGACAACCCCAGCCAAGTACTGATGTTAAGAGTTGATGTGACTGAGCAGGATTATAACAATCGTTTGCAGCTTGTTGTCAATAAAAAAATTATTTGAGATACAGATACAGCACCCAGGAGATGAGGATACTGGGATCTCTATGGCACACTACTTCATGATTGAAGTTAATGAGGCAAATTTCTCTCTAAGCTGTTAATTACTGATCACCTTTGAAAGTCTTTGTAAGTAAAAGATGTGTTTCCTCCTCTTCTCTCTTTGGTGCAGTTCCTTAATGTCATCACAGTGGTGCTTTAAGTGTCTGCATACAACGACACAGTGTACAATGACTACGTTAAGCTAAATCAGAAGGTTTGTTTGACGTTGGTAGCGGGATGAAAGGTTTAGGAAATGTCTCTAACAGTACAAGGAATGGCTCCGTGACCATCTTCCCCTCTGGGACCTGGTATATTCTTGTGATACAAAATAAGCTAAGACTCATTACCATATAGATGTATACACCATCTGTCACTCCTATGCTAACTCAAAAGTATGGATTTGTTGGTATTTATACACTTACCACTAATGAGCAAGACGACACTAGGCTGCAGAACTGCTCTCTGCTATTGGCAGTACTTCACACTTTTTCAAGGCTATGCCAGCCACCTATTTAGCCCCAAAATGACTTGCCAGGATCTTACTTTTTAACTGGGATTTTATATAAGCCTCTACAGTATTTTTCACATCCCTGTAGAGACCATTCCTCTTGTTTCTAAATGACTTATAATCATGCAGACGTGCATCACCAGGACTCAGGCGCTAATTCAGATCCCGATGTTTACACTGGCCCGAGGGCGAGTTTTCCCTGTATATATACATATATAATAGTTGTAGAGCCTATGGGCACGGGGGGGTGAGTGTCCAGGTCTTGTTGCACACACAAGATCTGCCATTCAAGACCAATAGAGGGCAGAGGTGTCATGCGTTGCCTCGCACATCATGTTTTGCTTCAAGCACTTGCAGAAAGTAGTCCGCAATAGAGACGTTTCAGTGCTCACAGCACTGTTTTTCTTCTGCCAAGCAAAAGTCAGAAATCTTTCCCAGACTAACATCTTCCCCCAAGGTTCTGCTCAGAATTCTGATTTGGTCCGTGTCAGGAATCAATTCTTAGCTTGCAACCGTTTGATTTGTGAGTTTACAGGCTTCATTTTCTACAAACTGAGTTGAAAGTTTAAAAAGTTTGTGACTTTTTTTTGGTCTATGTTCCTGCACACAAGGCAGGAGCTCCATGCATAACAGGTCCCAAAAGTGGACAGGAGCGGCATGGAACGCATGGCGTGCATTTGAGGAAGGCTGGCTTATCTGAAAATCTGACAAGAAGGTCTTGCAGGCTGTCATCATTAGTCAGGAGGCAGCTCTTTGACAGACAGTGAGAAGTGACAGCTTGTAAATAGCAAGCCTTGAAAATGTAGCTCAGCTGTGATGTAGGGAGTGCAACAGTAAGGGCTGAGAGATTTGAGTGACGTTCTGGCCAAACAGAAGTGACACAAGTTTGCATAAATTGGGACTAGACCCCTTCTCCCCATAATATTGCATGGCTGAGGGTGTTGAAGTCTGACAGACTAAGGAGATGAAGATGCAGTACAGGTTTGGTAGTTGAGGGCTCACTAACAGTGTTGAGCACAGCTGTTCCTATGGAGCCTGTGGAGCAGAAGGCGGCTGGGCCGTGGTCTAGGGTTGGGACCCCAAAGAGTAAAACTTCTTGGTAAGGCAGAAGGTGGAAATAGGAGGGGATGCAGTTGCAAAGACAAGCTGTGGTTGGACACACACTGCCTGCCCATGCAGATCCTCCGTGTAGTGTACAAGAGCAGAGGATTAAATATTGATGCTTGCCTGCCATTGCTGGCAGATAAGGCGGTCCCAGCAATCATAGAGAATCCCAGCAATCAATGGGAGAAAGGGCTAAGAAAAGATCAAGGGTAAGAGAGAATGAGGAGCATGAGGAGCAATAGTCTTGAGACTGGAAGAAACAATGTCTGGAACTATAACTGGAGGAGATGTCATGTCTTTGGAAGACAAAGGAAGGAGGAGTGATGGAATTAAGGAGCGGATGATGATATGCAATCCTAAAGGAGAGGAGGTAACAAACGCAGAAGAGTACTAACACCACAGAGACCAGAAAGCGCATGAGCAAGTGAGGGAGCAGTGTTCAATGCAGACCAGTCAGCATCTCTAGGGAGCAAAGGCACTGACCCATGGCACAGGTCAGAGGCAAGAACAACAAAACAAGCAGCAGTGGGGTTGAATGGGTCACCAGCATAGATTCAGTAAAGGGATCCAGCTAGCAGCCAAAAAGACGGATAAGCCGAGAGCTCAGTAAATTCAGAGACCTCATTATGGAGGCCCAAGTAGACAAGAGAGAGTGGGGGAGTGATTTTGGATCATATGACAAGCAACTGATTCATCCTGTGTACACGAAGCTGAATGATAGGTAGCCAAATCTTTGACGAAGATGAGGGACTATTAGAAGTAAGATGAATATCGAGGACAAAGAGCAAAATAGGTCCTCTTAGATTTGAGAGCAATTTTCTCTTTTTAAAATTTACAAGGTTTCTGAGCAAGGATAGTTGGAGACAGTCCCACACACGAAGGAAGGAGCAATCTCAGGTCACATGAAAGATAATTTTTGTCACCAGCAGTTTATTGTAGCCAGTTACACCAGACTTCATGTTCTTCCACAAAGGCTGATGTTCTGCCAATGCCAGACAGTTAAACTGCCTGACTGTCGTGAAGGAATTGCAGACTTGATTCTTGCTACAACCACGTTCATTTTGTGGTCACATTTACAGTCCTGTTGTTGTAGTTAAGTGATAAAATTAGACAAGGTTGCCTACTTGATTAGTTCTGTTCCTGGTTTCAACAGGGAACAATATGTTTTTTAGAAATAATTACAAACTGATAGTAATTATTTTGGGGTACCCACACTAACACACTTTAAAAGAGGGTAATCTCTAGAAAATGTCAGTTACTGTCTTGAATAGCAGTGACTTTAATACACCTTGACTTGGACACCTCAGGTCACTTGACTCCAGGGCTTGCAGCTGTGAAGGAGCATGAATGATTAGATGCAGCTGTGCCTGTCCACATGAACAAATGCGGGAACTTACTGCATAAGGTGACAACCAGGTAGCAATTCTGGGGACACTCGTACAGTGCTTGGTAGAGTCACTCAAACAAGCAAAAGCTTGTCAAATGCCTCTGAGTATCTAAGTTCCTGCTGTTGAACAGTTCCAGGAATACTGACAATATGCTGCTGTTTGTTTCACATGTTTCACGTGGGAGGCTCTGTCTCCCCAGATGACAAAACACACTTTTCCCCTCTTTTGTTAGTGACATGTATCACTCCCCTATTGATTACCCGTGGGGTTCTGAAGTGGCTCGTCACTTCCAAAGAGCTCAGGACTTGCAGGGGCTGCTCAACATGACGATGCAGTCAAAGGTTGTGCTCCTGAGGAGTGCTTTTGCCAGCCAAACAGCACCGAACAGCACCGAGGTCTCTGCGCTGTATTTATGGAATGCAACGCTGCCTTATTTTTGTGTTAACAAGTAATTGCTGTTTGAGCATGAGGTATCTCAGGCTGGTAATGAATGTTAAACAAAGTTTCTATGTTAGCATAACAGAAATGTAAGGAGCTGGATTCTTGTGTGTACTTTACAGGCAGTCCCAGTATTGAAGGCTAAGTAGAACTTATATTCTTTGCCAAATTCCTGCAAAATCAGCCAGGCTGGAAGAGGGTTCATGAAAATAAACAGACATCCAATCCTTACTGCAGACAGGTTTTAGCAATCCCTGGATTTCCAGTTTTTTGAGTGTGACAGAGAACTAGGAACAGGGTAGGGTGCCTTTTATACACCTTTTTCCTCCATCACTGTAAAAAGTGGTGAATAAGATAGTTTTATTCTAAAATCATGTTTAATGGGTGGTTTGGATTACTTCAGCAGTAATCATAAAGTATGGTGTGATCTAACAGGATCAATGACTGGGGGGTAGATGGAGATGGGTCAAATTTTGTTCTCAGTTACAGCAGTCTAAATAGACATGAAAGGCATTACACAGCAGTAAAAGTGAGCTGAATTTGCTCACTTTAGTGAAGCTAATACGTTTTCTGCATGCCTCTTGAGTTACTGCCTGGTTAGTTAAAAGGAGAAGTGTTCAAATATTGATCACAAAGACGTTGGGGATGAAGTAACATTTTAAAAATTAATGCCCATTTCTCATTTCCTAATGATCTCCACCTGTAACTTTAACCAGTCCTGGTTGGTAGGAGTGTAAGGCAGTTCAGGGTAACTTACATCCTAAACCATTAGAATTTTAGTCATGTTTAAAATCACTTTGTATGCTTTCATAGTCTTCAGTCATGACATGCAAACGTCACCTGCTTGTGCTTCTGATCCTGTTAAGGTTTGAAACGCCATTGAGAAAGACTGTGAGTTCTGTTAGCTGAAGGTATTAAAAAGAAATCAATCAAAGGTTCTAATTTGAAACAGCTCCCTGACCTAGAAGCTTAATATGACTGCAAATCAAGTCTAGTGCTTTTCCTCTCACTGGCGTTGAATGCGTGCATCTCAACCCAACTCCTTTATCGGTAACCTGAGCAGATCACTTGCAGACAAAAACCACAACTTGCTCCTTAAAGACAGGCCTGACGGACCCCATTTTTGCCTTGTTCTCACTTACTTAGGAATTGTATGCTTCTGTTAAAAAGAGGAAAACCATTTCTCAAGGCACAAAGGCTTCAGAGAAGAAAGCCTCTCAAAAAAGGTGCTCAGGCCTTTCACACTTGAAGAAGAAATACAGTAATCAACACTCACAAGTGACTGTGCGCGCACTGGGTATCCATACTCCCAGTTAAAACTCCCCTCTGATTTGTGATCAGCCGGTCCAACAGAAATGAAATGTCATCTAAATGTGGTTCTGTTTCTGGAAAACATTTTTTTCCTCTTCTTTAAGCAAAAGTTGCCATACACAGTTGTACTTAGTGAACTCAGGGTGGGGATGGTCTCTGTCTAAGCTAATAGTAGGAGCAATGAAGAACGATGCCACAGCAGGTCCCTCATGTCTGAGCCTACTACTTTAACCACAGCGCCATCCTGCTGCTCAAGCTCTGACCAATACTTTTGCAAAGAAAGGAGTGTGAATGCAGAGAGGACAAGGGAGAAGGGCTCACTACGATGTCTGCTGCTATCATGTTTTTCACATGTCATGCTTTCTTGTGAGGCTGCTGTTTTCCATCCATGTACGGACACGGTCCACAGCTCAACCAATGACTGATGTCTGCTGGCCCCATCAGAGAAGTCAGTGCTGAGACACTGTCCTATATGGCAACGTGGTTAGTTCTGACGTGGGAGTTTTTTGAGTCCTGTCTCTTAGAAGCCAGAATACAAACAGCAAGACTGGGCTGGGACTTTCCTTTCAGAAAGTCCTCTGTATTGCCTTAATCCTCCTATCAATGATTAACACTCTACTGATTAGGGATGTAAGGGATAACGATTATTACTGAACACAAAAAATAATACTTGGCATTTACATAGTGCTATTCAACTGCAAAGTGTTTTACATAATTAACCATGCTAGGATTGCCTGCTCTGCACCGCTGCAGTACTCTATTCCTAAATAGTTTTGAAAGATACATGTGAAAACCAATTATGCAGAGTGGTAAAAACGGATCCCTGGGAGCTCTTTGCTTTCCTCCTCAGTGCCCAGCACAGGGAGCATGGAGACTTTAACACTATGGTAGTGTCAAGACACCACATGGTAATTTCATAGTTGCCATGTTAGAAAACAGAGTGATTGTAACATGGCTGTACATGGCTTGTGAGATGGCACTTCCCTATTACCTTTTGGGATCCTAAGACCTAGCTAACAGCAGTCTCATCTGAAACTCGTAAGATGCCCTTTAAATAGGTTTCAAAGCCAAAGGAATCATTAAGACAACCGAGCACTATGTGTAGCACTACACAGACCACAGACTATTGAATCCTGCCTCAAACCCAAGCTTGTCACTGAACAAGACCATTTCTTTTAGACAACAAAACCCTGTCTTGACTTTAGAGAAAAAGAATCCACCATCCAGCCGTACAATGGCATCCTACCATCAGATATCTGTATCTTGAGGTTTTAGCTCTTGGATCAATTACAGAGCCCTTTTCCTTCAAAACGCTTTTCCCTTCCAGCTCTCTTTTTAAGAACTGCAATCACATCACTACTTCATCTTTTCCTGGTTATATAAAGCTTTTAAAATTTCTCATCATAATTTAAATATCAAAAATTCTCATTATTCTTTTACATCTCTTCGGAATCCAATTCAGCTTATGAACATCATGAAAAAATGTGACTAGGTAAACTAGACATAGTATATGTTGTTACAAATATTTTACAGAAAGGGGAGCAGAAGCATGGGATTTATATCTCACAAGTCCTCCAAATAATGCTTTTTCCCCCGCCTTTGCTATATGCTTTTAACAGTTCTTGGGGTGTCACTGAAACCAGACTAATATTTACTGCAAACATCTTCATATTAGTAATTTTTACTACATTTTTTACTAAGCAGACTTAAGTTAGTGTAAAAGAGTAAAACTTCTAATACTGTTTGATATAAACAATGATACTAAAATTCTATCTACATTTCACATGGCTTACTCTTGGGCTAGCACTGCAAAATGCATTTCTCTTGCACTAATTGATGCCTTCTCATGATTTCATCATAGTACTGGAAGAGAAAAATATTAACAATATTGGAAGACACTGAGGCCTTTTAAAGGTAACCAAAGGAATCTTCCACGTGCAGTTGTTAGGATGCAGGACTGGAAAGCTCAATAGCTTGTTTGCTGGACCTGAGCTGTTTGTCTTTCACACACACTACTGTTGCTGTCAACCTACTGCACTCGATACAGACAGCTCCTACAGCCCAAAGGTGCACATGGAGTTTGGCCCACCAGTTCTTTTGTTCTGTTAGTGACCCCAAATTTTTAATTTCTCAGACCTCTTCTTAGCAACCTGCTGCTCCTGTTCTCTTCTGTCGTACAGAATAGTATATGTGAATCTTGACACTACCAGACTGAAAGATGTCCAGGATTTCAGCCCAAATGGCAATAGAAGAAGTAAAGGGTAAATGAGCGGCTTTATCATATCCGAATGTTGTAGGTAGGCCATTCATCATCTCAAATAGTTCATACAACCTTGGAAGCACTTGGAGAGGTTATCATCTTTGGCTGATTTAAGACATTTTCGGCTGAGACAAGACCAAGCCCTGCCTGTCTGTATCACGCTAGCACCTCTAGAGGAGAGTTTGAGAAAGCTACACAAGATTTTTTGAGTGAAGCCAAGGCAGTACAAGTGCTTCTTCCTAAAGCAGAAGTTGGAACACTTTTCCTCATTCAAGAAGCAGAGAAAATCGTATCAAAAGATCATCCCCAAGAGAACTGATTGAACTGAATATGAAAAGAGGACAGAGCTGAAAACCCTGAACTGTCAGTGATGGTGTTTCCTCAGCAAGCCAGATGAGGATAAAAGCAGGAAGCCAGCTACAGTGATCACCAGTCCTTACGAGACCAACACTGGCAGAATCAGAAGGATGCAACAGTGGTCGCAACATAGCAAAAAGCATTCCCAGCCGATCTGCGATGGAGGATCACAGAATCAAAGAATGGTAGGGGTTGGAAGGGACGTCTGGAGATCATCTAGTCCAAACCCCCTGCTAAAGAAGGTTCACCTACAGCAGGTTGCACAGGACTAGGTCCAGGTGGGTTTTGAGTATCGCCAGAGAAGGAGACTCCACAACCTCTCTGGGTAGCCTGTTCCAGTGGTTTGGATGACTGAATTCTACTGGGAGAAGTGTACTGACTGCAGGAGCGATTAGTAAGCACACCATGGCTGGTTTCTATTTTGACTATACTAGTGGAAACCAACAATAGCAACAAAAGGAGACAGGACAGAAATGAAAATCTCTTGAAGTGGTTCTTGGTTCTTACGCTACTGCTCTTCATTCCAACCTAAGCTGCCACTTTGACTTTAAAGAGAAGGTACTGTTTGTTTCCTGTCTGACCATCTCCTTCACACTCTACACAGCACAGACCTATATGATATTTAGGCATCAACAGAACATAAATTTTTAAAAGGAATAAGCTATCCTGGTCGAAGGAGAAATAAATAAAAATTACCATTTGTTACAAAACCCAGAGAATTTAGTTCCTTATGTGCTGACTGGGTGGGAGGAAGAGATTGGCTTACGATCTGGAGGTTTAATTAGGTTCACACCCAGAACATGCAGTTACAGAACCCAGGAGGAAGAAAAAAACAAACAAAAAATCTCAGACTTACATCTGTTTGAATGATGCTCCATGCATTAGTTAGGCCAATATTTCCATCTGTCCCATACAAATGAAGCCCTTTCTTCAGATCCCGCTGAGCATACTTGTCAATCTAAAACCAACAACAAAAGATACAAAACTCAGAATTTGCCGAGTATCACATTTCAGAATCAAAGTGCATGGAACAGGTAGATGTTGAGCAACAGTCCTATACTGAAATGAATAAAAAGTTAACCGACATTTCCTAAAGTCTTTCTCCAGTACAGCTGGTATCTATTACAGGTATCTGCATTTTGTAAAGAACACGAGGACTTCTTGTTCTGAGTTAATGTTCATATTTTCCATCACAGACCTCTCTTATCCCTTCTCACTTACCCACCAAAGTTCTACAGAGAGACTGGATTCAGTTTAATCACTCATTTTTCAAATGAGGCATATATATGAAAACATTCATCTACCCACAGCATTTCCTTTCAGCTTAATATCTTTAATTGCAACCAAGTACCCATCAGCATCTTCCACATGCTTCCTGGGAGATCAACAGCAGCATTAACACTGTACTGATGCTCTGAATTGTGTTCATTGTATCAGCCAGGGTACTCCACTTCTTACAGCAGGATGGACATAGTTATATTGAAGCAGCACAGAATGAGCTATCCAAAATTCAGGACAGACAGAATTTAAGAATTTAGTTACGAAATGGAGCTGTGCTTAAATAAATGCATTTTTGTTGATTTAATGAAAATACAAAGCTCTGCTTTAGAGGCTTTTGCAATTGAAGATGCTGCTTTCTTGTTGAGGGTCTCTGCTGGTAAAGCAGGCTATTGTTGGATCCACTGGTCACCACCTGATAGCACCCAAAATGACTGCAAGTGCCTCTCTCCCAGTCTCACCATACATACACATTTCCACAGAATCTAGCAAACACAAAAAAGGAAGTAAATAATAAAGGGATATTCACTGTTTTTCTGTTGTAAATGAAAAGCACTGAATAGTGCTGCTCAAATATGCTTGTATGTGCCCCCC
>Ga0181612_104361_pt1 | contig 10773 bp, 10 predicted proteins | sample HoacroProtozoa21_FD_119630 | JGI IMG/M metagenome (GOLD analysis project Ga0181612, IMG submission 119630) | Hoatzin crop microbial communities from Cojedes, Venezuel. Combined Assembly of Gp0051906, Gp0051904, Gp0051908 | reverse complement strand
GCTCTGAGCAACCTGGTCTAGTTAAAGATGTCCCTGCTCAATGCAGGGAGGTTTGGAGGACCTTTAACTGTCCCTTCCAATGCAAACCGTTGCACTGTTCTACAACTGACAAATTAGAAACCTCAATAAATAACATCTATGACACCAGAAATTCTGTCTTGTAATCTCTAGGATTAAATCTTGCCAAGCTACATGTTTACTATTTTTTAAAATAGGCTTAGAGACTAGTATTTTACTTGGTTCAGTTTTTCTGCAACTTCTATATCTAGCTCTCTTATTAGTGATAAAGACAGCAACTCTGGATTAAAATCAGCTACACTGTACTTACTGTTTATAGTTTTAGATTCATTTTTCAGGCTGACATTCAGCCCACCTTAGACTTGCAAAAGCTGGACTTTGTGTTGGAAATGAGTACTCTCTTGGAGCACCTCACTTCAATTATCTTCGAGAACTTCCTGAAGAAGAAAAAAATATTCTCTGACAATTTACACCTACTATAGAGAATGCCTGCAATAACTATCTTAGAATATACAAATACGTTTTATGTAGACAAAGGTAGGAAAGAGGAAGCCCATCCTTTGTTTCCAAAATGTAGCAGATGAGAAATTAGACCCACAGAACAATAGAACACCTTAAATGACAAGCAATCTCCTTCCATGCTCACACATCCCCCAATTGCAAAGCAATTCCTTTGATTGCTTTTGGTTCAAGATCAGCTGATAGATCAAGTGAATTGAAAAGCTGTCCTTGAATCTTACTCCTTATCCAGATCCTGTTCCAAGCCCTCAACAGATGGATCAAGCATCAGATTCATCATTCCTGAAGTGGTATCTGAAGGACGAATGAATATTTGAATCCCTGAATATATTCACATGGCCTGGCATACGTTGCCAAAAACAAACAAGAAGGCAGTAAGAATATCTTATTTTCTGGGACTTAAACGGAGGTCAGCTCATTTAATCTAAGCTTCCAGAAGTATTAGATGGTGATTGCTCAATTCACCATCTACCCTTATATTAAGGGGTTAAATATAATGTATTTTTTTGCTGTGACACCCCCTATGCAGCTCATACATTTTTTAAAGATTTTGTTTTTCAAGAAAGACCAGGTTGATAGACCTGTTGTGAATTTATTCTGTACAACTGATGTATGAGTTTAAACTTTGCACATGAAAACTTGCATGAAAATTGGACATGAATCCCTTCCCTTCAAAATTACAGATGTTGATTGTTCCAAGAAGTTTTACTTTCCTAAGTCATCTTCATTGATATAGCCACAATAAATCTATACTTATAACTCATGAGGAAAAAAGAGAGACTTCTGAGAAGGCCCTTCCACTCTATGTACATCCACGCATAAACTTGAAAACCTAATTTCATTATTTTTTAATCTTAAGGTAAAATTAAAAATGAAATAAAAATCAATCTTAGTTCTGTACTCCAGAACGAAATTTGACCTTGCAATTCATCTGTTCCTACTGTGCTTATGTGTTACAGCTGTCCATCTTTCTTCAGGCATAATCTGACATTTTACAAAAACCATGGTAAAACTTCCATGGATTTCCTGCTAGTATTCTGGGTTCAATAACTCATTTCAGAGGGTCCAAGCAGCAGTTCCTCTTTCGACACATCCTGCCAGGGTTTGTAAACCTAACATCATTAACGCTTGCAATTCAGAATGCATCTTATGGGGGGTGCTGAGCTGTATTTTGGTTTCACAATAAACTAATTTATATCTTCCTCACAGAAGCAAAGACAACAGTATCTTTGCGGATTACACAGCATGACCTGTACAAATAGAATAAGGAAGCAGCTGGTTCCAAGGAGTGAATCATGATGCATCACATGATAACACAACATAACAAAACATATGCAGAATAGAAGCTGTGCACTCTAAGTCTCTTTACACAAGCTGTGAAAAGTTGCCATTGACCTGATGGAAGTTGCACATAATCTGCAGACAGTGATTTCAGGCCCTCTGAATGCTGCAGTATTAGGAAAATTATTTGGGGCAGGACCACATACTTTGTAGTTTTCAAGCAGTTCTAAGTCTCAATCTAGTCACTGCAGTAGAACTGTAAAATGATCTTCAGAATGATTATTTCTTTATTTCAACTTGTCAAACTTATTTCAAAATGAATACTACTTCCTACATAAGAATTAAATGCTTGGAGGGGGTATGTGCGTTGCAGAGATCTTAGGCTCTTTAATAATACAAAAACAGTAGATGAGTTCCTCTCCCATCTTTTTGTTTTGCTTTGTTCAAAAGTTTCCTAATGCCATGTTTCCATATCTTTAAGTAGCATTACAAAATAAATTTGTACCCTGACAAATGAGAAATTTTTTTCTAAATATGCCGTAGACCTCTGTAAAGACACATAAAGGACATTAGGTATCTAGGTACTTTCTCTCAAGGTGTACTTCATGAAGAAGCTGCACACCTGAATTCTATAATATTTTGAACTTCTTGAAATGGAATTTGCAACTGTGTGCTGGGATACGCAGGTAGTGCTAGTCATGGAGGAAAAGAGCCATGATGATCAATAGGAAACACCCAATAGATGCATCTTTCTCTCATGGACTTGATCATACCTGCAATCTTGAACTAAACATCTCTGTGAGACTACATTTTGAAACAATCTGAATTTTTGCTCTGGATTCTATACCTTTTCTCTACTGAACCCAGAAAATGAAGAGCATACACATGCCAGAATGACTGAAAATATGCTACTAAGCCATGGATCCTTTTGTTTGAGCTCTCTCTGCTACACCGCAGATCTTGGGGGTTCCCTGCCATATAGAAACCACACTGACTTCAAGGAAATACACTAAGTGTCTGTGATGCCAGACTCATTGCCCGATATGATTTCACTGAGTAAAAATAATAGGTTCAAAACTTTAATTCTGCACATGCAAAGTAAAAGGATGTGCACAAGGATCACTGTGTGATGGGTCACGACATATGCTCCTCCCTGGACACAGCTCTGCTCTGTCCCAACAGAATGCTGCACACCACTGTGCTAGACTCCTGTACTGCAGGTTGGCTCTGCCTTCATCCATCTCCAAGCAAAAATCACAGAATCATAGAATTAGAGAAGATTTTGAATTGGAAGGGACCTTATAAATCATCTAATTCCAACACCCTGCCATGGTCAGGGACAACTTCCGCTACAACAGGTTGCTCAACCTGGCCTTGAACACTTTGAGGGAGGGGGAATCCACAACTTCTCTATGCAACCTGGTCCAGAGCCTCACCACCCTCACAGTAAAGAATTTATTCCTTATATCTAATCTAAAGCTACCATCTTTCAGCTTTAAGCCATTACCCCTTGTAAAATGTCCCTCTCCAGCTTTCTCATAGGCTCCCTTCAGGTACTGGAAGGCTGCAATAAGGTCTCCCTGAAGCTTCTCTTCTACAGGCTGAACAACCCCAAGTGTCCCAGCCTTTTGTCCCAGCAGAGGTGTTCCAGCCCTCAGATCATCTTTGTGGCTCTCCTCTGGAGCCACTCCAACAGGTCCATGTCCAAATGGTGATGGCTGGTGCTTCGTGCTGTACTCAGCACAGTCAGTACATGCTATGCATTCCCAAATTTCACTTGCTGCGTGATATCTTCTCTCACAAGGATCGTACACAAGGACGAGCACATTGTGCCTAAACATATTTGGAATTCACAGGTCTGACAACAAAATATTCAGTTCAGCTAGTCTGGGTATTGCCTCTGTGCATCCACATTGGCAGACTTTTTAGATATATAATCTTTACCTAAAAAACCTCAGGTACTTACAGACCCTCCAGCATCGAAGCTATAAAGTGATTTGTTTTGGTTTTCCTTTGAATTGCCTTTTACACTATAGATGTTAACCTCTTTAAACACCATTCTACATTTGGGAATTTGCTCTCTCACAGCTTCTATAGTCTTTCTAATTTTTAGCTCTACTTCCAACCTTAGATAAAACCCAAATTCTCATGCCAAGCACTTACTACTTTGATAAATATAAACCTTTCTCTGCTCACCTGAATGTGCATTCTGTTTTCATAAAAGAATAAAAGATGGTGGAAGATAACCTAAAATTACTAAGTGATTTTTAAAAAAGAAATAACCCCAGTGTCAGACATCCAGCTGGCTGAACAAGACACTCCAAAGGAAATTTAGGGAAGAAATACCATACACCTATTGGAGATTAGTTACTTCCATGAACAAAAACCCAAACTCAAACTCCAAAAACCAAAGAAATACTGCTTGCTGATACTGTTGTTAATTCCAGTTGTTACCTCCTTTGACAACAATATGGAAAAGACATAGTCAGCTGTAATCACAGACTATGATGAGTAATTTCAATATTAATATAATTAACATAACCTCATGATTTTCTTAGCTATCCTTTGCATACTTTTTTTGAAACAGTGAGTCACTAGCAGTTTATAAGCCACCATTTAAAAACCTCAGAATCACTTTATGTTCTGGGATTAATACTGAGGTAGTATTTAAAGTACAGTAAGAAATACAGAAGATGATCTAATTTACTGCTCCTGGCTTTTCATTCCATTAAACTCCAAACTTACAGTGAATAATAGCATGTCAAAGCAATCTCCGGTTGTTTAACGAATGCCTAGCAAAAAGGAAGGTGAGGTAAAAAACTGTAAGCTTTCACTTTCTGAGTTCCAATTCACATTGGAAATATTCTAAATGTGCTGGAAGGACTTAAATGGTTTCTCTCTGTAGACTGAACTCATGCCATTAAATTCAAAACTAATTTTGCATCGACTTTAATCAGGGCAAGATCAAACATCTACTCTTCTTTCAGACTTACTTCCAGCAGGAAAGATTCAGCCAACTGGAAAAAAATAAAAGCATGACATAAGAGGTTCCCCAAAAGAGTCTTCAATGTTACTCATATTTGTAATGGAACACCATTATAGAAAGGTGTTTGCCTTCAACACTAAGCTACATTTCATAACCCGTGGCTGCAATGAGTGCAGTACATCTGTCAGGAGCCTTCGTACAAGTAGTGAAGAATCATTGCTACACGCAGGCACCAATTGTTCTCACCTTCTCGCAGCATCATGGTCTCTACTTTTTGTCCCTCTAGCCTTTGCCTTCTTCACTGTACTACCGTCAAAAATTGTTTTGTTATAAATTGTTTACAGTGCCTGGTTATCTGTACCATCGGCATCCAGAGGCTGGGTGTCCATGGTAAAATGGATATGGAAATTGCAAGGCTCGCAGAAAATCTGGGTTCTGTTATCATGCCTGTTGGTGACGTCCTGTGACATTTTGCTCACTTTTTTAACTGACCTCTGCACACCAACTTTTACATAAGTAATAATATATATAATAATAACCTATACATGTGGGCTATATGTAGATAACATTACAGCTGAGAACTGTCTTTATTTGTTTTGTGTTTCTTTTTCCCCACTTCAATCCATTAGCAAAATGGGAGAGGGACATTTACATCATGTTACATTAACTGTCTCAGTTTCATTGCTAGCATTCTATTTAACTGCCATATTAATTCATCAAAAACATTTTTTTAAAACACAAAAAGGTAAAAAAATGTAGTGGAAAACATGAACTGGCCCACATTAATTTTGTACGCAGTGAGTATGAATAATGTATTATTTTGCACGTATCTTTTTGTGTTGTATAAACTCATCATTGGCCTTTTACCTTCCACCAATTATGTGATTTAATCACCAGCCTGATTTAAATCAGCTGCAGTGAAGGGTGTCCGAGCAACAGGCATAGCAGCTGGAATCTTGTCAGAAATTCTGTGTTAAATATCTATTCTTGCTGTATATATTTTTTTTCATTTGATCTATCCAACTTTCTAAAATTATAGTGTAAGATAACAAGCCACGGTCTGTTAAGCTTACTAATTCTTCCCTCTCACTATCAAAGCTTAGTAGAATAATGTCATGTGATATGGCATAAGGCTGGAGAATGAGGAATAAGTAACATAGAGAAACTGAACCTAGATGTCAGTCTGGCATGCAATCAAAGATGTTGACTTCTAACCACTGCAGCTGCCTAGGCTTTGGTTAACCTCTCATTGATTTCCCCAAATAGAATTTCATCTAAAGCACCAAATTAAAATCTGAGGGCCAGTTCTCTAAATTGAAAAGGGTACAAATGAATTGCTAGCAAATATACTTGGCAGCTTTCATCTTTGTAAAGCCTCTGATTCTGAACCTAACAAAAGTTGGTAGAGGTCAATTTGTTTTTTGGGAAGAGGGGAAACAGAAAGAATACGAAGCAAAATGAAATTATTTATTTTACTCTGTGTTAAGGAAGTATTTGGTGACAGAAGGGTAGGTATTAATTGATTAACTCTTTATGACAACGAATGGTAAAAGAAAAAAACACAGTGGAGATCACCTGAAGGAGAAAAAAGAAAAAGAAAAGGAAAAAGAAAGCCACCCCTTGCAATAAATCCTTGTGATCTGCAGTACATTGTCGTGCTGAAGAACATGCAGTAACAGCCATTTCACTTTGCACTACTTCCTGATTGCTACGTTCATGTACCAAAGTGTATATACCCAATCTTCTGTGGGTGCTAAAGGAAGGTCCAAGCTGTGAGGGTTTACAGTGCTGCAATATGTAATAAATATGACAGCTCAAAACAGTGCTGTATTAAACCTAGAAAATTGATTGAAAAGAATCAACACTGTGGAAACATTTCAGAACAAAATACTTTCCATTCCTTCCTTGCAAAGATCACTGACTGCTTACCCACTCTATCTCTACCCATGAAGCCCCATTAAACCTAAACCAGAAACAATTAATCTGATACATCACGCATGCAAAAATTAGAAATCTTTTGCTTACTAATATTTTGGATCCTCAGAGGCTACTAAATTCACTATAAGTGTTTGATCCTACTCTGCTCGAATCAGGTGAATCATCACAAATGAGGAAAGCTTTAAAAAGCTATTAAGTAATGTCTGCATACCTAACCCTGGAGGAGTGAATGGTAACAAAGCTTTTACCCAGAACACACTAAATTTCTACAGAAGAGAGGAATCACCAGCACATACTTGGCCACTTCCATTTCAGTCAAATAGGGTGGATGAAATCCAGAAGCATTATGAAGTTCACCAGCAAGTTCTGCTGACTTTAATCAGGATAAAGGTACGCTTATCCATGCTTCTTCAGCCATTGACAAAGATGGTGCTGAATTACATTTTATGTATCACATCTGTTTATCCCACTGACATTTCATGTTCTTATTCAGTTTCTGCATTTGAAAGCTTATCAGATTCTGCCCTCAATGACAACCTTGTGAGTTGTTTTTTTACAGGTCTTGCTAAAGACATAATCTGATGTTACATGGCACAAAAAAGGTGGACAAAAATGTTAGGCACCCATACACCACTGCAGTCTCTGTGAGCAGATTTTTCCCAAGTTCCTTTAGTATATTCACTAAATATGACTTAGAAAACAACAACAAAAAAAGCCCTCCCAAACAAACAAAACATGCAAACCAAACTAAAAGGCATCCACAATATAGCTGTTTAGGCTCCAGTTACAGGCAGTGAAGTACTAAGATTTAATTCAGTTGTCTAAACTTGGGGTCTGCTAACATTTAAGATAGTATAACATATGCTGCATGCTCTCTAATACAGTCATTACCCATTTAGAAGCATATAAAACAGGATACCTAAGAAAAAACATCTCAGGTAAACACCTACAGAAAAAAATACGATCTTCTTTTTATGAGGCTATAATCTTCAATCAAATGAAATGCATTCCCTCCAAAATAGAGTAAAATGTATTTTATTGTGAATCACACTTGTACCGTTTTTTTAATCTGACTCCACCTTTGCATTTAACACTAGATCATAAAACTTTTGAATTATGGAACATAATCTTCTTTTTAATTCTCTCCTCCTCCAAGGGAAAATACAACTGAAAACCTTTCCTTCTAGCATGGAAAGTAAATTTATTTTAATAGGGATACGACAGATGAAGGAAACTTGTGAAGAACCATTCTCACTCATACTTCCTCACCTCTCCAACCTGCAATGACATTTATTGCAATGACAAACAAAATAGCACAAAAAATGGTATACAAACAATAATGTCCAAGAGACTTCTCATATGAATATACTATCAAACAAAAACACTTGGGTAACCTCTGTGGCATCCTCCTTCCCAAAAAAGACTGCCATTTAGTGACATTAAATAATATGTAAATCTTCCTTAAAATATTCAAATACATAAAAATTATTTTCCCTAAAGAAAAACAAGTTTTTAAACAAAATAAATCTGTGGGACTATTTTAAAATGTCTTTTTTGATAATACAATTCAGTACTACAGTTCAAATGTGTTTATAATACTATATTGTGATGATTTTAAAAAAATTATTTTATGGATGATTATAGCTCTGGAAGAAAAGAACATGAACGTTATTGTAGCTCTTTAACTCGTGTGTTTTGAATCCCTATATAGGATCAGCCTTTCCAAAACATTTCAACACCTTCTTTACAAAGAAGAATAAACCATCACTGTCAAATTCGCCAGGCATACGTACGACAACTTTCAGTTCCATACTTCAATGATGTTCAAAAAACAAAAACAAAACCACATTGCACCATTTGAAAAAACAGACTGAAAGATAAGAGTGCTAGTAAAGCATGTAGGAGATAAAGGGCTGAAGACAATACTCCCAAACAAAAAGATCATTATTCAGTACTTTAAGAAGTTTTTACATTTTCCTCTTTCTCTTGCTGTACACAAATATATAACAATATATACAAAGTGTCTGTTCTCTTCATTAACTTGCATACTGTACTTATGCATGGGCAGACACTAAATATATGCCTAGATATTTTGTATATGCACATTAAATGTATATACCAAAATATTTCTATGCCATGGTATATTTAATAAAGTGGGGAAAGATGCAGCCTTGCAGAGAGGCTTGCTGATCTAGTGAAAGGGGCTTTAAATATCTGTGTATGATGGACAAAATATCTGAGAGGTATAGGAGAAAGTGAGGAAGTGCTCTGGAGCAAGCATGACACAGAAGAAACATCTGCTGAGAACACAGCTGGAGAAGCTCACCTCAAGTACCTGTACACAAACACATACAGAGTGGAAAACAAATCACAGAGAACCCATACAGGCTCCTCAGGACAAGGGAGGAGAAGACATTTCATTCAGTGGAAAAGGGCAGTTTGAATTCATGGAGTTTTGCACTGTAGCAGGTGACAAACCAGTCGAGAAATGATGGATCAAGGTCAGCGTGGTGCAGTGATGACTGTGTGATACACACTGATTGATCAAGTGGAGGAAAGGAAGCCTCCTTCAGAAAACTGGGGGAAGCCTCACAGGGATGTTTCTCAGGGGGCATACGAACCACTCCAATATATTCTGAAAGGGAGAAGTGGTGGAGCACAGAAAATTCCAGAGATATCTGGAAAGCATCAAGAACTTTTATTTTGATACACTTGGCTACCAAATTGCCCAGAGGAGACAGTCAGTTGGTCTATCACTAAAAAAAAAAAAAAAAAAAAAGGACAATATTACAAACCTAGACCTTAGAGAAGCAGATTTAAACTTGTTCAGGGATTTTTTTGGTTGGGGCTAATGGAAGACTGCCTTGAAGGACAAATGAGCTCAGGAGAGCTGATTGATCATCAATGACAACTACCTCTAAACACAGGAAAAGTCCAGCGTGATGCCCAGGAAGTTCAGAAAGCACAGCATAAGGTCAGCATGGATAATGGGAAACTCCTGAGTTAATCTGAACTACAAAAGACAACACTCTCTTGGAGTTGATACTAGTGAGGATATTGAAGCATAAACTGAAAGTTACAGTATCACCAAAAGGAGGACAAAGGAAAATATGGTACTGCCACTCAAAGTAGCGGGGAATCTAGCAGCAAAGGACATGGAGAAAGCTGAGGTACTAGATGCCTTCTTTGCTGCAGTTTCTATTGGTAAGGACTGCCTCAAGCCTCCCAGGTCCTCTGAGCCTGTGTCAGGATCTGGGAGACTGAAGAATTACCCACAGCAGAAAACCCAAGTAGAAGCCAATTAAGTAAACTGGACATAGGACAAGATGGGGTGTCTCCAGCAATGCTGAGAAAGAAAGACAACTTCATTGCAAGGCCACTGTCTGTAGTCTTACAAAGGTCTTGGAGACTGGAATAGGTTCCTGATGACTGGAAAAACTGCCCATTTTCAAAGAGAAGGACTAGGAGGGATCAGCAGGAGAACTGCAGGCCAATATGCCAAACCACTCATTACTCAACAAATCCTCCTGGAAGCCACATTCAGGCACAGAAAGGAGGAGAAGGAGACTGGAAACAGCCTACACGGATTTACCAAAGGCAAAGTGTGCTTGACCAGCCTGATCGCTTCTGAGATGGTTGCCTTGATATTAGTAAGGATTTTTTTGTCCTTACCAACAACTTGACGAAATATGATTTAGATGGGTGGTCCACCAGGTGGCTGGAAAATTGCTTGGACTGCCAGGTTCAAAGGGCTGTGATCAGAAGTGCACAGTTCAATGGGCAGCTGGTTAACAGGGGTGGAAAATGGGGCCTTTGCATCTGATGTCTTTACTAATAAGCTGGATCATAAGGCAGACTGCATTCTCTGCAAGCGTGCAGATGACACCATGCTGAGGGTAAGTGCTCTGCATGCTGGAAGACAAGGCTCCTTTTTAGAGAGAGCTTGACAGGCTGGATAAATCGGCAACCGGTACCTCACAGAATCACAGAATCACAGAATCACAGAATCACAGAATGGTAGGGGTTGGAAG
>Ga0181612_159115_pt1 | contig 10774 bp, 9 predicted proteins | sample HoacroProtozoa21_FD_119630 | JGI IMG/M metagenome (GOLD analysis project Ga0181612, IMG submission 119630) | Hoatzin crop microbial communities from Cojedes, Venezuel. Combined Assembly of Gp0051906, Gp0051904, Gp0051908 | reverse complement strand
TCCAAAGGAGTGTGGGGGAGCCAGCTATACCCCCTCGCCACTCGGCATCGCTGAGCTCTCAGATACGAAGAAGGATGCAGCATCCCAGCCCACCTCCCACCAACAAGCACTGTAGTGTTACATGCCTTACATATCTCCAAGTACCAGTGCATCTGAAAGACAGCTTGCTCAAGCTCACAACTCTCACACCTGGGCACCTACATCTTGTTAAATAAGCTTTCTGTTTTCCAAGTTTTATTCTTGTTTCCTTCCTCCCCCTCCATTTTTTTAAATAAATGAAAAGGTCTGAAAGCAGTAAATGCTTGTGCATGCCCTAAATCAAACTGTGAAAAAGCACTCTGGTCATCACAAAGAGTCACTAACATTCAAGTGGGGAGAAAAAAAAAAGATGATTCTTCTCTTTCATCCATAATTTTATCTCCCTCTTTTATTTGGGACAATACCAACACAGCTAACTGTAGATACACTTTAACATGACTTCCCTTCCCGCCACCCAAGATAAGATGGAACAGAGCTAAATGAGCATAATTACAGGATACATGTTTCTGACTCATGTAAAGCAACACCTTATTTCAGACTTTTTACCCCCTCGTCGTTGTCATCCTGCCGTAGCACGCTAACGTTGACATTAGTACATTGCCACCAGCGCAGCCACCTTTGAAGTGAAGACCCTGGCACGCTACAGCTCCTCCTCGCACCTGCCAGCCTGGCCAGCTCTTCACACATCACACTTTCCATACAGGATCACCTACAGTAAGGAATGAGATCAGCTTGCAAACACAGAAATAGAAAATATGAACATCTGTTTTTGTAAGGTACCAAACAAATAACTCTGTGAAAGGAAAACGTGCCTCACATCGTGGAAATTTCAATCACTAGAGTTTAATCAAATAAAAAGCAATATGTGGGTGGGAAGGAACAGAGTAGAGAATTGTTTCTGAGGGAGGTGGAAGAAAGGGAGGGGAGAAGGTCACTTTCAAGGCCATCTGCTCTACATTGAAATTCTATTTCTCCCCACTGTAAAGCATTTTGATTTTGATAAGTTCCCTTTTGGTTGAATTCACTCAAACAGAGCTCTGGTGAGAGTTTGGATTCAAATCGGTCCAATTCTTCAGCAGTGCCAGAACAATAGACTTAATGCCCAAAACACTGACTGTTGCTGGTTTCATGGATGTCTGCAGGGTCTGGTTGTAAACGTACGAGGCGGCACGCTTCAGTCACCAAAGGTATTGAGAGTTGCTCTCTGCAAAGTACAATTATACTTAAAAAGAATAATGAGAGATCCTTTATTTCAGCTCCTACCAAGTACACACGAGGTTGATAACATTGTCAGGCGACTGCTTGAATTAATAGGAAACACAAAGTGTACTTTGACAGAGCTTGGGTCCAATATTAATACAATAGTTCAAACTGTGATTAGTGTAACTACTTACTTATCAACAGGCAATTCTGATAAATATTCCACCAAAACCAATGGTTTAAATAAACTAATTAGTAAATAATGATTAGAAAATAACACAATGGTAGCAGTATTGCCAACCCACAGCATTCACACAATTCATGATGATGGTTTTTCTTGAAAAGTCACCCTTTTGGGAACAGTGTTCATTTTATTCATCTCTGGGCTGCACCCAATCATATGTTCAACTTTTCTCCACAATGTCACTGACAAGAACTAGATTTTTTTCTGAGACTCAAGACTAAAATCACAGGAGAGGTCAGCACCACTGTGACTTAATGAGTTGGACATTTTTAATTGCTCTCACTATAGTTTCTCCCTGTCTCCTGCCACAAGGGCAGCACTACACAGCAAACGACAATCTGAGCATCTGAAAAGAGCTAAATACAAGTAGAATAAACTCTTACAGCTTTGTTTCCATGTGGATTTCATTTGATTTTGTGGATTTTTATTTGATGGTCACAGGTTGCTGTTTGAAAAGCTTTTATTTTTTTACTCCTTGGAGAGCACCAGCTCCTGGAGGCAGACACAAGAGCAGAGGGCTAGAGTAGAACCTCCTACCTGCAAATGTATCAATGACCTCTCCAACAGTATGTACACCAGCTTCCTTCAAAAGGGCGTCTCCGACCTTCCCAGACCATGCTGATGCGATCATTAAGATCCCTGATTAGTAAGAAAGCAATCAAAGCTGACAGCAGTGGCACTCCTGTTCTTTCTCAGGCCTCCCCAGTCTGTTCTGCCGGGATGTACACTTAATAATTCACTCTTCAGCATTTACGAATTCATAGCTTTAGGGCAACGGGGACCATTTGATTATCTTGTCCAACTTCTCATTTATCACAAGCCATTAAATTTGATGTGGGGTCCTCACACAAAAGCCAAACATTTAAATGAGTTGAACAAGACATTAGCGATCTCAGGAGATCAATGCTGCATCTGCACTCGTGTTTGTTTCTGACCCCACCACACCATGTGATGAGATCTACCCAGATGATCGGCACGAGAAGAGTGCAGGACGTCAAGCTCCCAGCTGACTCCAAGAGGAAAATTCTTTCCTCCACCTTTGATTTCCCAGATCAGACATCCACCTTCAAAAACCCCCAAACTATCCTAACCTCAAAGCTGTGGTGCGCACATCCAGTCACTGTCTCCAGCACAGCCAGCCTCTTACACATGAAAAAAAAACTGAGAGGAAAAAGAAGAGCACCTCGAAACACACCTAGCCCGATGTCCTCTGAGGCGGCAAACCCTCCTGAACGCAGCCCATTACCAGCCGAAAGGCTGAAGCGTGACTGTTGATTATAACCACTCCCTTTAATACAGAGCTGCCAGTGCTACAAGTGTGTTATTTGCGGGCGTTTCAGCCCGTAGGCCCACGCAGGTGGCTGATGGAGCTGACAGCTCAGGCACATCACATCCAGCAGTGGCAGGACTGCCACCACTCCACACCCTCCGACAACCACCACGATAAATACGGGATTTCTTGCTGCACCTGGGCTAGCATGGCTTTGCAAGTATACCCATTCTTGTTTCACAGACTATGTCACAATTAATTGACTGATGTTCAGTTACACTCAGTGTTAGAAATTGTTTCCTAGTTCTTCAGGGTGAAGTTGACTTAACTTCAGTTTCCAGCCATCAGACTTATTCCCCCTTTGTCAGCCAGACCCATCAGTGCTGTCAGACGTGTGCTTGGCGAGAAAGCCACCTCACAGCGTCCTCCTCAATCACTCGCATCAGATGAGCTCCTGAAGACTTGCGTTACACCTCAGTCTTGGTTTTCCTCTTGGAAAACCAGTCCTTGCCTCTCTTCTTTCCATTTTCTTTCTAGTATTCCCATCTCCTCCTTGCAGTACATCTAGCAGAATTATCAGAGCCCACTCTTTGAACTTCACGTACTAACAAAGGAGTACGTGACCTAAATTTACCTCTGAAAACACCGGTGCAGCTGGATGCTGCACAACAGCGCAGAGCCCCCAGGGCAAGGGGTGTGAGGCTGGAGCCCTCTCCACAGCCAGGACAGGGAGCCCGTGCCCACGGCTGCCTCCTGCTGAAAAGGGAGAGCGTGCTTCAGCAAGGGCACAACGTCCAAGCATCGAGGAAGCCGCAGTGACACGGCTCTGGTGTCGTAACCTATTTCTCCTACATGGGGAAGTCTGCTCCTTCTGTGCAGCACTTTTGCAGAAGATAAAAAGTGGGAAAAAGTGACAATGATCCATCTCATCAAGCTCCAAGCAGCGCACAGAATTGCCTGGGGTGAAGACAAGAATAAGCCACGTCAGCATAGAACTGTGTCATACAAGGTTTAAGCTTATTCAGAGGTAGAGCCTCTGTCTCTCTCATGAATAAATACATAACCCAAGACAATTTAATTCCAACTGTTTTGTATTTCTTACAAAAACTTTTCAACGTGATGACTCACAGGTGAGCTCTCCACTGACAGCATAAGATGGCATTGTATTAGTTATCTCCCTTTACAAACTGCAAGTCTGCACTGAGATATACAAATATCTCTCATAATACAGCACATGCCTTTACATGCAGCATAGCTGAGGATAGGGAACAGGCAGTAAGTACTGGCAATGACAGGTTTTCTTCACTCCAAAGGAAAAGGCTATTAAATACTAATTGGTAACTCAAGACAGCTTTTACAGCATACACATATACTCCTTTACTCCGATTTCCAATACTCATCTGCAAAAGTATAACTTTGTGATTTACTCTGTTTATGATTTTCATACCATTGCCTCAATCTTTCATAATTAACATAACAAAGACCAGTGATAAATTCACACTTTTTCCCTCTTTTGCTGTTTTGCTCTACAACTGCTACTAAAAGATAGTATTTCAAGACCACGGCTGGAATGATATCGAAATCCTTTTACCAGTTGGAGGAAAGTCTGGGCAAAGTGCTGAATGGAAAAAAGTATCAAAATCTCTTTGAGACAAGTTGACAACATTACTTACATGCCCCTGTTTCAGTTTTATAAGCTCCTATAAATCCTCTCTCACACAGAGAGTAATGCAGGAATGCCCTTGGAAGACGGCATTGGGTGAGCGAAGGATGAGTTTGCAGCCCATGAGTAGTAGTCATTCAATGCTTTTAGTCTGGTTTTTTTGCAAGGATTCTTGCTGTAAGAGCTCAATTCAAGAACAGCCAGATCCCAGTAGAGGAGTTTAATCCAGAGCTATCCTCTCTCCAGGACTGCGGGAGTAAACCTAAGTGCAGAAGATGGTCTGCAGTATGGAAGTTAGGACAGAGGGGTTTACAGGTCTGACATCACTTAAACATCTAACTCAAATCTGAATAGTTTTCTGAAGAAGTGCCTAAATGCAGCCAGAAAATACAGGCTGAATACCACAATTAGGGGTTAAAATGCTACAGGCAGTAATTATCAATCACTTTCTTTTCCCAACCATTAAAGAAGGCAATTTGTTTGTCTTGCCCATCCTACCAGGAAAAGGCTGGGTGGTCTTCTGACTTCAAGAGTCTGAGAACTATTCTTCTAGAGGACAAGGCCACACCGGGCCTCCTGGGCAGCACATGGTCCTTTTTCAACACTGTCTTACACTGTACTTGATTTTAGTCATAGACATTAAGACTGTGGCAGTGCTTTGCAAATCATCACTAAATACCTTTTCTTCATAGCTCTATGCAAACCTCAGGAGTGTTTCCAAGACAGGAATAAAGCCTCGGTTGGTGAAAGGTAGCAGGTTTTCAGTTCCTCAGCTGTCTGCATCAGCATGGGACTGCCATGCCGCCGGGATTCTTTGTTTGGTTAAAGACCCCTTCATCTTGCAGAAGTTGTCACCAGTTTTAAGAATATAGCAGCTTTATTTAGTACATGATAAGTAACTGTGAATTCTGAGGCTATTAATTCGTTGAGGGAGTGACATCTCAATAAAACGTAAACATAAAAACTCAGCCCCTTGCAGACAGCTTAAATAATTCACCTTCTATTAAAAAAAAAATAATACATTGCTACACATTTATACTTAAAAAAATAATTAAAAATTTTTGTATCTCACCCCCTTCTTAAATAACGTACATCTGATAATACCTATGCTCAAAGTCATACCATTTAATGTCTAAGTTGTTTGCGTACTAAAAACCCCAAGTCATCAAGCGTTCAGCGTTGCACTTCAGCTTCCTTTTGCAGTAAAAGGAAGCTAGGAGAAAATGGGGAAGGAACCAGGCTGAAAAGCTTTCTGCAAGCTGCAGCTGCAGCCAACAGCTGAAATTTAAAATCAGACATTATTTTCTCTCCTCATCTTGTGGGTTCTGCCATAGTTTTCAATAAACAACAAATTCAGCCACAGAAGGCTATCGCTCGTAATTTTCTCTTGCTGATGGAGCTAAAATAAGAACGATAAATGCTTCCCCCAGACTTCAGAAAGCAGCATCTGTCACTCCCCAGTAGGACTCCTGACACGTTGCATGTGGACAACACGTTAGAAATGTAGCAAAACCCAAATGTGGTCCTGTGACATTAATAATTTAATGTTGCAGAGAGAACCTGAAATGCATGATCATCTGGGTCAAGGAAAGCAGAAGCAGAACTGCATTTCCATTTCCCAACCTGGTGAGAGAACAGACATGTGATAGCCAGCAGATATGGTTCCCTTGGGTTTCCACAGGGCATGTAGCAACACTCCTTCATAAAGGAACAAAGAGAGGAGATCCTCTCATTGATAAAAAACTGAATAAATATAGGAAAGACTGGGTAGGAACAAAAGACAGATTTCCCCGGGGATGGATATTACCAATGGCATCGCAGAGAACGTGCTAGTCCAGGCAGCTCTCAACAGCAGTGAGCTGGAAAAAGGGGTGTAAGTGAGGTGACAGAGCTTGCTGAGAACATGACAATATTCAGTGAAGACAAGGGCTGATTATGAAGAAGAGACTTCACAAGATTCACTGACTAGGCAGTAAAGTGACAGATTAAATCCCATGTAGATAAATGTAAAGTGATGCACATTGACTTTGAACAGACTATTACTACTCAAAAAGAAAGTTTGAGGGTATAACCATTTTTATGAAAATTTCAGCTCAGTGCTCACTAGTGATTAAAAAACCAAATAGATGTTAGAAAATGCTAGGAAAAGAATAATGAAGAAGACAGATTATATTATTATGCTACTGTACAAACCCACGGCCTACCCACATTTTGAATATTGCATGCAGGTTTAACTCACCCCAGGTCAAAAAAGATATAGCAGAAGTAGAAATGTTGAGAAGGCGGCGGCATGTATGATCAAAGTTATGGAACAGTTTCTGTACAAGGAACAACTAAATTATGTAGGACTCTCCATTCTGAAAACAGATGACTCAAACATCTGTTTGAAGTCTATAAACATGAGTGACAGAGAGAAGCTAAATAGGGAAAGACTGTTCATTGTCTCTGTCAATACAGACTGTAGCGTCATCAAATGAAACAAGGAGGCTCATGATTCAAAAACACGTAGATGTGAATACAATTTCACGGAGCACTACGGAAGTACTGGTAAGCTGGGGAACTTCTTGCTGTAGGACACTGCAGTTGCTGAGTTTACAAGAGTTCAAAAAAATAAAACCAGAAGTTAATGAAAAAAAATTCCACCAACCACTGTGAAAAAAAGGACATAATCCTTGGTTTCTTTCAAGTAATCTCTTAATCATATATTGCTGGGAGGATATTCCGGAAGTATCACCACGTACTCTCATTGATCTTGTTTTCTTCCCTAGGTAACCATCACCATTCAAGACAGGTTGACGAGCTGGACCTCTGGTCTGACCTGCTACAACTGCTATTCCACTTGAGGAGTTACAAGAAGCCCTAATGCTGACAGTAATGCTTTGTCATACTTGCTAAACATAAATAAATAGAAGCACTTACATTACAACAGAAAAATAATAACCCCAGATCTAATCAAAACACTCTGCTGGGTAGTAAGAATCGTACAGAAATCTCCTCCTGGAGCGAGGACATGGGAGAGAACGAATGGCATACAATATGTTAAGTCGTATCATATCATCTGTTGTAAAAAAAGCCTTAAACATTTGCTTACACAGGAAAGTGTAGTGGGAGCTAGAGAACGAATTTGCAGTGCTTCAGCCATTCCACAGAGGTGGCGGACAATGCAGGGTAAATCTTACGTTGCATCAGCATCGGAAGCTCTGGCTACCACCAAGTGTCAGAACGCTATTAATCCCTTTGAACAAGGGATCAGTGCAGCTCTAGGGGGGCGCTGAGATCTTTTCTCCCTCATCAACTCCCCACTACTGAGAGGCCACTCCAGAGAACTTTAGGTGCCGTGACTTAGGCTGAAGCACAGGGTGGTACCAAGCCTCCCTCGCCCTTCCCCATCTTTCTGGGATGTGGGACCCAGGGTAAGGGCAGGCAAGGCTGCGCAGATCAGCGCACAGTACTCCACAGCGTAGTACTGGGATCTGGTAGCAGCAGGATTCTTGGCAGTTTGCTCATTTAGAAGCATGAAATCTGAGTATCTGCCCACACTACCACACACAACTTCTCCATGAAGGCATCAGATGTTTTGTCCCTGTAGTTCTTCAGAAATTTGCTTTTACTATTTCCTTACCTTATTGAGATGTCTAACTGCCTCCCTGCTTTCCCATTCCAGGAAACAGGAGAGCTTTTTTTTTTTTTTTGCCCTTTTTTTTTTTTGTCAGGAGATTTTTCAAGGACAAAGAATAATACACCTTTTATTAAGCGGCTATGCACAGTAAGAAACTTTTTACTAGCAATTTCTCAAGGAATGTTATGACTGGCTGACTTGAAAGACGCCTATCCAGAATCTCATTAGATTTTCAAGCACTTTAGAAAGCAGTTCTTACTGAATTATCAAACTTGCAGGAAAGCAATGGCAATTTCATACCTGAGATTATGTACTTCTGTGTTAACTGCAGAAACGTATCAGACTAGGAGGGGGTGCCACGCACGTGGAGCTACTGCAGTAGCAGGGAGCTGCTGCAGTATGTCAGAGGAGACTCTCTGTGAACGTTTTATTTGCATGACTAAATACTCTTTTTCAAAGTGATGTATATGTGACATGATATATAGTGATGTATCTCAGTAACTCCTGACCCAGAAAATCTGAAGTGGTTAAAAAAATAAAAACACAAAAGCTTCATGGGTGTGGAGCACACACAGTTCACACCACCTTGCGTAAGCAACCTTTGCATACTGCTGTTTGGATAGAGCAGCCAAATCTGTCCTCTGTTGGAGACCAGGGCCCCTGCACGCAGACCTGCGAAGGTGGCTGCAGGCTGGCAGAAGCACTGGTTGTTCCAGAGCTGGTTCACGCCCATCTGCAATATTGACACTGCAAATAAAAGAAAATCAGCGTGCTATTTTCTAGCTGATGGGACTTGTCCTTAGATACCACAAAAGAATCCCAGAGCTTCCTTCTTCTGAAGGGAAGCCAACCTGCCGCACCTCACTTAGTCTCAGCCACCAAAAATACAAGCACCTAGCATAAGCTACATAAGCTATTCACCTGGTAAACCACAGGGGTGAAACAGGAACCTGCTGAAGGTTACTCATCCCACTCATTCTAGACATCTATTTCAGGATGGGGTGAATGAGTCTCCTGTGATGTCTCTCCATGACTGTAAAGCAGCACGCACGTTAGACTAAACGCCCAATACATATAGGGCCAATGTTACAGGAGGTGACTCTCACACAGGCAGAGCAGAGCTCTCCATTGGAGGTAGTGGTGGTCTCTTGAAAACATCTGCACTTACAACTTTTTGGATAGTTCTGAGATTAAAATAAAATTATTTTTTTATTTGGAAAAATGTATACTGTCTGTACATGGAAATATCTTCTAACACTCTTTTTAACTTTTCCACAATTTTGTAGACAGTGGGTGATTCCCATGTAGACTGTTTTCCTCAATACCCAAGCATATATTTGATCCTAAATTTTAGACTCGCGTTCCAGATTCTCTGTATGAATACTTGCCTACTTCTGTTTTTGCCCAACACCTTCTGTCATGCTCTTTTGCTGCCAGCAGGCCAGACAATCAGTTTCTTCAACACTTCTCTCTTGAAACAAAACAATCCAACCCAGAGCATATTCTAAGGAGACTCTCACCATCATAAAATGCCATTTTACAAGGGTGACGACTGTCTGTCTTTCCCTCGCAACACATTTCTGTTTGCAATCCCGTACCAGATGGAGTTGTTACACGACTCCTGGCCAGGCTTCGAAAACCAAAGCATGAAGCCTGCTCTTAAACTTCTGTCCGTAACACTTCACGAGTGGCTGCTGCAGCTGTGCCAGAAGAGGTGCAAACAGCACTTCCTTCTACACTTTGACCCCAATCCACGTAGACACATTGCAGCATCCACACCGGGCTGTGCTGAGCAGCGGTGGGATCCCAGGTCTGTGCAGCATATGGCACCATGCAGAGAAGGTAACGCTTCTTCCTCTCACGCAAACACACGTGCGCACGCTGCAACTGCCTGCTGAGCTGTTTCTTCTCTCATTTCTTGGCTCATCATCTTCAACATATTTTCCTGACAACATATCTTACTTTGCCCCACTCCCCAAGAAAACACGTGAAGAAAAGCTATGGCAATATGCAGAGATGAAGGCATCGTTGCAGGGCTGAGATTTCAAAGCTGTTGGTAGCTGGACAGAATGGACAGTTGGACTGGTGAGAGGCAGAGAGCTGGGCTGGGGCTTACAACAGCTGAAGGCTGCTCAACACCAGCGTGACTACCTACGGGGAAAGCCAGCACCCACCTCCTGCGGGCGTCGAAGCCGCCGTCCCTGAAAGCACGCGGCCCAGCAGGAGGAGAGGGAACTCGCTTCCCGTCTTGCGGCTTTGTCTTAAGACTTGTCGTAGCTTTTCACTTTGTGGTCATCAGAAGGCTGTGCTCAATGTCCTGCCAACGAAATACATGCATTTCTGCAAAACTAAACAAACAGTTTCCTACCATGGAAAGTCCCAAAGCACTGAGAAAATGGGTTGCTCTCCACCCACTGTCTGTTGCAAAACTTCCTTCGCAGCTTCAAATTACAGCCTTCTAATGAAAGTAAGGGAGATCAGATGAACAGTGAACTCAGATTTTGCCAATAGAGATATTAACAACATGCAAATCACTTTTTTTTTAAAAAAAAGCGAACATCTTTTCAAAATTTCCATTTGCTTCTCATCCTCAATGAAACAGAATGAGACCCAAGAGAAGAACATGCAGAAGCACGTCCTCCGTGCTCCCTGCGGCCGCTAACGGCGGGAGCTGTGCCCTGGGCAGCGGGCAGCGAGCCGGGGACAGCGGGGCAGAGGGAGGCGGGCAGCGGGGCAGCG
>Ga0181612_126384_pt1 | contig 10774 bp, 3 predicted proteins | sample HoacroProtozoa21_FD_119630 | JGI IMG/M metagenome (GOLD analysis project Ga0181612, IMG submission 119630) | Hoatzin crop microbial communities from Cojedes, Venezuel. Combined Assembly of Gp0051906, Gp0051904, Gp0051908 | reverse complement strand
TATATATATATATATATGTAAAGAAAAATTAGGGAGAGGAGAATGAAACATGAGAACATGAGTGTAGGAGTAACACCCAGATATGTTACCCATGAAAGGAGGAGTAGGTAGCAACATCGTGATTTATTAGAATAATGGCACAGAAATAGACTTACCCTGTTATAAACTTGTGGGCAAGCTTTTTTTCTCTTATGCTAATCATAAATCACCATTTTGTATTTATGCTTGAAAAGAAACACCTCTTAGTACCTCAGGCAATAACTGGGGAAAGAATGGTTTTCATCCAAAGGTCAAGACTGAATCTTATAGAAATTTCCATTTTTATGCCATCTGGATAATACAGTACAGTATTTAGATCCAAGTCGCTGTTAATAGTACTAGTGATAGAAACTCCCCTAAGGGTGAGAGTCTCTAAGAAGGAAATGTCACTCGGAGAGAAACTATTTTCTGTGAGACCTAATAATGACTTAAGTGACCATCGTTGGGATGTCATGGTACAAGTGTGCGATACATCATCAATACTGCAACCACAAGATCTGTCAGTGAGAACTGGTAACCAGGTGAAAAATACTGAGTTCCTCTTACTCCACTGATTAAGACAATCTTGGTTAAAAACAGGAAATCTCGCACAGCCCGCTGAAACATAGTCCTTGGCTGCTGTTAGCCCAGTTGTTATATTCAGACTAGATCTTGGAATCTTACCTGACCCCATAGCACTAATGGAGAAGATCAAGCAAGAAATCTTACTGTTCTGACACTACTGTCTAAATGGCCTGTGACATAGCTACAACACAATGAATTTTGGATTGAAGTTGGTCCTATACTTATTTTGTGGGCTGAAATGGAAAATACTTGATATGGCCTGTGATGTTGCTCTGCTGTCTTCCTGCTTCTTAATGATATTGCTGACTATCCTTGCCTGCTGGAGGAAGGATTGTTGAAGAGGTCACATAAAAAAAGCACTTTTTTTTCCTCCTCTTATCACAGACCATGTGGGATGCCCTGAGCCCAACTGCTCAGCCTTTTTTCAGAATCATGTTCCAGTTCATTTTTAGATTTTTTTTTTCTATTCTTTTTTTTCAGGAACTTTGAAAGGTCAGCTAAATCCAAGAAACCGCTGGGACACCTCTGGACACTGCAGGTATGAGGCATATCTTTTGGGGTCACAATTCATCAGCAACTCAAACAACCAGAAGGACAAGAGAGAACCCACATAAAAGGCTAGTGTCTTTTATCTGGCAATCAGTCGTGCTGATTAAACTTTCTGCTTCCACAGGTCATTTGGGTTTAGTGATAATAAGTTTTTTGATATTTCTGTGAATTCTTGTCATTGCTAATAAGCTACTGGATTAGCTGGATCTTACTGGATCAGTCACATCCGGTCCCATTCACAGCAGCTCCAAATGCACCATTTTCTTGTAAATTATTTGTACTTTCTCCTAGAATGAGAACAATTTTTCTTCCTATATACCACTGCTATAACTTCTCTCAGAGGAACTTGGCTCAAGGTCACCTGCCTGCCCAATTTACATTACTTATTAAATTCACATACAGCCAAGAATTTTTTAAAAAAGTCAGGTTTGTGACAAGGTTTTGGCCATGTAGACAACTATATGGAAAGCTAAAACAGAAATGTTACAAGTTGTCCTGTGTGTTCTTCACCTTTACTGATGCTGTGGGATAGAAGCAATTTTGGGATGCTTTCATTTTTGTGTTCTGGAACAGTGGATATTTCAGAATTATGTATGTAATTGTTTTTGTGAGATTCTGGAAAGCATCTAGAAATTTACTTTAAATGTGAAATGGAAATCTTATTTTAGATGTGATCTTTAAACTGTGTGAAGAAAACTGGTTTATATTTAAAGTACTGTAGCCCAAACAGCAGGTACTGGAACAGGGTGCAGTCTGTGCCTGTAAGCTGTACTCCTGTGTCTGATGCTACTGTTCTGCTGGTCACCAGGAGAGCTCCCAGCAGATGTGATTCACTGTTGTACTGTTACACTAGGCTCTGTACAAATATGTCTCATGGTACAGTTCACGTTGCTGGTATTCACTCTGGAAAAGGGAACATAGTAAGCTCTTCTTAATAATAATAGCTGGTTAAGTTAGGGTTGATATGTCTCGTGCCTAGCTCAGGCATGCAGGCTAGATGGAGGAGTAAAGTTTCTTCCTAGAATCTGCATAGCCATATAGCATAAGAATAAATCCTGCTTAGTGGGTGGGAGTCACAGAACTGCTGACAAGAAAGTATTCAGAGGGAAACTTAAAGGAGGAAAAAATGGTACCCTTTCCACTGTGCACGTGAACCCCAATCCAAACCAATGGGACTAGCAGGATGTTTGGAGGCAAGGAAGCTGTCCTCTCGTCTGCTGCCCCAGGCAGCTCCCTTGCTCTAACAGCCTTTTACAGGGGGAAAGTGAGCGTTTCCCGGGTGATAGCTCCTCTGAGGGCTGCTTATGGAGTAACACAGTTTATACATCACCCTTCACTCAGTGCAGTGTCTAAGGGCACCATCCAATTCTGAAACTGCAACAGTAATAATTAAAAAGAACAAACCAGAAAGAATGTAATGTTGATACTAACCATAATCTAAAATAACAGTCTGTAATGTACTGTAATTAATACTAATAATCACTAATTAATGTATATTTTAAATGATGGGAAAGAATGTGCTTTCAAAGTGCTGCACTATCAACTGTCTGGCTGTATCAGTGATTTGACACTGAAAATGCTCACTAGAAAAAGCATCTCTTGTCTGTAGCACAACAGATGTCCTGAGAGCATGCAGAAGTCAGAAGACATTACTTTCCTGCAGTGTCTAGGCAAACCTTGAGATCACTTGAAACAGTAGTAGAGGAAAGACTGTGTGCATTTTCTTTTTGCCATGAAGATGCTTTGGGTAATGTACTAATCATTTATTTCTATTTACCACTTCGCAAATTTGTTCAGAAACGTTTACAAATAAAGGCACAAAAACATCTCTGGAAAAATGTGAATATATAAGCCAGCCATTCCATCTGGAAACACCACAAATATTTGTCTGAGCTGGAGCAGACACTTGATTTTTTTAAAATACATATTGGTTAGTAGGAAAACTTTCTGGTATGCATTTCTTTCTCTGACCTGCTTGAGTATGTGTGCTTATTACTTAAGTGTATTTTAAGTTCTGTACCTTTTATACATACGATGAGTCTCTTCTAGCCCTGCAAAAGCAACGCTCCTACTCATAGAGTTGCAACACTGTTATGAGTGTGGTATAACAATTATACCATAATAGCCCTCAGAGACAATGAGTGGGGATGGTTGTCCCAAAACCAGTCATCACTCCAGGTGATTGTTTCTTTTCATATGCAAGAGCCAGTTGGGAACTGTGTATTTGAATCTCAGTTATGCCATTGCATGAAGTGTGAAATCACATTACATTGTTCTGTAGACTGTGGGGTTTACTGTGTAAAAAAGCTTCAGATGGATTCAATGCTGTATTTCTTGTAGTAAGGAGCACTCTGTCTTGCCATGGTTTAGCAATTTATTTCAGACTTACCCAGGTATCGCAGGAGTCACTGGCAACATCTGATTACTGTCTGGGTAGGTGATGGTTGTCATGGTCCATGCTCAAGAGATAGTAGCATTTCCAAAGCAATAGGAGAAAGTCAATACACAAGGGGGCAGGAGTAGTTATTTCATTAGGCCTCCAAATTATTGACTTGGTTGTCTTGTTTTGGAAATGTCAATACCAGCATAAGTGGTATCACCTGCCCTGACACTAAACAAAGACAGCTATGACTAGTTAAAATTAGTTCTATGTAGTTTTTGGACTGGGAAATTTGTGTAAGAATGGAAAAGGAGACCCTTGGTTGGAAATAGCCTTCCCCAAATATTTTGGGATATAAAGAGAAAGATGAATATCCAGCTTATCAACTCTGCATGTAACCTAGTGGTGTAGGATCTTGGAGAACTGGATCTCCAACCCTGAGTGTATGAAATGTCTGCATGAGCTTGTCAGTAAAGTACTGGAAGGGAGGAAAAGCTTTGGATCTAATCTCACTATCAAGTGGCTATAATGTATGTAGGGTGTTTCTTTTTCATTTGTGATCACCGGTTTTTATAACTGTGCAAACATGCTGTAAGCATTTGCTTTCTGTGCATGGATGTCTTTCCTCTTTTCTAGTATTGATACACACAAAGGTGTTCAATTCCTTTGCACCCGAGGAAGCTTTAGTGTGGGCCTCACAACATGTCTGCTGTGTCCAGGACTCCAGTACAGCTCTTTGAGATCTCCAGAGGTTAGGAGAGTGCTAGGCCAATTTAAGAGCAGACTGTGGCTGAGGAATGATAATTTGCAGTGATCACTGCTTGTCAGTGTCTGTTCTTGGCATGCCACAGGACTAGGGCACAGGGCCGAACCTAAGCAGTCACAGGGGAGCAAGTAATGTATGATAAGCAATGAATGATGCCTGGGAAAAAGCATTAAGAATGTACCTGATTTATATTAATTACAGGTAAGCTCAAGGCTGTCACCGCAAATGGATGGTGGAACTGCCAATTTTTGTGGATAAGATGTTGGCATCTTTGTTCAAGAACATTTGTTCTGTGCATATAATGGAGACTTAAACTTCTTTTAACCACCTGTCATGTTTACTAGAAACCCAGACTGGGTTTTATGTTGAGTAGGGTTCGTTTTCTGTTTTCTGATTTCTGTGAAAATTTAGGTGTTTATAAAGTATTGAAAGTATTCTTAATAAAAAAAAAAAAAAGATTAAAATTGAACCAGCCCCTCCTCTCCCTGTTTTTTCTCACCTAATCAGTCAGCCAGTCTTAGGTGATTGCATCTCAACTGTACTTAAGCACACTGCATTTAATCAAGATTAAACTTGCTTTTGCAAGTTGTAAAAATTAGTCAGTGGAAAACTTAAAAACAGTGTAATTTTTAGTTGGGCACTGTATTTACCAACAGCTATAGAACAGGAATAAAAATGTTTATTAGGCATCAAAACATATTTGTGAAAGACAAGCTCTTTTTTTCGCTTGAGCTTTCAGCTCAAGGAAGAGATATAGATTAGACTGATAGGAAGTGGGAAAACCAGAGGAGTAAAGAAGCAGGGCAAGGGATTTTATGTATATAAATCAGTAAAGGAAAAGAAGCTTTATCAATACAGTTGAAAAATTGAGTAGATGTTTAGTTGGAGTATGGGTATACATAAAATTCACAAAGGAAAGGGAATATCATACTATTGAATCCTCTTTTATTAATTATGGGCCTTCTATTTTTCCCAGTGGTTAAAGAAATACATAGGATCAAATTGGTAACCTCAGGAACAAAAAATGATTTGTCCGTGAGCAGTTGTAGCAATTCAGCACGGGAGTTCTGTGTAATCATTTCCGGATTTCTGTAATCATCTAAATTTCTGGAGGTGGGTAGGCAGGTGAATCGGAGAATGGAGCTCTCTTGGGAAAGCTGGGGAATCTTCCTCTCCAAGCTCTGAGTCCGGCAGCGTGCTGCCCTGCAACCTTGGTCGCACCTGAACCCAAGGCGGACGTCCTTGTCGCCATCACTGCTCCCACATTTCGAGCTCTCGTTCACCCATACTGGCAGGTAATGGAGAACTTCGACGCTCTTGAGTAAGTATTTCCCTTAGGAAGCTGGGGAACTGAAATACTTCAACACATAATTCCTTTGTAACTTTCTACAGAACTGAATTTAACAGGGGGTTGAAGGAGGAGATGGGGGCTCCTGTTTTTTTCATGGAATATTTGGAAACTTTCTCTGAGCAAATATTTACTCTCAGCATGGTAAACTTTTGAGTATGTTTGGTAAATATCCGGAAGCACCACTGTGCCACGGCTTCTCCCAGTGTGGCTGGGTAACCATGTAGCTAATCCTGGTGGCAGCACTGGCCTGGAGGAGAAATGCTGTGCTAGTCAGGCTGGTGCGGGCTGGCTCTGCGCTCCTTGCTGCTTTGAATCCCAGGCTAGCTGCTACTAGCCCCTGTTTATTGTAAGTGCCTGTGGCTGGCATCAGCATAGCGCTCTGGGTGCAAGTGGAGATATTTCTGTTGATGAGAAGTGGAGAATCAGAAATAGGGCACAAGCATTTCTTTTTTACTTTATATTTAACGAGGTAGGGAAGAGGGGCCAAATGGATCTGTATTTTTTACTTTCTTGGTGTATTTACCATATACACATCTGAAGCAGTTTTGAATTTTGTCTGCTGTTTGAATGGTTCAGGCAGAGATTACTGAGGCTCTGTTTACCACAGCTCAGCTACGAAACAGCTGTTATACTTCTGGATTTTTGTAACGTTGTTAATATAATTAGGTTGTGTACAATTCACTGTTCCAATCTAATTTTGCAAGGATGCTGCTTTTGACATTCTGTAGAGAACATCATCTTCCCTCTGTACAGTTGAAGTTGAAGTTTAAACATCTTTTTCTACCACCCGAATGTTTTTCTTGCGTTTTCCTTTGGAGAAATATTTCTTTAAAAATTTCATCTCACAGGAAAGAGCATCCCCAAAACGTTCCTTGCTGCATGCACATTCAAAGAGTTCTCTCTTCAGAAACAGAAGCTTAATTGTTAGTGAGTCACTTCTAATGTCTGATTCTGTTAAATGTACTGCAGATGAGATCTGGGCAAAGATAAAAGAAATTTTAATCCTGAATTCACGAGAACAGCTTTACGGTAATAGGTTGACCAGGCAAGGGAGGAGACCTTTTCTTGATTTCCATGTGAAGTTATTGTTTTAAAATCTCTTTTGAAAAGAGCAGATTTCACTGTTTAATCTAAACCTCACTCTGGTTGGGTTTAATTCAGGATAAAAGTTTTGGCTTTTTCTCCGCAGTCATAATTTGCTATTGACACGTGTACAATGGTTCTAGTGCTGTTATCCTGTTTTTCTTTGTGTCCTTTAATCACCTGCTGATCCAGTATTTCCTCCATTTTTTATTCTTTTGTAAATAATCACTGACCTCATATCACGTCTGTGCACCCTGCAGGGCAGCTGGAAGTTTTACACATCGTGCTCCTCTCTCTCTCCCCTCTCTCCCCTCCCTGCCCCCAAAATTCTGTGGTCTGAATAGTGGTTAATGAAATTTACATATTCATGAAACTCAAATCTTAAGCACAGGAAACCAACATGCAGTGTTGCATTACAGTTTGGCTTTTAAATGTGCAAACCATTCTCATGGCTGTGTCCGTACTAAAGATTAGTCTTCCAACAATGCCCACGTGCTTTTACGCCCAGAACAATGACACCTTGCATGTGTGTTTTGCCATCTGTCTAATGATCTCAGACTACTTAGGAATCTGAATAAGATTCATAACCCTCTCCCATCTATTGTATGAATGAGGTAAATGGGACATTCCTTGTTTCACAGATATCGGCATATGAACTGATTTCTTCATGAACGTACAGCAATTGTGTTGCAGAGCCAAAAGCATTTCCTCTATTAGCAATGAGTTTCAGAGAGGATTTTGCTGGATGTAACATCTTCTGTGGAAGTTTGTATAGAAGTTTACAGTTGTTCAAGGACATAGTAACAGCAGCAGCCTCCTGAGTTTCAGATTACATCCAGTTTGCATATGTGAACTGCGTGACAGGTAGAGAATGCAAACCTTGAGGATCCTGTTCTCCAGGCTCTCCTTGACTCTATGTTCTACAAATGGAGCTGAGGGGATCTCAGAGAGTTATTCAGTCCACCTCCTTGCCCCAGGAGGAAGTATTCCTGTGAGATTTTGTCTTATCTCTTCTTTAGAAGTCTCCTGAAGGACACACCACAAACTCCGTATCCCCACTGTTCTCATTTACCTAAAACTCACTTGCTAGAAATACAAGCCCAGTATTGCTTGCCCTAACCCAGTACACATGGAAAATAGTGTGTTACCCTTCCTCTGTGCCTTTTTCTCATTTTCGTATTTGCACACACTTATAAGGCCACCCTTCCAGCCTTCTTATAAAACAATACCAGTCCTTCAATTTTTCCTTGCAGTTTATTTCCAGATCTCCAATCTCTTGCTTTCCTTTGGAGTTTCTCTCATTTCAAATTCATGCAGGTTAACTCCCTCTTAATCAATGTCCCCAGCAAGATCCTCCACTTTGTAACAGCTTCATCTTGTATTTTGTTAAATTGGTATCAGCCAACATATGAAATCCAAAGCATTCACCATGAGTGAAGGTAAAGAATTACATTTGTTGAACATCATTTTCTGAATTTCATTGACACCCACTTAAGCACTTCAGTTTTGTTGGTGGACATTTTTTTATATCCTCTTTTTGCTTCTATCCATCACAGTCCCCTTCTCTATATAGTTCATCTATTTTGGTCATCACTTTGTTTCCTGTTTGGGACAATTATATTATTACTGGATTTTGCATTCTTAATGAAACTTAGTATATACCTGTATTCCATATTTTTGTGATTACCTTACCCTCTTATCCTCTCTTTATTCAGCTCTACCCATTTGAATACATCTGGTCACAACCTAAAAACAAGTCAGGAACACATCACCAATGAGAACGCCACCAGCTGCACAGTAGCATTTTCATGCCACGGTTACTTCCAAGAACTAACTCTGAGCATCTTCCTTGCACCTTTTCACTGTGTCTGCTGTCATTATCACAAAACTACACAAACCTAGTGCTGTCCAGTTTCCATTTTTCTGAGGCTCAGTGGATGTGTCTATGCAGAATCTCTTTACTTTAGCTAATGGAGGTAGCATTTACACTGGAGGAAGGCATCTAAGCTTTTGGCACAAGAATTCAAGTCATCTGTCCTTAACTGCCTTCTTTCATTATGTTTTAATAGTAAGAATAAAGTTAGCATGAGAATGCTGCACTGTGTTGCGCTCACAACTCCATTTTCCTGTATAGGCTTTAGGAAAGAGAAATTTCACTCTACAGTGTTGTCCAGTTTCCCCATCTTTTCGTTACTCATTAATTTTAAAAAGGGGGTATGTCATCTGAATCTCCAGAACTAGGATGCTATAATTTTAAAATTTAGCTCTACAAAAGAGTGCTTGAATTAACTTTTTCTCTGCAAACATTCAAATATAATTAGCACACACCAGATTATCTTGAGTGACCAGTCTACTTCTTATTTCCCCACTCTTTTGTTTTCCCTTTGGTCAAGTTCATGCAAAAGGATGGAGGAAAATCAATATAAGGCTGATGATCTTTTTTTCACATAATCTGATATGTGATTGTGATTTTGTCTAATAACTTTTCTAACAGTTCTGGGTTTAATTCAGGCTTTGGAAAATTTTAACTAAATCAAATTATCTCATGACTACCACAGAAGTGAACATAGACAGCTACCCTCATTCTGCTGATACAAGCGAACTTTTCATTTAGTCACAGCTTGACACAGAGAAAATAGACTGGTTGAAAGATTTATTGTCTTATACATACAGCTTCAACCTTGGTAGTGACATCAGTGGTTTTTAAAGGCTGGGTTTTTAGGGTTACTATTAATGCAGTTGCCATCAAGTCAACTGAAAGTCTCATACTGGCTCCAGAAAGACTTATATCAGGCCTATAGGTAAAAGTATAAAGCATATGTGTAATTCCTTCACTCTCAATAAATATATACCTTTTCTCTTTCTTGCTATATCCCCGAAAGATGTTAAATATGGAAGATGGTCCTTCAAAACAGGCAGGTACTGTGATTGTAACATGAAAGAGGAAGCCTAGAATGCTTGGAGGATCTTTTCTTGAATGTAAAAATTCATGTATTTTCTAAGCCTATCTTCATTATTTGGTTTACTTCTGAGGCTGCTAAATTGCAGGACTGCTGATTTGAATACTGCCAGGGTAAAGGTATATGTGAAAGAATTTTCTCATCATTAGCTCAGCTCAGAAGTGTGTGCATCATACCTACGTTTCTGATAATGATATTTGACTGAAAATAGAATATTGTTTCAGATAAATAAAGGGAAGCACTATTGTAAAAATGCAAAGTTTTAAATGTTTTAATAAGATTAAAGTTTCTTTTACTTATCGAGGAACTGTAAAGAAATTAAAAGAATGCTACTGAAGGGGAAAATGTAGTGAAGCACATAAGAAAATGATTTATCTGATTCTTCATGTCCTACAGGCACAAAATTAAGAGAGTGGTGAAAAATCATGGACTTGTAAGACAGAATATTGCATCTCAAAAAATGGAAATCTACTAGTTAATATCAGGTTATGCAAGTAGTTCGGACTAGCCCCTTTTTTGTACTTTTGTGGTGCACATTATATATCAGGAGATGGAGCAGATTGTCTTCTTTTTAAAAATTTAGCGTTGTGTCATTTGTGAAAGTTGAGCTTCCTCTCCTCCCTCTTGGAAGCTGAGCTTGTTTCTTTTATTAGCTGAAACTTAAATAAAATTTACAATGATACTTTGCTGTGATACAGTAAAATGTGCTCTGACTTCTGGGGAAAATGCTTGCTGCTGATAACTAAGGAATGCTAACGACAGAGGTTAACAATTCCTGACCATCTCTGTGGAGTATTTCACTCTCTTCAGAGAATCATAGAATCATAGAATCGTAGGTTGAAAAAAACCTCTAAGATCATTGAGTCCAACCGTCAACCCAACACCACCATGCCTACTAAACCATGTCCTGAAGTGCCATGTATACACATTTTTTGAACAGCTCCAGGGACAGTGACTCACCTGCTTCCCTGGGCAGCCTATTCCAATGTCTGACCTCTCTTCCAGTAAAGAAATTTTTCCTAATATCTAATCTAAACCTCCCCTGATGCAACTTGAGGCCGTTGCCTCTCATCCTATTGCTA
>Ga0181612_151679_pt1 | contig 10775 bp, 6 predicted proteins | sample HoacroProtozoa21_FD_119630 | JGI IMG/M metagenome (GOLD analysis project Ga0181612, IMG submission 119630) | Hoatzin crop microbial communities from Cojedes, Venezuel. Combined Assembly of Gp0051906, Gp0051904, Gp0051908 | reverse complement strand
TTCTCTGGAGATATTCAAGACCTGCCTGGACAAGGTCCTGTGCAGCCTGCTCTGGGTGACCCTGCTTCGGCAGGGGGTCGGACTGGGTGACCCACAGAGGTCCCTTCCAACCCCTACCATTCTGTGATTCTTCGATAAGCTTCCTGCCTTTATTCACAGCATCCCTGAAGACCTAACGCAGCGATTTTTTTTCCAAAAGCAAATAATTCAAGTTTTGACCATGACCTCCTCACCTCCTTGCCTTCTGCTGAAAAATCAGGCAGCCACTGAAGTTTCTGCTGCATGACTCTCTGCACTGCACTCCCAGACTTCCAATTTTATGTCCAGGTTGCCACAGCCTTGGAAGGCAAGTCGGCCTTCAATTTGTAGGCAACAGCACCGTCTGCCATTATTTTTAGCCATAGAATCTGAACATGTAACGTTAAATATTTCATGTTGAACCGCAGATATGAGCCAGTGGAACAGCCTGGCACAACAGAATTACACTCACTTCATTCATCTGTGGGGAGAAAGCTTAGCATCAAAAATTACATCTTGCACCTAACAGCATTAAAGAACCTCTAAACCCCGTCGTAGGTTGTCCGTAAGCTATAACACCCTCTTTTATAGGGGAACACCACAAAGAAGAGAAACTGTCCGATACTGCCGCACCAACAGCAAGGGAAAGCAGCAGGAAAAGAACTAAGCCGTAGCGATGCTCAGCTCTCCAGCCCCCTCCTCCATCACTCTCCCTTTGCAACACCTAAGATTCAATCAGTCATGTAACAGTCCAGAGCCATGGCAAAAGAAAACAACTTGACAAAAATTCTCTGAAAAATGTGGTTTGTCACTCTGTGTTTTGCCCTGCCTCTCAGTTACATTAAACCAATATAGTTTTCATTAGGAAATGATCTTTCCTAAAAACTTTGCTGTGTCAGCATAATGGAAATATTGTTCCACACCATATGTTTTAAGGATTTACCTCCTCTCTCTGTCTCATTTCTACATGTGTGTGCACAGATATACATGTACTCACATACACTTATGCTGGCATACATGAGATAAAAGAAATAATTCTGAAAAATTAAGAACAGTGACATTTTAACCCATAAATCTCTGATCGTAAAAGATTTTAATCCATTCCATGTGACAGTACACTAGCTGCACCCGGGTGAAGTTCTGAAGGATGTCCTGCAATGACACACATAGAAGAAGAACGTTTACAGCCATTGGATGCACAGTGAGATGTCCACATTTCTAACATTCATCCAAAACAGAAGATACTGCTACGTCACATCAGTAAGCCCAACTTGAAGTGAGCTGAAAGTTTTCCAGCAAAGGTTTCCCTACAGAAAACACAAGTTTGCCAGAATCAAAGTATTTCAGGTGAAAACTCTGAGGACGCTCTGATGAAAACTAGGCTGGCTTTCAAATCTCACTCGCTACCCACCGTGGCAGCTCTCCCGCTGGCTCCTGGGGCTTTAGCAGACCTGACAAGCTACAGGCTCCTTCCAGGATCCTCTCACGCCTACCACAGCAAACCCCCGGCCAACCCACAGGAACCAGTTGCCTTCTGGAGGTTCGTCTGGGCTGTGCTGGCCCCGGGCGGCGAGTCCCCTGAAATAACTGTAGTGTGTTCTGAATTGCCAAGAAAAAAAACACACAGTAGGTGACATTGCAGCTTTTCCAGCTGGCACTACGGCTAGGCAAGGCACAAGCCACAGCCAGAGCCCGCCAGGCTGATTCGGTATTAGCTGGCGGGACGAGATCTATGGGGATAACTCATCAACTTGCACGCTTCGGTTTCCTGCAAAGGCCAGGGTCAGATGAGATTTTGGTCGGATGTGATCATAACTAAACACTTCCTTACAGGTTGCTCTGCTTTAAAATTGTGTTTTCTCATTATCAAGAAATATATGATAAAAGATCATCTGGTAAAAATTGCTACTGCATGTCAACTCCTCCTGCTTTAAGATAAATGTAAGTTTCTTAACATCATGCACTCATGGATATTTTATAACCCAATATACCATACCGAATCCATTAACCAGAGCCATTTACATGGATTTTATACAGCTGTGCACCGTATCAGGGTATTTTATCAGCATCTTATAGTACAGTAAGCTCTGGAAACCTCAGAGAGTGGATTAACTTCCACTACAATTTATAATACACTGTGAAGAGCTTATAAACACTCAGACGTGGTTAATTTTTCCTATTACGTTTTCTCGCTATAAATGATTGACTACAGTTTATGTCAACATTGTCTTGAGAATGAGCTGTCACTATAGAAACAGTGACAGCAGCGAAGCCCTTCCCTTCCTCCCTCCCCTGCACACAAAAGTCCAAGAACAAACACATTCTTGTTATTTCTGAGAGAGCGTGTGCACACAGCAAAGTCCTGAGCGGAACTCAGCAGCCTCAAGATTTGGTCATTTCGTTTTGAAACACATTTTTATTTCCAGCAGCTTGCATTTCTCACATCAGGTTTTCCTTCCATGCAAAAAGCTCTCTAACTTCAGAACGGCAGAACTGCTTGTGGAGCGTTCTGAAAACAAAAATAGATGAGCAGTGCGCTTAAAGGAATTATAATCCGTGTTTATTTAGGTTAGATACAAATATAGTTAGGGAATGGGCGAATGGTTCTTGGGGGAGGGAACGGAACAAGGCTGAAATTTTACTTGTGCCGCAAAGAGCCTCAAGTTACTAAAGCACTTCTTACAATTTTCAGATTGATTCTCCAGAATGATATGAAGTTATCTGTACTATACAACTGAATATCGGATGCACAGAGTTAAGCCTGTGTAAAATGCTCCAACGCCAGATGGACGTGCACAGGTAACGGAGCAGGTCATGCAAACGCTGCCGTAGAATCAGGCTTTACTATGGTGATTTTCCAATACAGGAGGGTGTTTACAAACTACAACTGAAGGCTTAGAAGATGAAAAGAATTATTTTACAGGCACCATTTTAGTCTCTTAGAAAAGAGTTATGGTCAACTTGTTAGTGACCGCAAACATTTTTTCAAAATAAACTGAATGGTATGTTAAAAACTTACATTTTTTTCCCCAAGAAGTAGCCACAGCAACATTTTACTGTTAAAAAAAAAAGTTTAAATCTAAAAATACAGCAACAAATGGTCAAACTCCCGTCCCTTCTTTTCAACTTCCTTCCCTCTCTGAACCCCTGCATTAAGGCAATGCTCTCATACTGTCACTGAAGGTTTTTTGACACTGCAGAAGGCTGAAAGGAATATTTCTCTCTCTCTCTCGCATTCAGAACGCCTGAGCACAAGAGGAGCTATTCAAGCCGTGATGGAGTGCCTCACAGAGACTGCAATATGCTCCCCGTTGGCAGGCAGGGATCTGTTTGGACAGCGAGCCCAGCCATCCCCTCCACAAACAGCGGCATTCCTGCGACGCCGCGGCACGGAGCAGCGCCGGCCCTCGCCGAGGGCTCTCGCACCCATCAGGTTGGGGCTCCAGAACAAACACCTCTTTGTGCCGAGCTGCAACTCAACAGGCTTCATCAAAAAGAAAAAAAGAAAAGCTGTCTCCCTCCACTCAGCATTAGGTTTGGAGCCAAAAAAATATTCAAAGGCTGAAAAACAAGGAGGAAATACCATGGAATTGTATTAAGTGTATCTTTAGTAGCCTAAACTTTTGGACAATATTTCAAATCCATCTTCGGATACTGGTTGGGTTCCTAATGCTACGGCTTTTTGAATGTTCCTAAAGCAACAAAATAAAAATCACCGAGCGACAGACAGAGTGGAAAGTACAAGTGCTACTGCAAGTTAGCAGTGGATATTAGAAACTGAAATACCACCCTCGGCCAAAACAACCGTGAACTTCAGCGTTGATACGGCATCACGGGCAGCCTCCCCTCGACCAGCCCATGCACGCAGAGCTTCTGCCTCTCCCGAGCACATCTGCATGGCAACCGAGCATGGAGACATCGCCCCGCGCTTGCCAGCCCCCTCGCCGGGGTCCGGAGCTCCCGCTCAGCAGGGCGAGGGCACAAGGACCGCATCCTCACGCCTGCTCTCCGCTCCCTTCGTCCCTGCGGGAATGAACCAGGCTTCGTCCCATCCGCGGCTGTAACGTCAGCTCCTGCCACGGGGAGCGGAGACATCTCTGCAGCCCAAAGAGACTCTGGCATGGGGCACCAGGCTCCAAGCAATCAACGGGAGTAATTAGCTTCTCTGCCCAACGTGTGCTCCATCTTAACTACTGCTATTCTGCACTTGCACAATTCATTAACGCAATCCTAACAGAGACACCTGCAACTTCTACATGCTTCATCAAACATCCTACTCCAAATAAGACTCCTACGGTGGCAGCTTCAGTAAGGGAAAGAAAACCAAAACTACAGAATTACACAAGAAAAGCACGATTTGAAGGCATTCGGTTATGCCACCAAGCCCAGCGGGCACAGTCCCTGCCTCACCTTACTCCCACGTCCCGTCCCAGGTCTGATGCTTCTCCCCAGTGCATTTAGCAGCTGAGCTGGAGGTGGTTTTTTGGTTTTGTGGTTTGTGTGCTGTTGGGATTTGAAGGTAGGGCAGCGCAGAGATTAAAACCAGGAAAGGTTTTCTACCGTGATATAGCCCAGTTCAACAACAACGACCAGGCTTGACGCAGCCATGCTTGGTCCTGGGGCCAGCATCATGAGGCATCAGATTAAACAATCAAAATTATCCTTTGAAATCTCTGAGTTTATGAACCTCTCTGTTTCCTCCTCCATTTTACCTGAGCAGCATTATATCAGACCTCTGCTTCTGCTTCCAGTTTGTAGCCCACTGTTGGCTTCCACCACCCACGAACAGCAAAGCCCTCTCGTCTCTCACAGTCGTCAGCTGGAGGACACTCCAGACACCCAGCCTTCGGAGAACCGAGCTTTCGAAAGCACACATCCCTGGGGCTCAGAAGCGGTTAATGGTTCCCCCAGTGCCCCCTTGCCTGGGCTGAGCGAGACAGACATGAAAAGGGCAAAGGGACCCCAAGGAGCTGCGGTGGGGACACGGGGGAGGAGGAGGGGGAACAGAGACTCAGTAGAAGCAGAGAGGACTTCAAAGGCACGCACATGCAGTTTGGGGCACCTTCTAAAGAACTCCTTGACACACTCATTTGATGAAGAGGGGTAAATTCCTTCTCTGAAGCTTCAAAAGGCACTGTGCGGAGCAAGGAGGAGCAGGAGGAAAAGGGTAAGTGGGGAATCCTGAAACTCGTGGGATTTTTATCGTTTGCCTCCCGGTTTCCAAGGCTGCTCGCCAGCAGCGCTGTGTCTCTCAGGTGCAGCCCTCCCCCCGGCACAGCTCAGCAGCAGAGCTCCACAAACGTCAGGAGAGCTTGTCCGTATGGAAAAAGTCTGTATTTACACTGCAATAATACACCACTCACCGTAAGCCCAAAAACGAAGCCGAACCAAAGGGCTCTCTCTAAAAGAGGGGGATGGGGGGGTCCTCTTTAAACATAAAGTGCAACAAAATTATACCACGGAAACTCTGGGACATTATTCAAACCATCCATATGAATAAAACATCCCACTTTTGCCAAGTTTTGTTCAAGCTGACTTCAGCTTTCTGCTAAAACAAACCTCAGGCAATACTGACATCATTTGTAGCAGAGGCAGCGTTTTATTTAAGCTTGAAATCTGAGGGTGTTGGGTAGATTACCGAATAACGAGTTGATTTTTCATCTACAGAATCTAAAATGACCTGACTTCAAAGGCTGGATTTAGACTTACTAAGCCAACGGAAAACAAACATCTTTAATCTCCATACTGACATTGAACTCGAACTGCAAGTAACTCTGGGAAGAGCCCTTTATCATCAGCCTACTACAGAGAAATAGGGGAAAGGTGGGGAAAAAAATCCCAGTTATTCTACATGAATAGCCTGCCTCGCAGGCAGGGTTACCTAGTTGTTCTCTCTCTCCCTGCTATCTTTTTCCATCCCATTTTACTCACCGCTCCCGATCAAATGTTAAGTTATGCTAGGCATCGAGCCTAGAATAACACACCTGAACAGTGAACACTAAGAATTTACTCCAGGGCAAATCCAGACATTTAGATACATATGCAAACACCTAAATTATTTGTCTTCTGCATCAAGGTGCTACTGCACTTCATAACTAAGAAAGAAGCTTTGCCCACGAAAGAAGAGAGGTCTGTCAGCCCCAAGTGATCATTTTTGACCCATTTTTGGCCAGATTATTAGACCTGGAGCCTCATTTCTAGCATAGGATTCAACACTGCTTGTTCCTCGTCTTTGAAGATACACCATGAAACCAGAAACCACGTGCCTGGCTAAAAAGGACACGCTAAGATCAATTATATTCTCCCTCAACTGCGCAACGACAGCTTTCAAAAACCGCCCAGAAACTCAAAATATGTAATACTCCCCCAAAGAAGAGAGAGGGCAGAGGACGTAACCGTGTCCTTTGCCGTAGGAATATTGCCACTAAATGATGTGTGGTGCAGGCACGTACGGGTGACAGTCTGCCACCCAGATGAAACAGGCTCCGGGTTTAAAGGCAGGAGCCGTTTCACAATGAACAATAGGAAAACAACATCCAAAGCCGGAAAGTTACCATAAATCGTTTGAAATTGCTAAATGACATTTATTTGGGGGAATTCCAATACAGAACACAAGGCAGCATACACATCCTTTATTCAGGCACTAGAGGTAAGTGATCTAAAGAAAAGCTGCTGCAAGCTGCACAATTCGGACTTGTAGAAACATACCCACTAGTAATAACACGCCATCACGTTTCTTTTTTAAACAAAATCATTGCCCTTCTTTTGAAAAGGAATATCACGTTTCCTACCGAATAAATTGAGGGAGCCTCATTATTTTAACGTGCTAAGTGAACCTGTCAATCTGCTCACATAAATACATACAATTAGTCTGATCCAGCAAGATGCTTAACACATGTAATTCTCAGATTTTAGAAACCTGAGCGACTCCCAAGGGCGCACATAGTATCTTGCAAGTATGGAGTTACACATACCGTGTGTAGGTTAAAAATCCAGTCACGGAAACACAGCATTAAACGGGGAAGCCCCAGTGCTCCCTTCGCACACAGGCACGGAAGCACTCACCCAGTTCGGTTTTACCATTCCAGCGTCGCTGATCCGTACACGTGAAGTCACCCACATTTTACACGCGCTGCGGCACAAACCCAGATCGCCTCCGAAGAACAGAGCACAAGGCAATGCTTTTCACACGCAGCTTTCTACCAGTGACCGAGACCCGAAAGCAAAGCTATGTCAGCGAGCCAGGTTTTACACACACCGTGCAGATCACCCCCCTGCAGAAGACAGGAACAAGCCCTGGGGAATCAAGTGGCACACAACTCCACCCCCAGGTCTACACCTTTGAAAGGTAAACCATAAATCAGCTCAGTTGGATCAAAAGAATGGTACGTTCTCTTGAAAAGCATGTGATGTTCGGTGAAGCTCTGGAAACTTTCTTCCCATCCACCTTCCGCCTGTAACCGCCCCACGCCCCAGTCTCCGCGGGGCAGACCACCACAGACAAGGCGTACCTCACCAAACGCAGCCCGCTCGTCCAAGCGACGCAGCAGTGCGCCGGGAAGGGGCCCCAGCAACACGGCACCAAGGGGTTCTGCTAGACCTGTACACCTTCGTTTGATCTGCCGGCTCGCAGACAACTCTGGCTAGATGCCTGAATTTGACTTGCCAAATGAAGAGTTTGAGAACACAAAACGCCGCTAGGTGGAAAGCGCTTCAAAATATTATTGAATGGAATTTTTGAGTATTTATGGACAGCAGTAGATCAGTGGTAACTGGAATGGAAAACCACACTGCAACCCCCTCCTTCGAAACATCAAGCTGGGAATGTGCGATGTCTACCTTCAGAAGGGTCTTCAAGGAAATACAGCCCAGGGTTTAACTACAAACCGTGCCTTTGTCCAGATGTATAAAGTAGTTTCGTAACTAAAGGAAAATCCATTACTACAGCAAATACTGAGGATACAGCGTAGACGGAGCCAGACCCTTTCCAGAGGTGCACAGCAATACAACGGGAGGCAACACACACAAAATGCAACACAGGAAATTGCAATCAGATACCAGAAGGAAAACCTTTCTAAAATTTATTTTAAACACACCATGTGGGCGACCGAACACTAGAACAGCTTTCCCAATGAGGTTGTGGAATCTCCATCCTTGGAGGTGTTCAAGACTCATCTGGAGAAGTCCCTGAGCAACCTGCTCTGTTTGACTGTCTTTATGCAGGCAGTTGGACTAATGGCCTCTGGAGATCCAGCTCACCTAAATTATTCTCTGATTTAATGCTGCAGTAAAAAATCTTTTAGCTTTAATGCTAAACACAACCCTTGGAAGTGCTATCTATAAAGTCTTCTTAAAAATACAAAAATTATAAACCAAAGATACTCAAAACAGTATGAAATGTATCATAATAATCAAGAAAGTTTACACAATACAGGGTTTCTCTTCATGTCTGTTAAGGGAGTCATGGTCTGTTAATTACTCCACTCCATGGCAGCCCTTTTCTTATGAACCCATCAAGCACGGACAGAATGCGAAGAGTATCAGGTAGAAAACACCTGGAAATTTCTTCTGCCACAGAATTTGTTTCAACACTTATTAATGGTGTGAATTATTTACACAAAAAAAAGAAATGCATGAGAATACCAAGCAAAGTCTTAGAATTTTTGAGATGTTTCATTTTTGGAAGCTTAATCCTGCTACCTGTTAGCTTTCCTCAGAGGTAAGCAACACTGAGGGTACAGCAGCTTTTCTCTTGAAAGCGCTGCTTTTAAATACTCAGTGTCATTAACACGACCTCCGAAACCGGGCAGGTCACTGTTGGTACGATCAAACCGCACAGAATTATTTAATGAAGTCCACCGGATAAAACCTACCCGGCCTGCATTCATCTTTGAACGGTGTAATTGTTTTTGCTTTATTAGATGTTAAGACTGCCATTAAGAAAGCCTATTAAGAAAGATCCTTTTAAGCCCTCAACAGTGTAGCTGGATACTTTGTACCACTGCTACTCCTGCTCAGCATGCAAACGATTATAATCAGATAATGTCAGTGCTTTAGGGGACCATGCTCTACCATCTGGGGACTGACCATGCTGGAGTAACTCAGGCGCAACTCCATTGATGATGAAGGAATTATAAAGTTATCAAAACTGATCTTGCAGGCCCTGTTTTGCTATGTAGTAATTTGAAAATGTACCAGATGTCTTTATTTTCAATAACTAACAGGGGCCAGGTGGTGAAGCAGCTCTTCACAAACCACAGATGATAACCAGTAGTGGTTTGCAGGCAGCAGCGGCACGACAGGCGTGGGATACGCTGCTGGCACAGGTGGAAGCCTTCCCTGAGGAGCCCCTTCGGCTGTGTCCATCCTTCCCGGCCAGAGCATCGCTGGTAATGCTCGCCCCCAGGCAGCTGGTACAGCCATCAGCCTGCAAGCCTGGGGAAGTGGGGGCCTTTGCGAAGATTTACCGGTGAACCTTTGCTTAGAGGGTTTACTAATTCAGTTCTGTTCCCTCTACAAGAAGATCCAGAGAGCTGAAGAGTCTGGCATTATCGGGTATCTGTAAAACCAACCACCCCGAGATGGATCCATCTAACATTTGTTCGATTGCCCCTGTACATCAAGAGCTATTTTTCTATACCCAACCTTCCTAACACTTGGGAGCGTTTCCAACACAAGTAATCCACAGCTCATCCCAGTGGAACAATGCGTTAATTACCCTCAACGTAATTTTCTCAAAATTTACTCCCCTGGTAACACTGTGAGGACTGTAACTCTAGAACAGGCAGTGCTCCAGGCGATTCCAGGCTTCAAAAAAAAAAAAAAAAAAAAATCAAACTCCTAAGTCAGACAGCGTGCCGACTGGATTGAGGGCACCTTCGAGGCAGCAGAACACGCTGCAGGCCCAGCCGTACAAGGGACCGCGCGCGCACACAGCATATGCTCCATTTGAGGATTATGAATGATAAATAGGTCAGTGGTTACTAAATAAACGAGGCATTCAGACTTCCAGCCACACCAACAAACCAACCCCGCTCTCAAGTGTCGGGATGCAAGCACAGCTCAGGCGCAAATTTGGAAACCAGTCTTTGATCAGCAGTTTCTCTCCAAGTTCAGGATTATCCTGTTTTGTGCCTACGGCTAGCACAAGATGATAATTTTTTTTGAGCTAAGCAGAAGCTCCGTCAGAGTGCTGTTTTAAAAGGTAACAGTATTTCGTTTAATGATGCATCATAAAAATGTATGAAGTTGCCAACAATTGTCTATACAGGGTTAGCACTATTCAGTGCTATCTACGTGCAACCCTACTACGCCTAGGAGAGCCACGTCAGTGATAGCTACTTTGCTCAGCAAGAAGATTTAATGCATGTGAAAAATATTCATGTTCTTACAAAACCCTTTTGTTAGTTTCCTGGTTTCTACTGAGACAGGAGAGGGCCTGATCTGCAGCCACCTCGCACACACAGCAGCAGGCACATCTCCAACGCAGGCTGGCAAGGCAGGGGACAAGGAGCCAGGCAAACCGCAGGAGGGGTGGAAGCTGTCAGACGCTGGAGTCCTCTCCGAGATAAAGCTGCCTGCAACGGGCAAAACCGAAGGGCTGGAATTCTGGCAGGTGCCCTTTTACAGCATGGCTGCAGGCTGCCTCCATCCTGCCACCGGCCCCTGGGCAGGGCTTTTTTTTTTTGGGGGGGGGGAGAGTTAAAAGAAAAAAAAAAAAAAAAAGAAAATCAATCACCCAAGGAGCCACCCACAGA
>Ga0181612_124635_pt1 | contig 10775 bp, 8 predicted proteins | sample HoacroProtozoa21_FD_119630 | JGI IMG/M metagenome (GOLD analysis project Ga0181612, IMG submission 119630) | Hoatzin crop microbial communities from Cojedes, Venezuel. Combined Assembly of Gp0051906, Gp0051904, Gp0051908 | reverse complement strand
GCTGGCCACGCTCTTCTTGATGCACCCCAGGATCCCATTGGCTTTCTTGGCAGCCAGGGCACATTGCTGGCTCATGGTTAACCTGTCGTCCACCAGGACGCCCAGGTCCCTCTCCACACACACAAAGCAGTATTTTACAGAACACCATGTCAGAACAGAAGCTGAGCACATTTCAACTTTGCATCTTCTAGGTCTTTGCATGTAAGACCGAGCACATCTGAACAATTCAGAGATCTAGCTTCTAAGGGAAGTAACAAGCGTTTAAAGAAAGACGAAATCTACTTTGCCAGTGTGAAAGTCCTGTTCTTCACTTGAGCAAAGGTTCTCCTCCACAGCACAGTAGTTCTTTTTGCAGGAAGCAATGGTTATTATTGTAGTTCAGACCACCCACCCTCGTCAAAAGACCTAAGGATATACAAATTTAGAAGAGTAGTCACATAGGAGGGATAACACAGACCAAAAACTCCTGCAATAGTGAGACAGTTTTCAGCAGACTAAGCCAGGAAATCAACACGACAAAGCAAAAATAACATGACTGCAATAGGTGCTGTTAAGAATCTGTTACTGCTTTCTACAAAATACTTACTTGAAAAGTCCTGCAAGATAATGACTTTTCACTCAGCAGTATTTGCAATGTTGTAATAGTGGTATTTGAAGCTGGTTTACACAGAAAATGTCTAATTCCAAATTTCACCCAAACCTGCCCCTATGCTAATGACTGACAGATTTTTCCAGTGGAAGTTTTGGCCTAAATTTTCATTTTAAATCCCCAGGTCCCATAAGAAACATGTGGCCAAGCAGAGCCTTGAACCTGCTTTCTAAAATACAAGAAGCACTATAGTCACAGAACCACCATTCTTCTTGGATCATGAATGCACCAGCAATTTGATCCAGATTTATATACAGAGAGCATGAAGTTGAAGGCAATTAAAAATTATCTTAAAAATAAACACAGTTCTTGGCCATTCTACATCTGACTTCCTCATTTACAGGAATAATAAGGGAGACTGTAGCTGCATGTCTCATTAATGCACAGTAAGTGCTTAACCCAAAACAGGAGTAATGACTGTGTTCCTAAAACACACTGAAAGAATGGAACTAGTTGGCACTGACTCCCCAGAAATTTTAAGGATAAATATAATATATATTAAATCATCCATGACTTACACGTTCTGATAGGAAGATAAAGATACATGTGGTTATCAAATGAAGAATCGTCTACAAAACGTGTCAGGATTTTACCTAAAGACTTCAGGGAAATCTGCTGGAACTTTGCCATTAACTTCACCAGGACCAAAGTATTACTCTCTTGTCTCCAATTACTTAAAATCAGTGTACATCCCAGAGTCCTACCTGTCTGGAGTCTGCCCTTAGAACCTCAGAGGAAGTAAACCGAATTGGAGAAACCAACTGAATTAAGACAGTAGATATGATCTGCCCCTTGGTCCCGTATTTCTGCAGCTCTATTGCAGTCTGTTTCATTACAGCAGAAAACAAAACTTTGTGTTTTGGTGAGGCTATGTACTGAGTCACAAAGACATAGCGATTTAAAGGGGTTTTTATTGTATTGCACAAGATATCTATGCAATCCATGTAGGTACTGTATTAAAAGATCCACATTTCCTAAAACATTGGCTGTTGCAGCACACATCACAAGCATTGTGAATAACCAGTGCCTTCTTCAAAAATTATAATAATCAGTTGCAAGTTTAAGCATGTGTGGCAATAAATGAGGGAAAAAAAAGCAAGTAGTATCAATACATATTTCTTTTCAAACACACAAATATACAATTTTCAGAAGAGCACCAATAATGCCAAGCAACTATTTTGATGAGATACTGTATGTGTAGGCTCTGCAGTAAAATGCCAATATGCACACAAAAAATATATTTCACCTTTTAAAATAATTTAACCATAATACCTTGCATTTGTCACCTGTTTACAACGTATCATTTCATATACAATGTCAAGCCTCAACTTGCGTAAATTTGTGCATACCCATTTAAACAGCTGAGATTCTGGACTGGGTGTTCAAGCTGAAAAAGCCTCCAAATTGTTAAGCCTCCAAATTGTTCACATTTGAATACAGAGCGGTAGTGTAAAACCCAGAAAGTAGTTACAGTGAAGGTATAACAGAAATGGTACTACAGAAAATGAAGAAAACCACTATCAAACCCTCAAACACAAGGTTCTAGAAAGAGGCCTATATGTGAAGTGATGTTGTAATAATTTATAAAAGTGAATAATTAATTATCAGTCTCCTTTCTGACAGATTCTCATATATTCAGAAGCCTGTAGAAGTGAACTAACCAAATGTCACAATCGGTATCATCCTTAAACTCTGTTTCTTAAGTTTCTGATCATTAATACTGGTACATAAAACATTTTGTATTTGCTGAAAACTGTTATTAAAATTTACCTTCCTGCTATGAGAATTTAGTGTAATAAAAATCATGAAAAACAACAGGTAAAAAAATAGTATTTTAAGAATATTTTTAGAAAACCCGTCAAACAACTGCAAATACAGCTGATTTTTAAATGTCTCTGCTTTCGAAATACATTTGTTTTTGTTTAAGTGAATCACTTCTAAAGAAGCAAGGGAGTACCAGTTCTAAGATTTATTCTTGTCCATTACATTGAGAACCTCATCCAAAAGTGAAGGTCCCAAGTCAAGTTGTAATGAGAGAAGAGAGCCTGCAAGATCTGAAAGGGATTCTTCTGACTTAGTCTTTGTCTTGGTTAGTTCACAAGAAAGTCGACTGTCATCAAGCAAATCAACTGTTTGCCAATCAGTGCATCGTTCAGAAAAGCTGGATGAGTGACTGTCTCTACCATTAGTAAAATGCGAAGAACCACCATTTTGCTCCCATAGGTCATCTTTGTATGTTTCGCCATCTTCCATCTGTTTAGTTTTCTCCTGCAATTTTTCTTCTATTACTGGCTCACAGCTAAGCCTAGGATTTCTTGATGACCTTACGGATTCCTGCTTTGAATTAAATGTCACTGGTGACAATAAGGGCAATGTAAGGGCTTGAGAACCCCCAATGGCAGGAAGGGAAATAGCATTTTTGAGCACTGGTGATGGAGTTTCTGTAAACATGGACTCAGAAGTGCTGTTTGCCCTTAAGAATTCATTGTGGCCACCAGACTGGCTAATCGTGGTTTCTCCTTCGTTTCCAGGCAATAGCTCATAGTTGCCCTGCAAAAAGGAGATGTCTCCAAAAACATCATGTTGTCCCTCTTTTCCAATGTGTATGGTGTGACGAAAATCTCCAAGTGGTGGACTGATCATATCAGGAGATAAGATATCCCTTAGTTTAAATTTCTTCCCTTTCTTATTGTTAGCAGCTTTCAAGTAGATGGGTGTCTTGGCTGGCATCTTGCTTGTAGTTTCTGAGAGAGGAAGTTATTGAAAATAAAAAGGAAGGGAAAGAGAGGGGTGGGAGAAGCCTCTTACAAAGTCAGTTATTGTCCGTACACCTTCAGTGTTATCAAAGTTACATCATCTTGAACCACTCTTGCACATGAAGTCCCGGTCTTCTGATGCAGAAAACTATGGGGTATGTGAAGGTCAATGTCTCCCACTGCAGATCTTTCCAAGGCAGAGCACAAGTTTCAGGTCAGTTAGCAACCAAATGCCCTGCTACTTCCAGAACTTGAGAAAACCTGCATGGGATACAAAATAAGGTTATCATTAATTTATTTTTCATGGTTCATTCAGTCTTGGTTGGTTTGTTTTTTAAATTAATAATGGTACGGACAGTTCCAGCCTGCAGATTAGCTTTATGATGTTGCTTCCCTTCATTAGGCAGGATAAAAGAGTTTAGATTAACAAGGGCTAGCTAACCTTTCTCTGACTTCATAGCTTTTTTCGAAGTCAGAGTTTCTTAGACACGGTTGCTGAGCATAGTGATATTTATCAAATGAATTATCTGAATCTTTCTTCTCCTTATTCTGGCATTCAAGACGCTGGCCTTCAACCTTCGAGAGCACATGCAGAAGCACATTCATAACATTCAACAGCATTAGGCTTTTGGCAAGCCCCGGAAGATTGACAGAGTCATTCAGTAAAACCTTTTTGGAAATGGAGTAGACCACCTTGGATTAGAGAACTTCAGATATTCCCATTTAGTGCTGGAACTCTCACAACCTGTCCCCAGTAACACTTCTGATAATTGTGCCCATTGAAAAGGATAGTTTTAGGTACTTGAAAAAAGTGCTAGTCCAGGTCTTTACAACTAGAAACATCCAAATGCAGGTGTCTTAGAAGAGACTGATTCTTGTGACCACAATCTTTAGACTACAGGAGTTCTTCATAGCAATTACTTATAGACTAACTTATGAATTATGTAGGCCATGAGGCCATGGTGACTCAGAGATTCTCTGTGCAACCAAATGAAAGAGTGTTTGCAAACCAAGTCATCCTGTTAGAATGTGGTCTCTTAAAAGCCTGATAAAGCAGTCCACAAGGGCTAACAGGCTGTCAGGTCAACAAGTTATGGAAAAATACTCTTCATTAATGTTTTAATAGTGTATTTCTTCCTTACAGTACCAGTTCCTGACTCTTGAGCAATCTCAGAATAAATGCATTTTTCTCCTGGACATTTTTGTACTTTCGCCTATTAAGTCCACAGACCACCAGAACAGCACAGGTGATTCCTCCTCACCAGAATACTCAGCCACAAATCCCTAACACCATGTCCATCACCATCCTCACTCCATAAAGGAGCTTGCAGTTTTTGCACAGAAAGACTGTGCTATGCAGTAAGTGAAGGAAAGCTGTCTGTAACAAGAGCTACTTTTGCTGCCTTTTATTCATGTCCCAGCAAATTAAGTCCAGTAAGAATCACCATTTTAAAACTTTGTACTGTACAGCTATACAGTCAGATTGTCAAGAAGTATTTAAGCATTTGCACAAATCCTTTAACCCGAGTCATTAATTCCTGCAGTGGGCTACTTAACTGTGCATCACAAGGGGCGCTGGGAGTCTAGCCAGGTTAGCATTTTGGTTTTTCTGTTCCCACCAAATATCTACTGCACTTCAGATACCACTGAAAAGCCCTCCCCCAAAAAGTACAACAGATATAAACAGATGAAAGCTGTCATACAAAATAAACTCAATGTTCTGTAAGTTATGCGGACATCTTCTATTTTTTAAACTAAATTTTGAAAATACAATTGCTCGCATCAATCAGCTAAAAGCACTTCAAAGCTTCCTTCTACATAACAAAATGGTAATTCATTAGGATCTACAGAATACTAGGAGATTCACATTACATACCAGAACTCCACGTTAGTACTGTACGATCATAGAAGTAAATCCTAAATCTCTACTTGTGCCACACCCCATGGGAAATGAACTGATTAGTCAACTAAGTTACCTTTCAGTTTTAAACTGAAAAATTCACAGCACTGTTTCCCCCCCGATTATCATTCCACCCACGCAACCCATTTAGCTAAATAAAATGTCCTCAACTCTAAAGAGAAGACTGCTCTTAGCAAACCAAGCTGAAAGGCCAGATTGTTGTACAGTATCTAGTGAACTCAGCCCCATCTCACCTCTCAGGCACAATTCCCCCTGATTCAAATTCCTCTTTCTTTCAGATCTTTTAATCTGGAATGAATGGCAGTGTAGCGTCAACGTGGTCCAGAGTCACACCTGTTGGCCACTAGTTTAAAAATTAAAGACAAATTCCAGTTCATTCAAAGCTTCCACAGCTTCTACCAGCTTGTATGTGTATCAAAGACCACTATCACCAAACTCCACAAGCAGATTTCAAGGAAGCCTGAAGGACACAATGAAACACCTGAACACCAAGAAATACTAAAATTAAGTGTAAAATAACTTTAATATAAATAATAAATTTTTGCATACAAGAATATCACTATCTTTTATTTAGCTCATAGGGGAAAAAATGCAAAAACACAGAAGAGAGCAAACTTTTGGGCATCCAGATCTCTTTTAGTTCTTGCACTATGAGAAAGCCCCAGTAAGGGGCAGTGTAAAACCACACTACCTCACAGGATGCTGCAAGAGACTCCGGTGCCAGGAATTATAATACCTCTCTATACGGCAGTCCCTGTATTTGTGAAGGCCTTGTCTTCCATTTGGCCAGTGCAAGAGGCTTTACGTTTGAAGAGAACTTCCACAATTATGTGCCTACTGCAAGCATCGTTTGCTTTGCTGAAAACAAAGACTACCATTGCTGCAGATTTCACTGGCCACTCTACTGAAAAATCTGCAAATTACACCTTGTATATAAAAGATAAGGGTTCCCTCCTCAATGGTCATGCTTTCCAGCCTGAAATAGGTTTCAGAGCACTTTGTTTCCGCATACCTATCCTCTTCGTCAACTACTGCCCAAAGGAGTAGATTTTAAGATACTTTGAACAGTTGAATTGTATCATAAATCTGGAAATATTCACTTAGCCTAAAATAGTGTTGTTACTCATATTTCATTTACAATTAAATAAGGAAGAACCTATATTAATATATAGCATGTGGTTTAAAAAAGTAGTTCTTTAATAAGAAAATAAAAATAAAAATCCAGCTTTCACAAATGAAAAATGGCTTAATGAGACTAAGCCTCGAGCTCAACTCCTGCAACACTAAAAAATTAGTCCACAAAATTTTCACGAGAACCTTACACACTCTCCCTGCATTCAACAAGACTTAATAAAATCACCAGTACACACAGGCTAAGAGAAGGGCCAGAACACACCCCAGTCTCGATACCAGGCCACACAGTAAAGTCCATCTTGTCTTAAAATGAGACCTTTCTCTGATCTTGCTGCCAAAAGAGTCTCTGTTTTGATCAATTTCACCTCAGTAACTAAGTGAATGTGTAGCCAAACCAGAAAGCTGAATGAGAATTTATCAGAAAACCAAACACATAACAAAAAGTCCACAACAGTCCCAGGCTGCCAGCCTACAGCAGACGACCTTAATTTAAGAGAAAAACAACAGGAAAGGATTTTTCTTCCAGTCATAGAGATATCCCTCTTCTAACAAGATCCAAGCATGAGCCAAGCCAGGGAAACTTCAGCCCAATGAAAACTGAAGTTTTGGTTTGGCTGTAACACTTCCTCATTTTCATTCCTATCACTTCACACTCTCATGTAAGTGTTTTGCTTGTAACAAAGACTAATATTTTCAGAAGCACTTCTCAATCTGCCTTGCAAACCTTCTGTCCACTCAGCAATCACCATTTTCCACACAGCTTAGTTTTCCATGGATGCCTCAGTTTATTCCACAGTCCATTTTAAAAGGACAGACTATCAGCAAACATCTCCACAGCTAAGCTTACAAAGCCAGAGACAAACAAGCATCAAGGTGCAAAATTTTACTTGCACACAAATCCCAAGACACCTAGGTCCTTAAGCAGTGTCCTAGGCAAAGAAACGATAGAAAGAAAATCCTGTTTCCACAGAGCAGGACCAGAAGCAAGTGTATGTTCTAGGAAGCCTATGGGCTTTCTACAGGACAGTCACTTGCCAAGGGCTGCGCATGTGAACTTTAGCGAAACCCATTTCCGAAGCATTGTTTAAAATAACATTGAATTATCTTGCAGGGAAAGTCACTAGGAGAAAAAAGAGCCTGTACATTATTTCAATATCCAAATGAGAATACAGTAACACAGCAAAAGACAGATACAAACTGTGCAATAAGCTGCTGCAACTTTTCTACACAGCGAAATACCTGCAAGCATAGTGGAATTAAGCTTTAGGGGTTCATTTTACGTTTTAGCTACCAGTAGCTTTCAGCAGCACACACAAACTGTTGAGGATGTCACTCTGTCTGAAAAAACATCCATGCAAACCATGTTTTTATCATTTTTGTAACAGGGTCTTGAACTTGTGTAGTCACAATTCCTGACTGGAGGCAAAACAATATCACAGTATAACAAAGTCTTCAGGTACAAGAAAAGGAGCAGATGAAGCACCACAGAGCTTACCTCTCATGTTCCTGTGGACTTTGGTGTCCATATCAACTGGCAGCCTCTGAAGATGAGAGACCATGAGTCTGTCCACCTCTAGACCAGGCCACCAGTAAGCCTCTGCTTATAGAGCCACCACATTCTGAGTAGTTTTAACCAAATCAGGCAGTAACACTTCTCCCTCCAGATTGTTTATCTAAATTTACCTTTCTTCTAAGAGGCCCAGCCTTTGAATTCATCTGTATTAAAGTCAACTTCCCTGATCAGATTAGAAGTTCTCACCCCTTTGTTTCTCCCTGCATCAAAGAATTTGCACCTTTCTGATTAAAGCTATAGATTTAATTACTTCATAAAAACAGTCAGGCTAATCGCACTTCATTTCAACTAATTTTCTCAAACTGCACTCAACCTACTTTCCTAGATCAAATCCAACCTACTTTATCCCATTGTCACATACACTTTTCAGAAAATGAGGGAAAAGCAACCCCCAATCCATCCCACAGCTACAGAAACACAGGTCAAGAGGGGATCCTATGATGCAGTTCATTCATTGCTCCATCCTCCTGCAAAGATCCAGATGCCTTCTGCTAGTCCTGGAAGATGTTTGTCCACCGTCCTCTTAGAATGCTCTACAGGTGCAGACCGCACACAGTAATTTACTTGACAGAGGCTAGTCATCAGACAAGATGTACCTCAAGTCTCCCCTGCTCCAGTTTGGGCCCTGATGAAGACAGTTCACTTTATGCATTCTACGTCTCCTTTCAGCCTTTCTTCTTCAGATTATACAACGCAAACATTTTAACCTTTCAACACAGTTCATGTTTTCCGGAGCTCAGATAGCTTCCCCCCAAAGTCCTTTTCTGGTCTTCCTCCCCTTGGCTCAAATGTTTCTTTAAATATGCCCAAAAGCAAACACAATATTCAAGCTGAGATCTCAACTTTGCATTTTTCTTTCAACATCACAACATTGTTGGCTTATGTTTAGTTTGTGGTCCACTAAAAACCTAGCTCCTTTCGTGAAGAACTGTTGTCCAGCCAGTTAATCTACATCTTGTTCTTGACTGTGCCCCTGTGGCAAAGCCTCTGTACTGACTCCATTGCATTCTATTAATTTCAAACACTTCAAATGGTCAGGATCACTTTGAATTTTAATCTTGGCCTCTACAGTATGCAGGTTTAGCATCATCTGCAGATGTAATAAGCATACATTCAAAACATTCAAGAAAATATTGCGTAGTAACAGAGATGGAAGATAGCCGTGCAGAGTTCCACCCGATACATCTTTCCAGCTTAACAGTGCTTAAATACTCCAAGGTACTGCTACTTGAAGCAGCTTGAATTCTTGAAACAATTGTCTACTCAGGGGTAAGGAAGGAAATGTGAATATGCTCTGTAATACAGTTATATTAATGAAGACAAGGAAGGCTTGGAAAACTTCAGCTATGCACCAGCTGGGGAGAAATATTAAAAAAAGGCAAAGGAATTAATTCATTATCAGTCATCTTTGGAAGGGAAATCTAAGAAAAGTCATATCTGGATACATTTTCATCTCCCTTTCTATAAACACTTTTTGCCACATAAATCAAAGATAAATCGAACATTAGCTGTGAGCAGTCCACCTGAAGAAGTGTTAATCGTCACAGACAGGGACAGGCTGCATACAGTGTCCTTCTCTCCAGGTATCTTCCATTTCTCCAGCACCCTCCTCTTTCTCCCCCCTAAAACCTAGGTTCACACACAAAATAAAAACAAGTTCCTGAAATGATTTTTAATTGTTGATTGCTTTAAATCTTGCCACCCTTCCCTGCATAGTACCTTTTCAAATCGATCAATCTGGAGTAAATCATCTTAACCAGAGAACACCTTCAACTTTAAACCATTAAAGTACTTGTGCATTATATTCAAATGAATGAGGTATTTCACATATTTAAGAGTTTTCATTTTAGCTTGTAAGAAAAAGAACAGAAAGCCAACCTGGTTTGAAAAAAAATATTTTTTACAGTTCACTGTATCCTTCAAACAGTTGTACCAGCACCAGTTGTACCAGGAAGAAGCTGCTGAAGTTATCTAATTTGGGGCTGCTGTCTAATTTGAGCAACTGGCCCCAGTCTCCAGTTATTACTTTGTGCTGTACCAGTCTGTGAGATTATAAAAGTCCTTTATCAACCAGTAACCTTCATCCCTGTTAAGGTACTTGAATACTAACCAAGTCAGTCATCCTTTTTGATCGAACTGAACAGGGGGAATTCCGCATGTGGTGATGGTGGGGAACTAATTTTAAGCCTTCAAATACCTCTCTCTGCTTTGAACTCTCTCCAATTTTCCAACATCCTTTTCAGAGCAGATCAGAATTAGTGACATTTCAGTATCGTTCTCCCTAACAGCATATACAAAGATAAAAATTACTTCTTTCTTCCCATCATTGCTGCTTTGTTTATAAACAAGATCATATTTCTGCTTTTATCCTCAGCATCTTACAATAGGAATTCTCTTGTATTTATAGGGTAACATTATATTGTAAAACATTTAAGAGTTCTTGTGCTGGTGTAACAAAAAACAGGTTCTCCAAGCAGAATAAACCATATTGGCAAAAGTAGCAATTTGTTACCACTGCCATTTCTTGGTTCAGAGTGAGCACCCCCGTTATATTTTTTTAGGATGAAGATACACATTTATTCATTTAACCAACAAATTTTGCAGGCACAGCCAATGCTGGTGCTCATATGCTTTGGTTTCGGCTGCCGCCAGCAACGAAAGCGCCATGCGGCCGCCCCTCCCCCCGCCGGCGTGCGGAGGAGAATGAAAAGAAACAGGCAGAAACTGGTGGGTCGGGATAAG
>Ga0181612_183785_pt1 | contig 10776 bp, 6 predicted proteins | sample HoacroProtozoa21_FD_119630 | JGI IMG/M metagenome (GOLD analysis project Ga0181612, IMG submission 119630) | Hoatzin crop microbial communities from Cojedes, Venezuel. Combined Assembly of Gp0051906, Gp0051904, Gp0051908 | reverse complement strand
GCACAGCACAGAAGTCCCCGTCCCCCTCTACTCTCTCCAAGTTCAAAACCAAAACATATTTTTATTCTTTTTACCTCATGAAAAACAATCCACCTGCTCTGGCTTTCATCCCCACCCCATCTTTTGCCCTTCCTTGGTGTTTTGCCTGTTCTTACAGGAAAATATTCACAATGAAAAGAGGCTACGCAGGAGTCAGCATCCATCCAGACAGCTGCTCCTGCTCCACAAGGGACCAATAAAGATTTTCTTTTCCCTTCTCCCTTCACATGCTAATCACCCAGCAGTGATTAGAGCTGCAGCCTGACTCCAAGGGAAAGAAACAGAGGCAAGGGGCCAAGCGGAATTTTTTCAGTAGAGTGGCAAGGGGGGAGAAACTGGGGAAAGGGAAAACAAAACAAAGCAGCAAAAACAAGAAACACAAGGACTTGAAGAAACCTCATTCCTTATGGTTGGTCACGTCCATCCCTTTCAGCATTCAATCTCAAAGTGACCAGGCAAGGGGCCTATTAAAGATCCCTGTTTTCTTATTAGTATTCCTCCTTCCCAGACAGAGGAGTTGGTGAAGGGGGGGAAAGTGAGATGGGAGCAGGTTTGGGGAGGGCGCTGGGAAATTCCTGGCATTTTTCTGCCTTTGTGTCTGGGGGCTGAACTGAAAGGGAGGGATGCAGAGTTGCATTAAGCCTCCTGCCCGCTCCAGCAGAGAAAGGATTGCGCTGGCAGAACTGAGACCCTTTTTATCCCTTCCTTAGTCAGCTTCCAAGAAAAAAACCTACAAATTTGGTGTTTTTCTGAGGGAGACACAGCTCTCAAGGGAACTCTGAGGTCTCTCTGCCATCTATATTGATAACACTGACTCCTTCTGATTGCTACAGGAAAGCCCTATTCAGATCTTCTCCCTACATCCCTGGGGGCTCAATGCCTTCAGTTTTTTGTCTGGTTTCCCTTTATAATTGCCGTTTGATGGGGGTCCCCTGGCTCCTCTTTTGACATGATGCTACACTGCTTCCTTTCACTGTCAGATGCTCCCTACTGTCACATTCCTCAGGGCATAACAGCAACCACTGAGGGTCAGAGCAAATCCTGATCTAAATCACCACCATGTCCCCAGAATAACTAGACGTGGATAAAGTGGGAGAGTAGGCAGGGAGGAATATTCCTAGTGAGGAACATGAGAATTGCAGCAATACGTGACCTCCCCAGGAACTCCGGCACAAGGGTGTCTATCCAGGGCATCATGTTCATCACCCACTGATAGAACTGCTCTCCATGAATTTTTCTAATCCTTTTTCAGCTTTTTTCAAGCTTCTGGTCTCTGCAGCATCCTGAGGAGAGCCACACCTGAGCTCTGCCTGGTTTTTGTTTGGCTGAGGGATGCCGCCCAGCCACCAGAGTTACGGGAAACTTGCTGCCATATCACGCCATATCACTCCGGATGGTGTGACCCAGGGGCTGTTCTCCTGTTCTGCTTTCTCTTCTGCAGACAATGGAGTCCCAGTCTATTCCCTAGGTAGTGCTTACACAGAAGTCATTCAGAGCCTATAATTGTTCCTGGTGCTTTTACCTTTTCCAGTTCTATTGTACCCTGTTGAGGTGGGGGGATCAGCATTGTGTACACCATGCAAGAGGCCAATGCCCCAGAGATTTCCTCAATGCCACGTTGCCTGTTTTTTAACATCATTCCTTTCTTAAGAATTCTAAACTTCTATTTGACCTTTTTGACTCTGGCTGAGTGCAGTGATGACATTTCACTCAGCTCTTCCCAGGGACACAAAGGTGTCATCCTGGGAACAGTTAATTTGGGGCCCATGTGTGGTTAGGCTGCTTTTTTTCCCATGTGCAGTCTTTAACACTTTTCAACATCAAACATGGACTGTCCCTTTTCCTGCTCACTTCCTGCAGACTAGAAAATCCTTCTGCAGTTTTTCGCGCTGAGCTTTCAGTTGCATAAATCTCTACTGGTTTCATTGTTCACCCCCCTTTGTCAGGTCATCCTTGAAAAGACTGAGCAGAACAAGCCCAGAAGAGGCTGGGATCTACTGGCATCACTTCTTTACTGGGAAAATCAGCCATGCATTCCGGTTCTTTGTTCCCCAGCTTTGAAAGTTTAATTAATCCACTACAGCTTGTGAATAATGAAGATAGGATAGTCTTCCCAGGAATTCGATCAGTCCAGTCAGATTAGATCTGACCCATGTGTCATGTCATCCTCAATTTTGACAGAGCCAAGCAAAAGAGGCCAGAAAGCTCACAGTGGCAGGATGGCCTCACTCTTGATGTTCAGCCTATGTCTTACTGGTAACCATGAGGAAGCATTCCCACAAGAGGCCCCTCTGTAGCCCACATGATCCCATAAGAAGATGAATGTGCCTAGCAATGTAAGACCCGAGCACTGAGATAGTCCCCTGAGCTCTGCCCAAATTGACTCTCCTTGGGGGACTCATCTCTCCTTATTCCACCCAGCTTACCTGAAGGACACAGCTCCTGGTGCTTCTCCCCTCCTCCATCCACCTGGCACCAGAAGGGGAAAATATGCAGGATTTAGCATCATGGAGAGCTATAAACTGTCTGGATCTGTCGCATGGAAAGAGTTGCGATGAGCCAACGCATCCACACGCCATCTGATAGCTAAAAATAGAGAGCGTCCATCTGAAATTGCCAAGCCCCACCTCAGTGCACCCGTAGAGCACCCAGCAGGACGTGTGTTTGCAGCAACACAATGGAAAATGGTGAATGCTAAATATAGGCAGAGCTGCTCTTAAGTACGAGTAGGTGGGGTGGAATATCTGCCGTGCCAATAGCTCGGCTTTTGGCTAGTAAATAAGAGATGACAACAGCCAAGGAACTGAGGCAGGAAGGACTTCATTTATCACGGAATACATGCTGTCTCGTGCTTTAATCTCCTGCCAGGAGAGACCTCAAGAAAATAGGGAGCTCCTCACCACCTCCTTCACCTCTTCTTCCCTACTCCTCTTTTTGCTTTTGACTGGTTTGCCAGGTGCAGCTGTCCCCTCTGTTGATCAGACTCAGAAGGTGCACAGATCTCTCATTCATTGACAAATGTATGTCCTATATCAAAACCAGAGCTCACTGGAGATGGAAGAGTCTCTGTGGCTAATGCACCAGTGGAGATTTCAGGTTTCCATTTTCTTTCTCAGTATTTCCTGTGATTATTCCCTGTGCTATTTAACAAGGAATGATTGGTCCTACCCTGCCTGGTGCTGTAGGAGCCAGGGAAGCAGACGATTCAGACTCAGAGATGTACACTGAAACAGGTAAAGAGGGATCCCAGCTTGGGCTAGTTACCTCTTCAGCGTGGTTCTCACTCATCTGAGGTTAAGCACTCAAAAAAAGACAGCCAAGTTGGGAACCCACCCACATAAGTTTGAGAGTGAGTTCAGGCCTCCCATACTTTGCTTTGCCATCTGCAGAAAACAGTTGATCCTGTTTCCTAGTCTGTTTTCCATGCTTGCCTTCCAGGACTACATGCAGGCTGGGCACTTTGCAGGACTAAATGCTGTTCTGCAATGCCATCACATGCAGACACATCAAAGACAAAGAAAGCAGAGTTTGAAGAGGACAGACTCTTTTGCACCGTAACAGAGAAAACAATTTTCTGTGATCCAGTATATGGAGTACAAAGTTAAAGCATCAACCTCATCTTTCATCCGGCATCTTGAAAAGTGACGTTAAGAGTCAACACTGACGTTTGTCATCTAGCCTGTGACTATGGTTGCTTTGAAGGAGCAGAGGCTTTTTCTCCAGGGAAGATTCTCACAAGACAGCAGTTGTTTTCACATTTCTTGTTTCAGAGAGCTTTTTCTCCATTATATAGCAGGCAGTTTGCATTGTTCCACATGAAACTTTATGCATTAACTAAAGGGGTTCCTGGAGTCTAGGTAGGAATTCATTTTGTTCTCAAGATCTTCAAGCCAAAAGGGCTGGAAATTGCTGCAAAATTACCTGATCCTTTCCAGTGCTGCAGTACCCTTTTGACTCTTGTGAACCCGTCCTAATCCTGTCACCATTCTTACCGAATGCTCCAGAGTATTGATATCATCAGCATGGCCGCTACACATGGATGGGCAACCCTGCCTTCACCAAAGCAATCCACTGATCATCACAATGCTTGAGTCCTTTGTCTAGGGGCTTAGAAATACAGAAATAGAGCAGACATACATTTTCTTTGTATTTTAGGATCCCAAATATCTCCAAATACCAAGAAAGTTAGTATGCCACGACCTTCTGGGGCATGAGAGGAGAACTACTTCTCGTCTAATGTTAATATCCATGCTAATCTCTCTTTGTTCATCCTACCCAGGGCAATGTAGACTTCTAAGACCGGTGATGTGAGCCATATACAGGGAAATCTCTCAGTCTTCACTGACTGGAGACCCTTAATGGAGAGACCCACTTGAAAATGGCCAGCTTATGGTGAACTAGGACCTATAGGAAGTTTATAGTGGGACACGCAGCACTGACTAGTTGGATGTTGACTGATACGAAGTCCTCCCTTTGACTGAGTCCAAGAGAGTGCAATCTAGATCGCAGCTCCACCCTGCTCCTGACAAGTTTGGGATTTAGTTCAAATCATGGAGTAGGTGTCCTAGGTCAATCAGTCACAGAATTGAAAGCATTCCCACTTTCTCCCCTGCTGCCTGATTTGCCAAACCCATAAGCTTGATCTATCATCAGAGCCATGAGATCTCTCTGGTGTGGTCACTGCTGGTGGTGGGTTTAGCTCTGTCTATTTGTAAGCCTGTTGGGAAGGAATTGCAGGTTTTCTTTGAGTGGATTTATCATTTGTTAGCAGGAGAATCAATTACATTCAACCAGCTAAAGAATGGCCAAGGTCTTGTGCGTCCTTTTTCATCTTTTGCAGATGTTCTTTTAAGTGGACCGTAGCTCACTGACATACAGGATGTAGTGACATAATGAGAACTTCCTCTGGTCCCAAAAATTTCTGCAAAGTGCTCCCCACAACAGGAGCATTCCCACCATGTCCGTTACAGAGCTAGCGAGCATACTGGAGCAGGTTCAGCCCTGCCCCCTGTTCTTCACGGAATTTCCTTTTATTGTTAATCTCAACAGTGTGAAACATAGATCTCAGCTGGAGTATTCCTCTGGACATTCGACTTTCTAACCAGCAACCCTTTTTCGTGATGTTTATTGCCTTCTCTGGAAGGAGAGATTCAAACTGCCTCCTTGGTTAACTGTTATTTTAACTGACTCAGGAAAAATATCTCTGCTTTGCTGTGCCCTATTTGCACTTGGCACAGAGCTGAATCCTGCAAAACCCTCCATGTCTCTCTGCAGTGTCTTCAGATCTTCTGCCCTTTGCGTGCATGCACCGTTGAACAGGTTGCCTTGTATAAATAAATCTCTCCAATGCAGGAACGCCAAAAAAGCAGCCATATCTTTCACCTCCAGGAGCACAAGCTTCTCTCTGGTCCCCTCAAGAAATAGAGTGTCCATTTGGGAAGTTCCAGAGAACCCCTCATGGCTTCCATCTGTTGCTCCAAAAGGGCACGTGCCTCCTCTGTGTGCTGGGAGACATCTGCCATTCTGGATGAATGTCTGAAACATTGGCAACGTGAGTCTCGCTTCATCCTTAAATTCTGCCCCAGAATTGGTTGCATTGCACCCTTCCAGGTTGCTAGATCCGTATTGTAATCCTCACGTAACTGCAAGAACTCTGCTGCATGGACTCCCAGAAAGAGGAGACAAGGCCACATGCCACAGATTATTGGACATTTGTTGTCATATTTGTTCATTTTCTTCTTTTTCTCTCCATCCTGGTTGTTAAGTCTCCTCCCTTGATTATCTTAGTACAGCTGCAGTGCATCGCACGGCAGAGCAGAGGGTAAGTGGGTGTGTGGATGTGGCTGGTGCAAGTGTAGGGGTGCATTTGCAGAGCTCCCTCCTTCAGGCTTCTCAACCTCAGAGGCAAAACCGACATTTTCAGGACAAAGCAACTCCCCCGACACCGCAGCCTGCATCTGTGAGCTGAATCCCTCCTCCTGCAGGTAGCGGAGAGCTTAGAAGTACCTGCTGTAAAAAGCATGGTTGTATATGATGTAAAATACCAAGGTGAAGAGTTGTGAATGCTGCTAATTCTCCTTTGCAGTGCCTGGGAACAATCACAAAATGCCAGCTCCCCGGGTACCTAATTAACATCCTTAACCCAGCCAAGAGGATGTGGCTTTACCCTGTGCTGGGACAGGGATGCTCTCCAATGCTTGTTTGTATAGCATCTAGCAAAAGATGGCTTTGAATCCATTTGAGCTTTCTTAAATCAATCCAGAACACAAGAATCAATAGTAATACTCCTTAGCTCTCATATGTTCCATTTCATTGCCAATGTCCCAGGCTAAAACAAGAATTTCTTTTTACTGGTACAAGGTTGTAGGCAGTCTCCTAGTGGTCCTTTCCAGCCCAAAGACCTCTCAGGAGTTTCTGGGGACGATGAATAGAAGGGACTTGGGGACAGGAGTGATATAATTCTCCACTCACTCTGGGCTTGAAAAAAGAAAAGTCTGTTTAGCTGGAGGCATGCAGAGAGACAGGTTTCCACCAGTGCCTATTTCTAGCAGCGGAAAATGTGTCTCGCTGCTTGCCTGTCCCTCCTAAAGGGCTGTTTGCTTTTGTTTCCTGCATCGCTTCCCCTTCTCTTTTAATACAAACTTTTACATGAGCTCTGCATGAAGGACAATGGAAGACAGAAGCAATGTGAAACTTCCAGACGTATCTATGATCCCTCCTTAGCCCCAGTGGGGAGAGTTCTGCCTCCCCACCTTGCCCTTTCCAATGCACCAGCCATACAACAGCCATTAATATCCAACATCGCAGCTCCACATCTCCTCTCCGGCAACATGCTTCTTGCTGTGAAGACATCTCCACTTGCCATGAAGACATCTCCAGTACCTGAGGTGCCTCCTGGCACCCATGTCTAATCCATCCCAACCCCATCACTTCAATAGTTGAACCAGGGTTGCCGTGCAGCCTGCAGGGCAGAGGAGAAAGGCCATGAGGATGGAGCTCTTCAAAATCGTTTCTGTTCCCCCACAAAGCCATGGTGACGTGCAGGCAGAGCTCGGTGCCCTCCAAATACAGAGGGGGCCCTGTCCTGGGAAGCAGATGAGTTTGATCTCTTTGTGCAAGACTCCCTGAAGGGTTTGGAAAGGATTCAAGGAGGAGGTGCTAAGCCAGTGCAGTTACATGATCTGGTGTGCAGCATTGGCTTCTGCTGAGGTTAGATTGGTTCTTGAGCCATCTGAAAGAAGCACTTCTCCATGCACTGTACGTGGGGCTCTGCCCCAGATTCAGGTGCTTGACAAAACCTTCTGTGGACACCTGAGGTGCCCTAGGTGGTCTGAGACATTCCCCTGGGGTTAGTGGATGTGACATGGGACACGTGAGACAACTATGACACTCTGGACTGGCAGGTGGAGGTTAGGCAGGACCCCTTATAAAGCAGGATACCTATTTTTAGGCAATTTAATTGAACCCCAAGTCAAGGCAGTGAGAGGGGTTTAGAGCAATTGAGCTCTCCTGGCATCTCTGCATCCTTCATGCTGACTATTTCTCCTCAGGCTCTTCAGAGTATGGACAGGATTCGGTCACTTCAAGGAAGACTGTGGGGGGTGATTTTGGCACACTGTGGTGTAACGCTAGCTGGACCAGGGCTGCTGCTCCAGAGGGCCTGGGTTTCACAGAAGTTTTGTACATCCTCATGAAGACATCTCTTGCACCTGAGATGCCTCCAGGAATCTATGTTTAAGTAACTGCACAGTGCCCTCCATTTCCAGTGATGATAACAGCAGCTCCAACACCAACTCAAATGGAGGTACCTATAACTACCCTGGAGACACAGACACACAAATGTAGGTGCCTTCATCTGGACCCGAATCCACCCACAGATGGGTACTTGTGTGCATCTGTGTGTGGTCAAGATGGTGACCGACCTCCTGGAGCAAGTGCATTGCAGGACAGTTGGCAGCTTGCTCAAAATGAGATTCCTCGCTTCTTCTCTTAAAAAATTAAACCTGAGAAATTGTACCTGTCTAAGCAGCCAAGTACAAAGCAGAGTGGAAGAACTGAAGACCTTCAATATAGGATCACAGCTGAGATCAGGAGCTTATCTCACAGCTGAGGGCTGAACCCAGATTTCGTAAGTCTTTGTCTAATATGTCAACTCAAAAAGGTTTTTTGTCTCTTCACTCTCAGGAGTTCTAGAAACCACAGCGAGTCTTGTGAGCTGTATCCTCAACTGTTCTTAGCTTTCTTGAGACAATTTCTGCTCCTGAAGCAAGCTACGTTTTGGTTCCTCCTACTGGGTCAGGAGGAGGCTAAGGAGCAGACCCTGACATGACACTTCTGACTCCCAATCTACTGAAATACAAGGAAGTTGCCTCCATTCCCCTTCCTGTGCACACCACAGCCCCCTCCTTCTTCTTTTCTCCTGAACAGCCTCTTCACTTTGGATGTAGTTGCAAGCTTCACTCCATCAGTGGTCCCATTTCCTTGCGGCTATCTGTCAGGCAGACATCAGACCGTAGGTATTTTTGTCTCTTGATGAAGGGAGGGTAGTTTTATTCTGTTTTTTCGCTTTCCTTCCTGAAATATCCACTGGTGATCATGACCCCTGGAGCCCACATGCTGTTGTTCATGCTGTTACTCATGCCAGAGGTATCAGCCCCACGTGCTACCATTCGTCTTCCCATCTTAACCCTGAATTTGAACCCCAAACATTATTACTTTGTGCTCCGTTGCACAAGGAAGATAGGTGATGACATTCAATAAAATCGGATTACTGGCAAGTTAAATGATCCTAAGCTGGATCTCAGCCTGAGGATTTTCATTCTGTGTAGGCTTTCTGCAGTCATTTTCTATGAAAAGAGGTAAATATTGCAAAGATGTCTGGAGACGTCAGTCAAATGTTATGACGCATCAAAAGACAGCTGAGAAGGAATTACACATTACAGAGAAGAAAAAGCTTTCTTCGGGAATTTATCCCAGCACTGTGAGGCACAAGAGAATTTCCTGTGTTACGTTTCCTTCTCCTTTGTCTGGTTTACTTTTAAATGGCAGAAGAAATGGGGTTTCCATAGCCTTTGGTGAACCATGAAAGCATCTTAGGGTCTCCCCAAGACAGAAATCTTGTGTGATGTGAAGTCTTCCTCCTCCTGAGACAGTTTCATCCCAGCCAAGTTACACACCATAAAACTACTGCCTCCCTGTTCTGCTCTTTCACAATCTTTTAGATAAATATTTAGCTGGGACACGAGGAACCAGGTGTACGAGAGTCTGTTTGCATTATCAACATTAAGCCTAAAAAAGACACCTGACTGACTTCAGCACAGGTGATATTTTAAATAATAATAATAATGTTAATAATAAATTTTAGAGTAAATTCTTATCTTTTTGTTCCTGTTCCTCAGGCAGATGTGCAGGCCATTCTCACAAGGGTTTCTCTGGACCTCTAACGCATGCCTTTTCATGTTTGGAGTTGAAAGCAAAAGTTTTTAAATAATTTCCTGACCCTGTGATGCTGGTATTTAGGAAAACCTCTAGAGCTGGGACACTTGTGATAAAGCGCCTAATTAGCAATGTTGAATATCTTTGGGTGTAAAAGTCTGTTTACCTCTTTCTGTGAAACACCGATGCCTTTTTAACACCCCTAGAAGCACCCAGTTTCCCAACTTTGGGCTTTTCCTGACCTTTTCCCCCCCGCTGATGGGTAGGCATCGGAGGGGGATATGCATTAACAGACATCCAGCTTTTGAAGCAGTCGTGCTAAATATCCCTTTCTTTTTTCCTTCAGCTGCTCATGATTCATAGCCTTGATCTGACACCCTCTTAGTAATTATCGCCTTTGCGGCAGAGACGAGAGGCAGATCGTGAGCCGACGCAAGCGGGCAGGCGCCTGTACCCTGCAAAGCAGCGGAAATGGAGCGAGTCCCTTCTGCTACCCCTTTGGAAAAGGGGGTTTCACACCATATTTCTGGATGAAACTGCTTTCCCACGAAGCAGAGATCATGCCGTTATTTTAGCCACCATGGCGACTGCCAGCAACCAAGGCTTGCGGCAAGGGAGGAGCTGCACAGCCGTGCAGCGGGGAACCAGCAGGGAGGAGGCTGGAGACCCTCTGGAGAGGGCCCTGCTGAGGGAGAAGCAGTGCCCTGCACAGATGGCAGAGCCATTACAATTTCAGTATCCAACGATAACCACAAAACTCCCAAAGGGAGCTTTTTGAGCAGCATCTGCCCTCCTTCTGCGGTGGCTGCGCTCTCCTCCTTGCCTCTGAAGGCAAAAGGAGGTCCAACAGGTGTGCTGAGAATGGACAATACTCCCTGCGGAAGTGGCAGGGTGCACATAGCCCAGATGAGCAATCTAAAAAGACTCAAGCGTCAAAAGCTCAGGAGGCGAGCTTCCCTCCTCCCTACACGAGGCCAAAGGACCAGCACAGCCCAGATCTGCTGATGAGACCAGCCAGATGAAGTTCCTCTCCTCCTAACTCTCGATACAATCATTGCAGCATAAACCAAACCTCCATTAAAGCCAGCCTGAATTTTCAGCGGGTTTCAGGCCATTTTGTTTTCCTTTGGTCAATTTTAGATGCTGCGAAGGGAGCTTTGCTCTTTGTTCTTGCCACAGCCCTCACCCACCGTGGAGACCCAACACACCTTGGGGGAGCCCCAGTCTCCCAGGCACTGTTACCCCAGAGCTTATAAGGAACGGCTGAGGGAACTGGGGCTGTTTAGTCTGGAGAAGAGGAGG
>Ga0181612_160919_pt1 | contig 10776 bp, 6 predicted proteins | sample HoacroProtozoa21_FD_119630 | JGI IMG/M metagenome (GOLD analysis project Ga0181612, IMG submission 119630) | Hoatzin crop microbial communities from Cojedes, Venezuel. Combined Assembly of Gp0051906, Gp0051904, Gp0051908 | reverse complement strand
CATGAACTTTCAAGAGCAGTGGTAGATGAAATGACAGGTACTCTTATCTGTGTGCAGCTAAAACTGATGCCACTTTTAAAAGGCATTAAAATGAAAGCCTGGTTAAATAACAGCAGGGTTCAGTTTCCAAATGCATATGTGAAAATTGCACATATTACTCAATAGATTTGCTCCTTGTGTTACTTGGTGTTGGGTCTGCTGACTTTCATATTGAAATAGAATTGTATTGCGTAGCCTTGCGAAGCTGACCACCTTTACAGAGCGTAGGTGGATGTCTGTTCTTCCTTATGCTGAATATCTTGCATTTAAGTTCAGATCAGTTGCGTGTGAATAGAGCTGCTCTTCTGTAATCGTATCTGCATCCCTAAGCAAAATTAAATTTTGAAGAAGTAGGATTTTTTTTTTATGCTCTCAGTCATTAAATTGTTGCCTTTTTTGCATACATCTTCCCTTGAAGCAATTCAGACCTTTCTTGGGGTATTTATTTCTTTGCTTGTTTTGTAAGAATGAGATTGTGAAGATGATTTTAGTGGAATATGTGGTGAGTAATACACCTAATGTAAGAGAAAACACGGTGTCCTAGGTATTCCTGGTAGCTCAGCAGGTAGTTCACTGTGCTTTTGCCTGTAGAAGTCTAATTGGTAGCTGTTCTTTTTAAACTTTGGTGTTTTGGTGCTGACAGGTGGACAAATAGAAGTAGTAATGAAATGTGTTATGCACGTAACAAATGTGCTTTCAGAAATGATGGACAGTGACTGATTTGACTGGGTTCTGCGAATAAGAGCTGCCAGTGCCTCACTTGAAACTCCTTCCTTTTGCAGCTGGTATACCTCGCTCAGTGTTAAAAGATTGGCGCAAAGTAAAGAAGCTGAAGCAAACGGGAGAGTCCTTTTTGCAGGATGATTCTTGTTCTGAAATAGGACCAAACTTGCAAAAATGCAGAGAATGTAGGTTAATAAGAAGTAAGAAAGGAGAAGAACCAACTCACTCACCAGTATTTTGTAGATTTTACTACTTTCGGCGGTAAGTACAGCTGTTTTCCTGAGAATGTGGTGTTTTAAAAATAGTACTGACAAAGAACTTGCATGCTTGAAAGCTTGTCTGATTTTTCTGGCTCAGTCAGTCTGCCTGATAAAAGACGCTGTCTAATTTAACAGTAATTACATTTGTATTTCTTACTTCTTTTGTGGATTGGCTTCGTTGCTCTTTAAAGCTTTATAGCAAAGACATCAGAACAGCTGCCCAGTGTACCTTAGGTAAGCAGAAAATACAGCACATCACCATTACACAGGTGTCTGACATTTGAAGTGGGATTTTCAAAAGGCAAGCTTCGGTTATTCTGGACAAGTGGTACAACCGCAAAGTTGCACTTACTCGTAGTTGTTCTTATGCCAGTATACGGTGGGAATGCTGCTCAAGGTTTTCTGGGAGTTTTCTGAGGACAGAGGAGTTGTGATCTCCTTTTTCACAATCAATGGCAAATCAAGGAAAACTCACAAGTCGGGAAGAAAGTTTCCCAGGATACGGCATACCATAGGTGGTGCAGGCAGCATAGGCATCGACACAGAACAAAACGGCTTTAATTTGTGCATGGGCTGTACTATCAGTATATATCCAGTGCTGTTTGGACAGGAAATTGTTCCCTAGATTGGGTTTAATCTTTTGTAATGAAGTTACAAGACTTGATAGTCCTGCAGGAAGCATTTCAAGGCTAGACTTGGAATACCTTCTGTGTAAGAATACTGGCTTCCTAATGCGGCAGTGTCGGAGTTTGGGGCTTTTTTTCTCCTGTATAAAGGAGAGAAGTCAGTGACATCAGCCAGCATTTTAAAACACAGTTATGGAATTTAAAAATATGAAGGTTTTGAATATATTGTGGTAGATTTTACAGCAGTTCAATTAATTTCATTGTGTTTAGATAGTAGGGCTTGAATTGTAAACAAAGTTTGACTACTCTTGGAAGTTGTTATTGTAACTGAAAATTCATCATTTCCTCTTGCTCATTAAATACATATCTAGATGCAATTTTTGGTGCTTAGTTCTGAATTGAGGACTGTTTAACTGGTTTTGCTGTAAAATTCCATAACTATTCTAATAATTGCATATGTGTAATGAATTATCCTCTATTATGCAAGATGGGACAATTAATTGTTACTGCTTAAAAGTAGGCTAAATATGGGCAGGGTTAGTGGAATGGTATAGGGTGGGATAACAGGAAAGCCTTTAGTTATTTTAAAGGTCAGAAATTAATGGGTACAAAAATGTTATCTTGCATTAGAGATTTGTTCCTCCTAGAAAGACTTGCGTATAGTGTTCAAACTCCTGTTTTCTGAGCAGGAGAGCATCAGGATAGATCTGTAACATATGAGTCAGACAGAGTTATTGCTGTCACAGACACTCTGAAAATTAAAGGTGAGGAATAGGTGGAACCAAACTTTAGCACAAAAAAAAAAAAAGATAGACTTTTCCTGTCTGAATTTTTAAAACAGTAATAAATGTTACAGAGAGAGATGATGAGTGAACTGAATGCAAAAATTGCTTAAAAAATTAGTTTTTATATTTCCTTAGTGGTTGTTTTCAAACCATTTTTGGCAGTAGGATTTATTTTTAAATTAAAAAATATGGCAGGCAGGTAAAGAAAACTTACTTGTTGCAAGGCATAAGCAGTAAGGTAAATTAATAAATGGTAAGTCGTGGAATATAATGATACATGCGGTTAAGCTATCTTTTGATTTTTAGGTTATCTTTCAGTAAGAACGGAGTGGTTAGGATAGACGGTTTCTCCTCTCCTGATCAATATGATGATGAAGCGCTGAGTTTATGGACACATGAAAACTATGAAGATGATGAACTGGACCTAGAAACTTCTAAATACATTCTGGATATCATAGGTGATAAATTTTGTCAGTTAGTAACGTCTGAGAAAACGGCCATGTCCTGGGTGAAAAAAGACGGTGAGGAAATCTCAAATGCTCTCTCAAGCGTTCTGCAGTTTTACTCGAGCGTTTGTGTCCATCATGACCCGTTGCTTCCTTTTGAGTAGCTCTGTCCACTGGACTGTCACGTTGGAGTTCCCTAGGTTGTTTTGTGAGAGGGTATGTCAGGAAGGGGCAGGGACCTTCCTCAGTGGGCCAGCCCGTTCCCCCTCCCTGCGCTGGTGGCTGTGCTGGGCCAGGCTGCTGTTGGGATTGGAGCAGGCTCGCTTCCCAGCTTGGCCTCCAGCTCTCGGGCCAGAACAGCCAGCTGCAAGCCAAGGTCCACAGCGAGCCAGGTACCATCTCCTGCCAACAGACGCTGTGTTCCTGACGTGTCTCCTTCCCAAAACAAAGGAGAATAGCGGGACAGCGTGGGCCCTGCGGGGTGTGTGCTGACACCATCGCCTCCTCCCCACCAAAGCCGCAGTTAGTCCATCCTTCTGGCCCATAGCAGATGGGCACAGGCTTTAAACGGGCTGGTGGCTCTGCTAATCCCACGCAACACAAGGAGGAGGTGGGGCAGAAAGCAGAAGTACTAGCCAGGTTTTCCGGAACAGGCATCTCCCTCCCCTCCTGCTGACGTTAACCATCTGATTCATGCAGTTTGGGTGCCCTTGAGATTAAATTGGTGTCCAATAGGCGCTCGGGTGAAAAACCCGGCTATCTTCATTACACAGCGTTAAAAGTGTATGTTAAAGAAGTTCTTCGTCGTACTTGTAACCCACTCGTGCTGAGCAGGAATATTCTTTCTGTATTACTTTAGACTGTGTTTTTTGGATGCTTTAATTTCTTTACAGTGCATTGATAGTAACATTGATGGGGCTGCTGTGTAATGCAACTAAGGGGGTGGATGTTGATGGTCTGTTGATGAAGGATTGCCTTCCCCCACACCCAGTTGTGTCTGAGGGGAGAATTACAATGCTTCATCTATGAAGACTATTCATTCTGTGCTTTGCATTTAAATTTCAGTCCTTTTATTCTGCTTATTTTGTATTTCAGCCAAAATTGCATGGAAGAGAGCAGTGAGAGGAGTCCGTGAGATGTGTGATGCATGTGAAGCCACATTATTTAATATTCATTGGGTCTGCCAAAAATGTGGATTTGTGGTCTGCCTAGATTGTTACAAGGCAAAGGAAAGAAAAAGTTCTAGAGGTCAGTTCTTTATGAACTAGAGTATTGTATAGGCTGTGTATTCTCATTTGTTGTAGAGCTGCTGATCGACTAGTGTAACTGCCTTTCTGTAAAGTCTTAAATTGCTGCTTGGGTGTTTTGCTTTCTTTTAGATCTTTTTCGCCTCCTTTTTTTCTCAGTAGATGAATCAGTCATTCAAAAAGCAACTGCCGTGGGGGCTATTTTAAGTGTTTGTCCGCTTTTCAGTCTTTTTGTGTGGATTGTCTTGGATTGCTTGTGCCTTGCCCCTCAAGGTTAAATCTTGTTCCTTAGCTGTGAGCCTGGCACCTCATTACACCTCTCTGCTTTATGGTAACTCATTGCTGAGTTACCGTGAAGTTACCAACTACTTCCCAGTTACCAACTACTTCCCTCAATTGGAGTTCTTCAGAAATACCTGGTTTGTCATACTGACTTAACAGCCTACTTTTTATTATTAAAAAAAATTGAGAAAAATACTTCACATAGTATTTAAAATGAGTGTTAATGGAGATTTCACAATCCAGCACCCTACACGTGTACTCGGTTTAATGCTTGTGCTTTAATGGAAGTGTCTGCTTTAGTCTGTAGGGAAGTATAACAGGACTGACTTGCAAACCTGGGGTTTCTGTGTGACTCCGCCTGGTTGCGGTTGAGAGGAGGCATGGCTTGAAAGATTGATGTGGTCATTCAGCCGTCAGCTGTGACACCGGTGCTCAGGCTGCTTGTTGAAAAGGGATTCCTTCCCCTGGGTGGCAGGCATTGTGCCCTGGCACAGTCGTGCGGTCAAACACTGCTCCAGGAACTGAAGTATAATACTGTTTTGAAAATAATTTGTGTTTTTCATAACAGCATAATGTCACAAATGTGAAATGTTAGTAAAATAAGGTTTTCTGTTAGATGGCAAATCTTTAATAAATTGAGAGACTCATCCACTTTGTCCTTGGCTTGCAGTGAGAGGCCTCCTACACTGCGGTTATAGGATGTTCCCAGAGACTTCCTTCAAAGCCTGAAGTTTCTAGGGGACTGATGTCACTGTTTTCAAACACCAAGAACAGTCATTATAATGCCTTAATGCTGGCAGCTGCTTCAGCAGCTCTTAACTGGCTTGAGTCTGTGTGTGCATCCCTCTGACATGGCTTGGGATACACGCCGAACATGATTTACCCTAGTGGGAACATGCAGTCAGAGGCTTTTTATAGTCTGCGTGTTAACCAGCCAGGAAAATGTTGGTAAAATGTCTTCAAAGCTTAAAAAAGCAGTATGTAGAAACAGGCTTCTTTTCAGTCTTCTAACAGGGAAGATTTTCTCCCTGCTGTTGATCACAACATTACATGCAAAAGCAATAGCATGGTAGCGTGCCTCTCTGCAGCTTTGTATCTAATGATGCTGTAGGATTTGTGGGGACTGTATCTCTCCTTTGGCACTCAGTTCAGAACCACCCACCCATCTCTGTATAATAGCACTTTATATTACACCAGTTTTTCCTGGAACCGGTAGTTATTTTTACAGTTTCTAAATGTACCAGAGAATACACTGGCTTACCCCTGCTTTAGCAGAAATGTTAGAGGTTTAAATATTCCATCTTCAGATATTTATCAGTGTCTTCTCTCATTACTTTACTACATGAATGAATGAATGTGCATCCATTGTTACCTTCAGACAGTTCATGGCACCATCAAGTGGAATGCCATGTTATGGCATTTCAGTGATAAAATACATTCAGTAGATACATGTTATTTTATTCTTTGATGTGGTTTGTGTTTATGACCAGTTACGTATTTCAATGTTGTAGGAGTTGCAAAAACTACAAAATAGCTAACAAATCTAATACTTCTCTGAAAGGAACACTTAATACATTGTGTATCTATTACAGTGTAAGAAAATGATGCTTTAAATGTGCTAAATGCTTCCTTTAGTGTACTCCTTAGTTTACATTGCTAAAGATGAACAAACCAGTAAAAAGATTTGAAGAGTCTCTTAAAACTAGCAATTCAGTGCATAGGATACAAGACTGGGGATTGAGAGAGAAACTACATTCCTATTTATGCCCTCTAATCGCATAGCAGATAGGTGACCAGTTGCTTGGCCAGACATTTTTTACTCTTGTTCTTCCTCTGTCTTGTCTTTATACTGCATATTTTTCTGGCAGGGACAGTCTTCCTGAAGCTTCAGTGAAAGCCTCTCTCTTGTACCAGTTAGGCCCTCTTGGCTGCCGCAGACATTTTTCAACCAGTACCTACACACTTGCGGTTTTATGGTTTCTTTAATCTGACATAAATCCGTGATGCAACTTCCCTCTCCTTTGTGCCACCAGTAGCATCGTGCGGCTGCATGGTAGGCCAAATCAGAGAATTGGTTTGGTTAAAAGTTCATCTTTTCGGCTTGTTTGGGCCTTTCTGGTTGAGGGCAGCAACTTTCACTTGGAGCGTGAATTGTATCAAATTAAATTAACCATACAGGCGCAGCCTAATGGTGCCTTTTTTCCACGTTGGAATTCATCAAGGGACTCTCACTGCCTTAACAGCAATTAAAGGATTTCGGCTTATTTTAAATTGGCAACTCACTAAATGTAATAAAGGGAATATACTTCAAAACTTCAGAGGTTATTGGCAAGGGTCTGTGTTACAGATGCTGCTATTTCAGTATTGTTGAAACTCCTTATTCTTTTCCTTATTGTGAAAAGTAGCTGTTGTATGCACATCTTTGTCACGCGGGACACCAGGACAGAAGACTTACAATATGTGTAGAAAACCATTTCTAATTGAAACAAGTCTGAAAAATGTTAGTTAGCTCTGTCTGTTTACCTCTGTAAATGAAGTAAAACAATTGGCGATGTTATTTTGCAGATAAGGAGTTATATGCCTGGATGAAGTGTGTGAAGGGACAGCCTCATGATCACAAACACCTGATGCCAACACAGATTATTCCAGGCTCCGGTAAGGCCACCTGCGAACAAGCAGGATGTGTGTTTTCCCAGGTCTTTCTGTGAAGAGAGGCCAGAGTTGTTTCTTGAAACTTCTTGTTTTCCATTTGAAGACCTGCAGATTGTGTCAAGTCATTGCAGGAAGGCAAGTGATCCTGGGCAGTTAACGGCAAGGGGCACAGAAGATGAAGAGAGAAAGAGGAATATGCTGACAGATGTCTGAAGGGGTTTTGGGGACAGGCAGTGAAGAAATTCAGGGTGTTTGTTGTGACTGGTTTGTACGTTTTCAGAGCAGAATAAACTGGACAGAATGTACTGAACAAATCTCACCTTAGCTGTTAAAAGATCTTAGAATAGTACTGCTGAAGAGTGTTATGTGGCAACAGATCTATGGGGATTTGCTTTTTACTATTATTTGTCCCCTCGCCCACCCAAAAAAGAAAAGATTCATGTGTGGGTTTGGTTGGACATCTGATTGAGCATCTTAAAGCAAAATGCAGTGAAGGAACTTGTGATAAATGAAAAACTAAGCAGTAATCCTAAACCCAGCTAAATTCAGAATTTTTCTTAGAATCAATTAAGTTTTATGAAGAAGTGCAGTTAGGTGTAGTTGGGTGTAGTTGTTGTTGTTAGTGCAACTTTGCTTGTGATCTCTGGCAGTGTTGATGCAGAGCACAGAACAGAAAACTCAGGCGTGCCCTTAAACTTGTTAAGTAAATTCCCAAGTTATTTTAAGCTGGAAATGCAGATCCAGTCATTATTTTATGGGTTGTTGCATGTTGGTTCAGGTAGAAGTGAAGGTTGGTTAGGTTCCAAAATAAATTCAAATTGTGACATTCCCCAGAACAGGTTCCAGACTGAAACTGATTTCAAATTTAAACTGTGAAGTGAACCACTCATGTGGAAACAGCACAGTGAAGACTGCCTGCGTAACCCTAGTTTTGTTCTTCTGCGCCTACCCATTACCAAACAGCCTTAAATTACACGATCACGTACTAGTTTTTTTTGTCAAGACGTGGCTCACTTCACTCTGTAGTTTGACAGCTTTATTGAATGAAGCAATGATGCACCCGTTGAACAACGAGGAGTAAATAATGAATGACTGGCTTGCTTGGTGTGTGCCATGCAATGGGAATGCAGAGTGAAGGTTAGATTATTCAGAAGAGTAGTGTGCAATTATTTAATTAAAGACCTTGTCTCTTTCTGCACAAGCTTTAAGGTAAACTGGAGAGTCTTTCTGTAGTATATTTGAGCAGTAAATTTAGCATTTTTAATACTTTAACTTTTAAAAAGATTTGGAGGTAGCATTTTAGCATCACAGTGTGTGTATTATAAAGAGGGCCACAAAAGGATTGAGAGTGAGCTGCTGATGTTTTTTTTTCTTGTCTGCTAGTTTTGACAGATCTTCTAGATGCTATGCACAACATTAGAGAAAAATTTGAAATTAAATCCCATTGTCAGTGTACCAGCAAGCAGAGTACGCAAGCTGGCAAGCTCCCTGCAATGAATGGTGTGTCTCAGGTGAGTCTGACATGGGTGTATACATTGCAGTTTGCTCAGGTGTTCTGATTCTTGTGGATTTTTATATTTGAATAGTACCAGTTGTGTTTTAATTTGAATATACAATGGTTAAATGCTAGCCTTGTCTTTGAAATACATTAAATCAAAGTTACATACTTAAAAATGTATTCATTCATTCTTTACAGGTTTTGCAGAATGTGCTTAATCACAGTAATAAAATTTCTCTGTGCATGCCTGAGTCTCAGCAGCAGAATACTCCTCAGAAGTCTGAGACAAATGGTAATGCAAGTCCAAGGAGTGATGTAAGCACAGACAGCAAGTTAACACCACCTGAATCCCAGTCACCGCTGCATTGGTTAGCTGATCTTGCAGAGCAGAAAGCCAGAGAAGAGAAGAAAGGTACATGTTTGAAATTGTCATATAATGTCCATGACTTTGGGGGCACCAGTGATACGTAATTGAATTAATTAGGAAAAATTCACACAGTTGTCTGCTGAACAAAAAAAAATAATTATGTTCTTTTCCCCCTTAATTTTAATCTTGAAACTGCAATGCCTTCTCCTGGTAGCATCAGAATCTGTTCCCAGAAGAGCCACTGGTGGAATGCATGTGTAATGTGGCAGTATTTCCAGCAACAGCATCTCTCATTTGCATCAGGTGCTGACTCAGCCGCATGTCTGAGATGCTGGGGGAGGCCTTTTCATGGTCACGCTGTTTGACTGCATTTTGAAGGATCTAGTTCACCTCTGGTGTGTTTTCAGGTGAATAAAGCACTAGTGCTACAGTATATTGCCACCGCTATAAAGCGCAGGATACTGGTGCTGTTCCTATGTCTGCATTGTGATACAACAGTGTCAGCTCCTAATGACTATTTTTCTTTTAGAGAACAAAGAATGTCCTTCTGGAAAACATTCAAAGGAAGAGAAAGACCAGGATAATTTGGAGACCCAAAACTGTAAAAGCTCCCCTGCTGCGTCCCAGAACAACGAGCAGGGCTCAACCTTACGAGATTTATTAACTACAACAGCAGGCAAACTGCGTCTAGGTTGTACGGATGCCGGTATTGCTTTTGCTCCAGTTTACTCTACAGGAACAGCAGTAAGTGTTTACAAGATGCACCTCTCTCATATCAGGGTTTGAAAATCTCTGTCATTTGTTTTGGTACATTGTAGTTAAAGCAGTCTTGATAGCTGTATTGCTTTAAATACTCATTTATAATTAAAACTTTATATGACCACACACATTCATATTATAATTTTATTTATTTTTTTATATATATAGACACAGTATGCAGAAAATGTCCATGAAATTAGATAAAACCTTAACCTGACAAAGTAAAGGAAAATTCCAATATATTGAGTTTTGTAATAACTGTACATTTCTAACTTTTTCCATGTCAGAACGCATGCAGTTTTCTACAAAAGTAGTAGATAATTGCAAGCTTCTAATTGGCAGTGAAATATTGTCATTCTGCTGCAAAAGAAATTGCATTAACTTTATTTGCTTTTGCATCGTTTAAGCGTATATTTGTTTGTTTTCTGATAGAGTGGCAAGAGTGGAAGGACTATGCCAAACATTCTAGATGACATAATTGCTTCAGTAGTAGAAAACAAGATTCCACCAAACAGAGCACCAAAGATAAATGTAAAATCTGAAATAAAAGACGAGCCAAAAGATGATAGAAAACGTGTTCAGGATGACTGTAGTAAACTCTACAGTGATATTCAGTATTCGTGGATCTGTGATAAGCATGTTTTGTGGCTGAGAGACCATAAAAACAACAACAACTGGAAGCTCTTCAAAGAGTGCTGGAGACAAGGGAGGGTAGGTATTGAGCCGTTTGGTCTATAAAGTGACCTCAGCATGAATGCTGGGGGGTGGTGCTAAAGGACGAATTTGCCTAACTCCATGTTCGAAAATGTACGGCTAGCAGTGGGCAAACCTTGTCAGGCATAGCCCACCTATGAACCTCATGTAGTTTAAACTTCAGTTATCTGCTAATAATAACGTAAGAAACTACTGTGACAGAGATACCCAACACGCAATACACACACCTTGCTGAAATTTGTATGGTTGCTGTTGGAGGGAGGGTTAATAGCTCAGTAGGGCCAAGGTCTTCAGCATGTGTTTCAGGTGCATCCAGTTTAACTGAAGGAGGTGTTTACTTCCAAAAGGAGAAGTACTGATATTTTTTTTTTTTTTTTT
>Ga0181612_151552_pt1 | contig 10776 bp, 6 predicted proteins | sample HoacroProtozoa21_FD_119630 | JGI IMG/M metagenome (GOLD analysis project Ga0181612, IMG submission 119630) | Hoatzin crop microbial communities from Cojedes, Venezuel. Combined Assembly of Gp0051906, Gp0051904, Gp0051908 | reverse complement strand
CGGGGGGGGAAAGTGTGGGCAGTCCTGCTGGCCGTGGACTGTGCAGAGGCATGTCTGGAGCCAGCGTCTTTTGGCACGTGGGCTTGCTACTGAGGACCTTCATTCCTCTGCTGTGGCCGAGGAGAGCCAGCGCCTGGAGTAAAGAGGTAGAGCTGGTGTTGAGGCTGGTGGTGATTGTGGCCGATTCGGTCTATTGAAATTTTTAAAAGCAGCCAGTGTTGACTGGGCAGGGCTGAGGTGCAGCAGAAGTCTGGAAAAATTTGGTGCTATGGTAACTGCCGAGGCTGGTGGTGAGTGGAAAGAAGGCTTCTGACTGAATCATTAGCATGTGTCTGTGTTTATTTTTGTCTGTCTGCTCTATTTGGAATTGGTCTACTGATGCAGCGCTTTTGAAGCTCCTGATCGGGTGTGGGGGACAGTTCCAGTGTTCAGCGTTCACTGCTTAGAAGATGCTTTTAGGAGGTCACTTTTTCCTGGCTTTTGTGAAGGTCTGTATCTTACAGATGGGGGATTTAAATGTATCATTACCCAAAACCCTAAAGAAAGGTTTTAGGTTCTTTTTCCTGTTTGAAAGCGAGTGCTAACGTTTCCATGCATCCTCTTCTAAGAGGCTCTTTGACTCCCTCCAGAAGGGACTCCAGGTAATGGATACCCCGTATGCAGTCTGTCCGCACCTGAAACCTCCAAAACCAGCCATGGTGCAAACAGGCAGATTCTGTAGAGAACTATGTTAAATGATAATGAATGTCATAATTCATACATTTAAAAAAACCTGAGCAGTAGGTTGTGCTTGATGATGCCCACAAATACCAGTTAACTGGTTTTGAATTTGTTCTATACACAAAACTGGTTTGGAGCATCTGGAGTCGAGGAAGTGAGAAGCTGTTCTGCACCAAGAAGTTCAGAAAGCAGCTGATGCTTTTGGTGGCGGAGGAGTTGAAGATGAATTTTTTTTTATCTCTCAATTTTCAAGAGAATAGAGCGATTTTTAATCTGAGGCTTTATAAGTCTCAAAGCTCATTTCATCCATGATTTTTGATATATTAGTTGATAGTAGATGGGAAACACAAGCTAGCTAGCATCTTCGAAAACAATAACCAGTAATCAAGTACGTGACACTTTGAAGTTCTTGGTATAAGCTGTAGGCTGTGGAGTGGAAACCCAGCATGGTGAGAGAGTCTCATTTTATTTTAGGTTGTCTGCGAATTCTTTGTACAGTTCTACAGTCATTATGGCCTTATTTTTAAAGTTTATCTTAAGCTTGAAATGGGAGCATAAGTTGAAGAGTGAATTTTTGTGAACCAGGAAGGCTTGTGGTCATGTTCATTTTCTTCTTTTTTTTCCAGTGACACACTTCCATGGTGTTGTGTGTCTAGATTAAAGTGTAATCTTAAATTTAGAATTTCTGGATTTGTAGTACTTGCTTTTTATAAAAATACAAGCTTCTAGCCCTGATGTAAAGCTGTGTTGTCTGAAAATGGGGAGATACTATTGTGTGCAGTTTTGCCCTTCGTTATGTGTGTGGGGTTTGCCGCAGTACACAAAAGAGGGAGGATGAACCTGCATAGAAAATAACAAAGCTAAGCAGGATAAGGTGAAGTGGAAGATGACCTATTTTATCTGCGTTCAACAACTACGTTGTTTCTCGCAGTTTCCAACATCAGTATTGGCACCCTTACGGTGGCAATGCGGTGCGATGACCCGACAGGGGATGGGGACGGAAGGGAAGCCATCAGAATGCTGCAGCCATGGTTCCCATCAAGCTGTTTGCCAAGGTTGTGTGCAACAGGGGTGTCTGCTTTCTCCGTCAGATTCCGGGTGTGCTTCTGTCGACAGCAGCCGAAGTAGGGGCAGAGGCAAGCATGCTCAGGCAGTAAGGAACGGAGTTGGCCGATCGCCCTGTGCCGGTGGAGCTGTGCTGTGGATACCGAGCCTGCGGAAGCTGACCCCACCACATGATGAACCTGCGCTAGAGGAGACAAAGCGGCTGCAGTTTTTCCGTGTTTCACCTTCAGATCAGCGAAATAGATCAGGGCATAAGAAACATTCCATATGCCGAGAGACATGTCCTGCTCATTAAGCAAAATTTGGCAGCTGCCAGAAAATCCAGGAGGTCTTGGGCTTGCTAATGTGAGCAGGAGAAGGCGGTGGGGATTATTCTGCCAGAGTAATTGAATTGTCTGCACCTTGACAGATCTTTGCAAAGTGTTTTTGGGCCTGCCAGAGTCAGGACCAAGCGCTTTGCTGTCATTGTACCAGGCTTGGGTGGTGCCTTTATTGTGTATTCAAACAATTAGGGACCCTGAATCACAGCTCCCCTGAGACTAGAAGAACTGACAGAGGGGCACTGCTTGCCGCTCTCTGAAGCAGTGTAGACCTGGAATGTAGTTTTAGCTGTGGACTATGGTCCTGACTGCTCGCACATGTAGTTGAAAAGAAATCCAACCAGAAAAACCCACCATGTAGCGAGGAAGACTCTAGAAGCAGAGGGTTCCATACTCAGCAGGGATAAGAAAATGGAAATGCTAACAAGCACGCTGTCTTGTCTGCCAGTGCACTGAGAAGGTAGCTAGGAAGAGCTAGAGTGCTCCCTGCAGATACAGGGAGAAATCCTCCATATTGTGCCTGGAAGGCTGCAAACACATCCTTAAAATTCAGTTCGTTCTTTACAGCATGTGTGTATGTCACGTGATCGTGTAAGACTAGATTTTTGGATGCTGTAAATGACTGCTTCGGAGAGGCTAGTCACAGAACTCATGAGAAAGGACGTAACTTCTGACTCATGCCCTGAGCAGTGCAGACAATGTTTCCAAAAAGTGATTGTTTATAAGTTGCTCTGCAGCACTGACCGTAAGTACCAAGGTTTAGTGTCCTCTGTGAAGCACTATGAAAAGGCCCCCAAGCCTTCCACTTCAGCGTTCGTCAAAAAAACCCCACCACCCAACAACAAAAAAGCCAGAAAACAAACCTATGTAAATTGAAGAAGCTTGTTTAAGAAGAGTTAATAAAAAGATGCAGTCAGAAAGGTAAAATGCTTTCGGATGCTATGGAGACTGTTTAAGCAAACATCATATTGGAGGATCAGAGTAGAAGTGTGTGAACTGCTGGGGAGACTCAAAATGACCTAACAGTTGATATAATTAGAAACGTGTGTGAGAGAGGATGGACATATACCCTCCAAAAGTTGGAATTTTATTAAATGAGAAAAATGGAAAGAACAAACTTTAAATTAAAAAAAAAAAACAAACCAAAAAAACCAAAAAAACACAAAAAAACCCCCCAAAACAATAAGGTTGAGCAAGTGACTTGAGGGACGTCTGGCTGAAGGTCTGAAATATTAAAGGAGTGTTTTTCCTCCCAAAACATCAGGGATGGGAAGCAAACTGGAGTGTCTGTAAAACCAAGAGATGATTCAGGAGAACTTTTTATGAAGGGCTCTGAAAAGGTAGGAATGATTACAGGCTCCCGAATGCCAGCCTTTGCTTTTAAAGGATTATCTGGCTCAAGTGGAAGAGTTAATAAAACAGCTCATTTGTCAACAAAACACATGCCAGCCGTTGTTTGTCAATGATTATCTGGCTTCTGTTGAAGCTAATGCAACAACAGTGTTATTTGTCCATAAAACACAGGAACCTATCATTAGAGGTTATCTGGTCTTCATTCAGGACTTCTAAAGAATGAAGTAGCTGAGCCATTAACTATGGAGCGTGATGTTAAAGAAGTCTTGATTACAGAGGAGAAAATAGATGTGTGGGGATTTTAGTTTTTTATTTGGTTGTTGGGTTTTTTCCTTTTTTTTTAAAGGATCCAAAGATATGAGGTCACATAGTGCTTTCTCTTAAAGTCTCTTCTGTCCTTGAGATCTCTACCTCAGAGCGGAACCTTCCTTGTTGCTTTTCTCCAAGTGGACACTAGGTTCAGGAGCCCTTCAGCCGCAGAGCTAAAGGGTTCACAGGGTTCATGGCAATATGCCAGACAGCAGTCGTCATGGCATGTTTTGTTTGTGAGCTCAGGGCTGTTCGGTAGATCAGGAACCAGTTTTTCCTGGATGGTCCATTCTCCTTGACGACCAGGAAGAAAGCTGGCTTCAGCTGGTATGGTCAGGTCAGGACTTAGCAAGCGGTGTATGTATGTGCCTCGGGAAGCTCTGTCTTCTCTCAGCTTGGTGGATATCCTGCTCTATGCGCTGCTAGCCAAGAGTTTGCTGCCAGTCAGCAAAACCGTCCTGAGTCGAGATATTGTTGAATAACGTAGGTTGGAAAGGATCTCTGTAGATCGTTCCGTTCAACTCCCCAGTCAAAGTAGGGCCAACTTCAAAAGTTAGATCAGGTTCCTTAGGACAATGTGCAGTCAAGTTTTTGACTGTCTAGGAGTGGAGATTCTGTAACTTTTCTGGGGCCTTCTTCCAGCGTATGGTCATGCTCATGGTTAAGATCTTTTTAGTAATATCCAGTTGAAGTTCTCTTGTTACAACTTTGATCCCTCCTTTGTCCTCTGTTCTTAAGACTGAATAAACATTTCCCTCGGCATCTCCTTATCCATCACGTGGGTTGAGACCCCCTTGGTGGCCTCTACTGCACTCACTTCAGTTTGTAACTCTTCGTCGTGTTGGAGAGGCTCAGACTGGATACGATGCTCGAACTGGAGATGATGCTCAAACTGGCTATGATTCTCCGACTGGTTATGATGCTCAAACTGGCTACGATGCTCAGAGGTGCTCAGCAGAGGGGAGGAGATCCCTTCCCTTGACATGCTGGTTGCATTCATGCTGATGCAGCCCAGGATGCGGTTGGTGGGAGTAGTTCTCTTTACTGTACTTCTTCATCATGCCGGTCTTTCCACCTTCCCCCTTTCTCTCCCCCCTTTTTCTTGGCTTTCCCGAGTCTCCTTTTCAGGTCACAGGTATTTGTTCTGAGCCTGTAGTGTGATATCTTTACCTCATCTCTGTCTTCCTGGAAGCATTGTTCTTATCCTTGATCTCTTATAATTTAAACCAGTTACTAGTCTATGAGGTGACTTTCTTTTTGTACCAAGATAATTTCTTTAAGATCTTTTGGTGAAGGACCTTATTGAAATATCTCCGTGTTCGGGCAGTGGTAATTTGCCTGTGGTGCTCCAAGGTCTTTCCATGTCCTTTTCGCAGCAGTTGTTTGTGCTGGAGGGTGGGGGTGTTCTACAGACCGTATTTTCTCTCATAATGGGGAATTGGAGATGAGCAATTGATCTCTGTTCTTAAAAAGCAAAACCATTTCACTGATACAGAAGATTAGAATAGCGACTGGCTGCTGTTGCCGTAGCTGGTAACTGCCGTGGTGCTGTCCTTCACATCTCAGCTCAGGTGTGTTTCAAAGGAGTTCCAGGCCGAAGGGAACCGAGGTCTGCCCCTCTGGACTCAGTGGAACGAATATGCTAGCAGTTATGGCATCCCTTCTCAGAGGAAACTTCTGTTTTCGGTTTGTTAGTTACTGAGGAGTAGATAGTCTAGAGAATAGGTTCTGTCATCCTTATAAGCTTCTACAGGTTTAGGTTTTGGGGTGAATGCCCCGAAGTCTTGCCTTGTCTCTGCCCAGTGCACGTATCTTTTGAAGCAATGCTGGTCTTCACCATTGAGCTTTCTACTTTACGATGTACTGCAGTCTATGCAGGGCTTAGTTTGGTACAGATCCTTCCCACTCCACTCCTTCGTTACATCTTGCCTGGCTGCTCTGCGGCGTGTGGCAGCGGGAACCTCTGGGCTGTCTTCTGTCAGGCTGTATCTTGGCAGCCTCTAGTCCCTCCTTGCCTGGGCAGATCCCCACTGACCTCTGGTTGACAGCTCCCGCAGGGCAGGCGAGGCAATCCCAGTTTGTGCTGGGGCAGCTGGTTAGCCTGTGGTAGGCAAGCTGGTGCCCTTGAGGTCCTGCCATCATGGCCAAGCAGGATGGGCAGGATTATCTCCAGGGTGGGGCCAGTCAGACCTGAAAGCTGAGGGCTGCTGTCTGCGGGAGGTGTCAGTTCACCCATGTCCTGGGGCTTGGTGCAGTCCAAAATACATTTGGACATTTGCGGGCGTTTCTGTGGGCATTGTGTCCAAGCTGGATTGCGCTGTCCTGTCTCAACAAGCAGAGCACCTTGACCTCTCCTGTGTGTAGACAGGCTACCGGCTTTTAGTATTTCTGCAGAGAAGATCCAATTTGCTACATAAGAATGTATATCCCAGGTATTTTGGAAACCCTTGCAAATCGCTTCTTATCCTTCTACATGAGAAGTAGGAAATCCAGCCAAATGTCCTGGAGTCTGTCCTCTGTGACTGGAGCGGTTCCGATATAAACTTGTTTGCCCTAAACACCATCAGGAGGTTAAAATCTTCTGCTCCTGAACTGGCTGCTGCCAAAGCATCTTTTGGGTGTTTTTCTAGGTTCAGTGATCCTCTTGCTGTTTGCTTTATCAAACACTAACACTTTCCTGGTGCTTGTGTAGTTACACAGTTTGTACATGGTGAGAGCTGAAGGACCTGGGCTGGCCTTTTGTGGTTGTTGGCTGTTACACTGACATAGCCCTGTTTGTCAGCAATCACCCCAAGAAACTTTGAACTTGAAGAGCCCTAGTCTAGCCCCAGGAAAACACTGAGCTGAGTGAAGGGAAGGTACGAGTCCAGCAGTAGGTTCTCCGTATCGTGATCATTTTCCTCTGAAGATAACCCTAAGAGGCCAGGGGCCAGCTAAAAGGAAACGGTGGCCTGCAGGATGGTTAGTGATGCACTGATCGGGCGTGTAGATAACTGGGTTTGTGACCCCAGGGACAATGGCTTCGTGGCTTGGCTGGCAGGCATGAAGTACACAGCTCTCCCTAGGCGCCTGAACATTGTACCTGTTGCTGAGCATCAGGTGGTAGTTGTGATCCCTGAGGTGCTGAAGGCATAGGGAAGAGCGGAAAAGGTTCTGTATGTAAAACTTCGAATGATTACATAGAAAGCTGAAAAGCAGGAGGTCTGCTGTGGCAGTCTCCAGCATGCTCTTCGCCACCTTTGCCCTGTTCTGTGCTTTACCCAGCATCAGCAAGAGAGGTGAGGAGGAAGAGTCCTGGTGTGTTGCTGAGGAATTGGTCTGAAGAGGAGGAGTTCAGATCCTGTGGAAGCCAGGATACTACTGAAATAGAGTGTGTTTGTTTTTAAAGAAGGGTCTGACTTCATTTGAAGCACTGTAAAACTAGGTTTTGAGTATTTAAAATCTGGAAAGTCGTGATACCAAGATGTGAAGTGTGCAAGGACAAAGTTGGCCATATTTGTGAAGATATGATGCTATATATTAAAGAGATTATAGACTAAAGTTTGATAAACATACATCATAGATCTGTAAGGATTAAAAATCCTGTTTAAACAGGAAAAAAATAATTTACTACCATTCACATCCTGTTTCATTGGGGTGGCAGTGATGGCTGAATCACAGAATCATAGAATGGTTTGGGTTGGAATGGACCTTAAAGATCATCTGGTTCCATCTCCCTGCCATGAGCAGGGACATCTTCCACTAGACCGGGTTGCTCAGAGCTCCATTCAACCTGGCGTTGGGCACTGCCAGGGAGGGGCAGCCACAGCTTCTCTGGGCAACCGGGGCCACTGTTTCACCACCCTCAAAGACAAGGCTGAGACACAGAGAAGTCAAGGAGAAGAAACAGATGCTGCAAGAGACTTAACCCATGCTGCTCGAAGAAGTGTAACTTTGGGGTCCAATTCTGAAATAACAATTTTAGATGTGATTAATGTTTTATTGAGCAGGTGACTGGGGAGGCCGCAGGAAGAAAGCTGCGTGTCCTGTGAGAGAGCAGCAGGATGCTGCCTGCAGCCTCTTTGCATTTATACCTTTACATGAACAAGAGCCCAAAGGTAACTGTTCATTTCAAAATGCAGTAACCTAAAAATACGGAAGCATGTTAAAAACCAAACTGAGCAGGGCAGCTGTTTCTGTGGTTCCAGGGGATGGATATTAAAAGAATTACAGAAATAGAACAAACAAAATGAGTACGTGCGTAAATACTGCAGCGAGGAAGAGCAGCCTGTGTGAAGGCTGGCCGTGCCTTGCAGTCCTGTGGAACGCAGATGGAGATAAGGATCGGTCCGCCTGGATTTGCAAGAGCCAGTTGGCTAGGTCCCGTCCCAGAAATTCATGGGGAAGGCGAAGGAAACGTGGGATAAAATGAAGGTTCTGTCGTGGCTGGGTGATGGGTTAGAGGGTCGCGGACTGGTAGGAGAGGCGGCAGAGGAATGAGTGGCCCGTGTGCGCGTGGTGTGCCCCCTCTCCTCCCTGCAGCCGAGAGTGTTCACTGATGGATTTCTGTGGGCATGTGTACTAAGCCTATGATACTAACTACATTAATGAATGACCTGGAAGTGAAATTAATTGTCAGACGGTATTTTTTGCTGATGATATGAAGCTAACTGGAGTTCTAAAATCAAGGGCTGACGATGAAGAACTGTAGAACGGTCTGGGAGTACTGGGTGACTGGATGATAAAAGGAAAGATGCCATTCAGGCTGGATAGATGTAAAATGATTCTTATGGGGGGAGAATAAACGTTCCAAACTTGGCACAAGAAATGGTCTCTGGGCTGTCTCTTACAGGGCAGGGACAAGTTCTTTGTGTCCTAGTTCCATGGAAAAACCAGCTCAGTTCGCATCTGCAGACAAAAAACAAATGGAATAATAGAGACCAGGAGGGTGAGGAATAGAAACCAAGGAGAACATCATTGTAGGTGTGTTTGTGTTATGAGTGATGTTTGTGGTTCTGGTTTCCCCCAACTTCGCAAAAGAAGTAACAGAACTGGAAGGGTAGCAAGAGTATTAAGAGGTATAGATGAGTTTCCCTAAGAAGAGCAACCGAGTAGGCTGCAAGTAGTCAGCCTTGAGAAGAGACCGTAGGGGAGTGGGTTATGAATGAGGACTTTAAAATCCTTGAGAAAGTTAACAGAGAAATATTATTCCTCTCTCATCCGATTCTGAAAATGCAAGTACCAAGCAGAACTAGCTTGGACAGTTGTTGAATGGTGGAGCTGCAGACTGTTGACAGTTCAAAGAGCTTACAACGCTTCAGAAGGCAGTCAGATTGATGGGGAAAATCAGTTGGGGTGTGGAATACCGAAGCACCACCTTTTGCTTAGGAAATTCTGTAAATGTATGTCAGACAATCAAAGAATATTCTTGGAAAGTACACCTGTTTGCTCTGTCCCGTGTATCCACTCCCAGCTATTCCTGGAGACAATACATTAGGCTAGAGATTTGTTCTCATACCTGCCCTTATGGATTTTTTACTCTCTCATTAATCACCTCTATAAATAGGATTTTTCTGATACATGGGGAACCACATCACCTCCACACCCCACCCCCCCCAAGTCAGAAATCTAATTACTGATTGTTTTCCAGTCCTTTTCGTAGCAATTGAGAGCTAAAGAGTAGCTGTAGTTGTGTATCGGAAGGCTCTGTCAGTCGCTAAAGCAGACTATAATTTTTATCTTGGATTCAAGAGAAGACTGCAAAAGTAATGGGAAATCTTCAGTGATTTCAACGTTCTTACCTTAAATAATTTGTGGATTGTTTGTTTTATTGCTGTATTTCTGCTGCAGGAAATCTGATGAATTTGCCATTCTGTACTTGACTGATAACTTTATTTGGTTTTTTTGAAGGTACATGGGAATAGGACTTTCTGCTCAAGGGGTCAACATGAACAGGCTTCCTGGTGAGTCACTGCTAAGATTTGACTTGGCTTACAGTCTCTGTTAAATTTGCGTTTGAAATGCAGATTTTAATTTATGTGTATGAATTGGTGAATGTGTGTTTCTATTAATAAAATGTCATGACTGTAAGTGTCTTGCATCTGGAAGTTTCAGATGATGGAGTGTTACGATAAGCTGAGTTACTAGTATTGTGAATGTAGCCATGATGATTTTAGGCGATAATAGAAATTAATATTAAACTAATGAGTAATGAGCTTTCAGACATGCAATCTCTTCTTTGTGTCTGGAAAAACAAGTGGCAAAATAATTTGACATTTAATCTGTATATCCCACTTGACAAATTTACATGAAAGAATCTGAAGATGACAGGAAAACTGGCGTGTCATATTGTCTCTCTTCTTTCCCTCATCCCACCAAAAAACTAGAAAAATGTGATAGGAGTGGTATTTCCGGTTAATATTGTTGCTTCCTTTGGTTGAAATGTTTGTTTTTAGGTTAGCCTCTAAGCTGGTTAAGTAGCTTCTTTTTAAGAATAAATAATCGGTAATCTTTCTTTAACAATATCCAATTTATTAGGTAAAATTAGAATTAATCTGGATGTGGATCAACATAGTGACTTCTTAGCAGGAATTTTTTCAGCTGGGTTTGAAACTAGAAGTTATCTGTGTTTGGTAGAAGGTGAATGTTCTTCAGGTGCCAGAATGAATGGCAGTTGGCTCCCGGTGGTGGTGGGGGAGCTTTTTTTGGTCTTGAGTGTGATTTACTTCTGGTGGAGTTGCTTTAAAGCTGTATTGTGTGTTCAACACTTATTACGCATCGTGATATTTCTGAAGTATCCTAGCAAAAGGAAGAGCTTCCGCAGCGTTTGCACTGAGACCATTGTGAGTTCACTTCGCAGTGAGTATTTTGCTTTTGTCTTCACTGGCACCTGCGTATGCAGAGCGCGGAACATGCTCGGGTTTTGCCTTATAACCACCAACTGAAAATGTTGCAGCATCAGTGCAAAATCCCTCACTATTCTGTTAGCAAAATACGTGATTCTGCAGCTCTGTTATAATTTTGTGAAATT
>Ga0181612_147377_pt1 | contig 10776 bp, 9 predicted proteins | sample HoacroProtozoa21_FD_119630 | JGI IMG/M metagenome (GOLD analysis project Ga0181612, IMG submission 119630) | Hoatzin crop microbial communities from Cojedes, Venezuel. Combined Assembly of Gp0051906, Gp0051904, Gp0051908 | reverse complement strand
GTGTGGTATATTTTGGGGTTATCTGAAGTTTGAAGTGACTTGCAACAACGCCTGACTTACTTGTATTGTCTTCATTCTTTCTGCAGCAGTTTAATAGCTCAGTGTCTTGTTTGCTTTTGTTATCAAAGCAGCGTGGTAGAGGTACAGGTTTTTGTACAGAGATTTCACATTCACCCACTCCTGCTAGTGCTGTAATTGTTCCTTTGATAACAAGTGGTGTTAGTGCCTTGTTTTCTATCTCTGTCACTGTCACATAACTCTACTAAATGCCACTTATCATTGGACTTCTGCCCTTTCTACATGTGGGTTTTTTTCAGTAACCATTAGACTTTCTCACTGCATATCACTGTATGATTTTTTATTTTACTCTTTTTTTACAGCAGCAGCTAATGGTCCCAGTGAAATACAGGAGCTGTGGTTTGAATCCAGCATGCAAATCCGTAAAAATAAGTAGCCCATGCCCTAGTTAAACAGCTTACAGTGTAAATAATAAAAAAGGGCAGCTGATGGGAGAAAGTGAAGCCATTTCTGTATTACTACATTTCTGACGCTACTAGCAGTTAGTGTCCCTCTCAGAATTGTTGGCAGGATCAAGACGCTGTGAGAGTGTAAGTGCTGGTTCCAGACAGGCTGAGAAAAAGGGGGAAAAATAAATTCATCAGTTAGCCAAAGAATTTCTCTTTGTTGCAATATGTAAACATACTGTAACCCAAGTATCTCACCATCATTAAGTCCTAGCCACTTACCTACTTCATTAGTTCAAGGATTGTGGTGCTTTTAATCTCTGTGATCTGGGTCATCACAGGATTCAGGCTAATGTTTGAGTCAGTACAGAGCTTCAGTTTCCTACCCATACCACTGTGTGTTTTGCAGTCTGTCTCTTCCTACTTGAGTTGAGTAAATACAAAGGAAGTCAGATTTTGAAGCTTGGCTTTTTTTCTTTAATATTCATGTCAGTTAGGTTCTTTCCTTGTTTTGTCACTAGGTTGTTTAAATGACCAATGCGAAGTAATCAGGGATCAAAACCCCACCGTACTCAGCACTGTGCAGCCCTTTTCTTCCGCAGCTCCCAGAGACAGAAGCTTAAAAGTGTTTGAGGCAAAAGTGAGTTTTCTTGGCTGGGCTTGTGGATTAGTTCACTGAGCGATGTTTTACAGCAGCCTGGTACCTACACCATCTGCAAGGAGGACATCAGTGAAGTGCAGGCAGTTCTCCAATGCCATTCTCACGCTTCCCCTCTCAAAAACCCTCTGCTTCTGCAGCTGACACCACCAGCAGAGAAATAATCCTCAAGTGCACCAGTCCAAAGAGTTTCAGGGGATCTCTCTGGACTGTCAGACTGGTAGTAACATAAACAGACAGTTCTTCGTACTTATTTCTAATAGGCGGGCCTGGGCTCTCAGACCCCCCTTCAAACTACTGGTGCCAGCTGTGGCATGAAGATACATACTCAGAAGTGGTGGCAGTCTTTGCTTTGGATGGAAAATTCCCTCCCTTTTTGCCTCCAGCTTGTGATTGCCTCAGAGAAGGATGTGTTAATGTGTGTGCATGTGTTGAGGGGATGCTGATTCCCTTCAGGAAGCATGGAGTAGTTATTCCAGTAGCGATCTCCTGCCGTTGGGAGTTAATGATGTTGCTGCTACTAGAGAAGCAGCAGGGAAGATAGATGTACACACGTAGGTACTTTATCCAGTTTTGTGGAGTGGCTGTTAATTTCTAATTCAAATATCCGATAAATCTCAATGTGCAAGAGCCTCGGAGAGAACTTGCGAGGGGAAAAATAAGGTCTGTACTTAGGGAAACCTCTTTGCAATGGAAAACAGGCTGGTGAGGCAGTCTGCTGGTACGAAGAAAAACTATACCTCTCTCAAGTTGTATTCATTCCCTATCTTCCTATATGAAAATGCAGGAATAAGCAGGTAAAAGGGTTGCCTAACAGCCACCTGTCCTGCTGGAATAACTGGGCTTGTGTTGGCCTTCTGCTGCACCTTGTTTCTTACCCCATCTGATAGGAAAGAAGAGGAAATGACTGTTAGAAGGAAAACTGGAACTGAGATGATCACACCTGGTGGTTTGACCTGAAAGTCTTGCAAGAGGATTGGGAGGAGTCCAGCCTGGAATCAAACCTGGGAAGAGGTTTGGAAGCTGTGGAAGCACACAGGGAAGCACATCAGGGAAGGCAAAGGGCAGGTCATGATCAAAAGATCCCCAAAGAAAAACTCTGGGAGAAGTGATAGTGAAATAAGCAAGTTCAAATAAAGATGACTTTACTTGGGACTTATGCCTAGTTGACACCAGGGTTTTATAAACAAGAATATGATTTTTCTGTTGATATATATATTGCCTATAAAAACTGCACTCTGCATACAGAGCTATAAAATGTATGCCACTATACACTGTTTTGCTGCATGGACTAAGCCATACCAGTATAATAGCTAATGCCAGAAAGGCATTATGCTGCTCTGTGTTAGCATAATTAGAGTAGCAGAACTTGTAAGCATGGATGAGTCCTTGAAGACCTTGGAATCTTGTTTGGAGTCAGGCGGAGCTGCTGGTCCCATTTGTATTGCATTGCTTTTTAAAAATATTTTTCTGTTTTAGTTTTTACACAGAAGTATTTCCTTATTGCCATATAATCCCTCTCAGAGTACTGTATGCACTTAGCAGTGTATGCTGGCTTGTTTCTGAAAGGTTTCTTCTTAATGTGCAGGGCTGCTGAAGCTTTGAAGAGAAATCCTGTATTGCTTTTTTAATGAGGTGTGGAAAGCGAACTGTGGGAAGAAGTGGACTTGGCTGGACTGTAACTTCCCTAGATCCCCTGGGAGTTTTGAGTGTCCAAGGGATGCGAGGGTTCGATGTGAAGAATATCCCAGAATCATGAATTTGCTGAAGGGAATACTAATCATCACCACATGCATCCTAAATCCTAGCAGATCCTGAGATTTCAAGCATTTACATTGTACCCCTTACTTCAGAGGAAACATGCCTGAAGGGAGTAGTTAGATGATTCACAATAAAGTCCATAAATATTATAAGGCAGTAAAAATATGTTCCAAAACAATAACATTAGCATTAATAACCTGTCTGAAATACTGTAACTTCAGCAAAATAGGTGGGAGAAGATTCTGACCTCCCTCATCCTTTGAGAAAGGCAGAAGCACCATCCTAAATCCTGGGGAAAAAAACACCAAAGGATCATCATGCCTCAGCCCTTGGGAAAGATAAGCTAGATCCAGAAAGTATGAAAGGCATTTCTACACACGTCAGTGCAGAGAGGGGACATGCTTTTCTCTGGAGCACTTGCAATACTTTATCTGTTTAGGAAGAGTTACAGAAACAGTAACCAACGAGATAAGGAGCTTGTGAAGTAATCGGGAGGATTTTAGATGGAGCAAAAAAACCTTGGGATTTGTACATGTATGTGCAGACATCTTTCCCTGAAGAGAGTGAGAAGCGGCTTTGTTCTGTGGTCCAAATACTGCTGAAAGCAAACCGACCCTCTCGTTGCTCAGACGAGAAGGATCCTGCTTCTCTCAGCAAGAATACTTGGATTCTGCCTGGGAGACGCGTTACGGCTTGGCATGCTCGGTGTCTGCTGAGCACGCAGCTGGATACCTGCGAAATGCTGGGTGACCACAGGCTCATTTCCATGTATACTACAGCATTCCTTTGTCAGGAGAGGCTCTTAGTAGGTCTGTTCGTAATGGACGTGTAAGCATGCAAGCTTTATTACCTACCTCTGCCAGCTCACCAGGAAAGTATGCCATTCCTGCACCGACGGATATGTAACCAGGGCTGTTCAATTATCATGTGGCTGCACTGCCAGAAACACTGGCTGGCTCTTGTCCTTTTCACTGATATACACAGAGCAGGAGCCTCCTGCCCCTCTGAATTACTACCGGTATTATTGCAGCTGCTGGAGAAAGGGAAGGGCAGACCAGCAAAGAGTCAGGCTCTCTGCTTATGGAGAAAGTGGAGGTGGTGCTGATTTTAGTGTAAATCTCTGACTTATAAAATCTGTGCCTGCAACGTATAGGACATTTCCGATGTCATAACTCTAAAAAAAACCAAAACATTAAAGGACTTTCTGCAAACACTATCCATTACAATAGTTTAAATGGTAGGATTTAGACACTTTTTCTCTGCCTTTTCCCATGCTTGCAAACTAATGCTCTGAGACAGACCCGCAGTGTTGCCATTTCAGTGCTGTGCAGAAGAAGTCTGATTAAAGAAATGCTGTTACAAGCTTGAGAGGCAAAAAAAATACAGCAAGAGAAAGTAGAGGGATTAAGAAGGAAAAAAGAGCGCAAACCCCAGCCAAACCAAAGCCACAGGAAATGGAGTCTGAATGTAAGAGCAGGATCTAGACAGAAAGGGATTTGGCAGGAGAGAAATAGTTACAAGCACTTCAAGGAGAAATATAAAGTCCAGTCCTCTAAAACTCGTGCACATGATGAGTCTTTGTCCCTGCAAATAAACCCATTTGCATGACACTACTATAGTTTTTGTAGGTCTAGAATGTTAGAAAAATACTGTCTGTTAAAAAAAGGGTAGCAGCACTGAACAGGGAACAAAAGGTAGGAGCAGTGTAATGTACAGGGAGGAGGGACTGCCTGCTTTAAGCTCCGCTTGGCTGGGCAGCAAGGCTCATATCCACAGAAACAGGTAGCGACTGTTCATTTCCAAATGGGTAGGGTGTTTGTTGGGAAAACAGTGCCTCTGGTTGTGACAAAAAGGGGTACGTTTCACATATGCTTATTTGCCAGTTCTTCTGTTTCCGTCAGGATACTCCTTGTGATGCTGGATTCCTTCCCAGCCTCCTGTAGATTTTGGAAAGCCTCCCATTCAGCTGCCATGTAGAAGGCTTTGAACTTAAAATGGGAACAGCTGAAACGCACCCAGTGCTAGGGGGACCCTCACAGCCCTCTCCTCGCTTCTTTCTTTCCTGTCAGGACCACCAGGAAGCTGGCAGGCACAGTCCTGGGACTAGCAGTTCTGGCAGCGAGAAAAAGTGGGATTTGCAGCACAAGGTGAAAACTTTTGAAGACGGAGGCTTGGATGCTTAACTGGAAGCCAGTGCCTGATTAGTTTTTAGGATGGAATTGAATGTCTTTGTGGAAAAGGAGGCACTTGCCTGCAGGAGGGGTTTAGCTGTGCAGGGTCGGATGAAGAGACACCTGTCCCAGAGCCATAAAAGTGTGTGGAAAGGCTGCAGAGAGACGTACTTCATTACTGTGGAACACCAGGTAACATCAAGATTTCTTCGTAAAAAATGAACAATCTACTTTCCCTTCAAGGAACAGAAACACTGATGAAGAAAATGCCATCTGTGCATCAGCTTCCCTCAGACTATAAATGTGTCTTAAGTCAGGAGAAAAGGCTGCAAACTACTTAGCTGATAAGCACGAGCAATTAATTTAGCTGTGGCATACAGCAGGTGAGTCTTATATCAGTGTGAGTTGTGTGTGGCTAAATCTGGCTCATAAAACAAACACAACTTTGGGCAGCTACTTGGCAAAGTCATATCCTGCTTCATCCCATTTGGAAGCATAGTCGTGGCACTGATATGTAATGTATGTATTTATTTGTCGATATGCCTGATGTTTGCATATAGGGTCTGAACTAGAAAGACAAAGATACCCTGGGATATGGTTGATATTGCCTTCGATATCCTTGATACACCCAGTGCTGTGTTTACCTATCATAGCACGTTTCAGAAGATCCCCTTCTCACTACCCTGAGGAGCTGCAGAAAGTTGGTGTGAGAGAGCACGACGACCCGCTTTCTTCACTTCCTTCCTTGCACGCTTGCGTAAAGCTGTGGTCAATAGCACGGAAGAAAAAGTAATGCTTCCTTTTTTTGTTCTTTTTTTTAAAGGCTTTTTCAAATGTCTTCCTTGATGCAGCAAAATTATGCTTCGGTTCTGCTGGAGAGACCCTCATGGTTTCAAGGACACCACAGAGCTGCAGCAGACGGTGCAAAGCCCTGCACCTCATAAGCAGACGTATAGCCAGTACCATACATACCTGACATAGTTTTCCTCAGGATGGAGGTTAGAATGGCAGATTTCGGTAGTGATGTAGGAAAGCATCCCAACAGCTTACGGGGATTTCTTGAAACTTCAAAAGTGGCTGCTCTGTAACAAAGGGAATCTCAAGAAAGAGGGGGTTGGGCCGTGCAGGAAATTTAGATGTCACAGGGCCAAGCACTACATTGTTGTTGGGTTTGTGGGGTTTAAAATATCCAAGATAAGAGCTTTGTTCCTCTACAGCACACATGCTGGAGAGAGAAACATCTGAGCGAACAAATGGCGCAATTTAAGAATAGTGACTTTTACAAAATTTACACAAATATAGCTACTCCCTTCCTCCCCCTCCAGTGTATTTGAGAGATAAAGTCTTTCAGTTTTCTTTGAAAACCAGCTTGGTTGTCCTAGTCAGCAAAATGCCTTGTTACTAAAATGTTAGACCTTCCACAAAGATATGGGGCTAATTTATGGATGGCAGGTACTGAGCTTTAAAAACTCACCCTTAAGAATATATCAGATTTACTGACCCAAGCCTAGCTTAGGGAAATACACTCTAATCTGTCTTTCCCTCCAATAATGTGGGAAAAAAGAGTAGACTTTAGACTTTTTAAATGTTTTACTGTCTTCCTTGATAACGCCCAGTGGATCCTGTAACTTGGCCAGTCCCAAAGTGTTGTCCTGTTTGTTCTCACATTGGTTCATACATATTGCTGAAAGAACGCACACGCTCCTGGCCAGACGATGTACCACTGAGCTTACAAACACAAAGGTCTCCAGGAGATCCACGGACCTGTCTCTTACATGCATCTCGCTCCATACCCTTTAGGAAACATTTAGGTACTTGTCCTACCCAGGGGCAAGCAATTCCAGCACAGTACAGGTGCTAAAGCAACTCAGGAAAAGAATATCGGATTCCACAACGTAACCGAATTCAGCAGATTATCTGGGATTTCTTTTTCCACTGGGATCTCCTTTGCTGGTCACTTGTATTTGTGTAGGTGTACAGCATCCAAGAGAAGAAAAAACTCTCAGCTGAAGATGTTTCTGGGAAAGAACAGCAGGCAAGAAAATTCACTAGGACAAAAGTTGCAATGTAGTACTGTAGCTTCAGGTCCTCATAACTGTAAGGGTATCCTTCTGCTACACCAAGCTGGGAATTATTTGAGTCAGCAGCATTGATTATGTTTTGTATAAATTCAGTAATATCACCCAATATATCACGAAGGAGAGGATGATTTACTGAAGTAAGTGATGCAACAGGAATATTTTTGTGCAGTTACCCAAGGAGGAAAGCCAAGCTGTTGCTGCCTCTGGACAAATGTGTCAGAAGTGCCCTTTGCTCCTCCAGTGCATGTGCCCATGAGGTTAGCTGGCCATCACGCCGTAGGTGAGCTAACCTCACCCCCTGTCGAGGCTTTGTCTTAAAAAGAAATATTAATCACGTGAAAGGTTTGAATACTTGGGTTGGAAAAATGTCATAATTAAGGACTTTCTAAAGCATGCAGTATATCCATTTCAAGCTACAAAGTATTTGAAAGATCAGTGGGCAAGTATTTATGGAATGATTTATTGTGTCAGTGACCACACAGATACTTCACATCAATGGATTCTTATTGTTTGTCACAGGAAGAGCATTTGTTTTAATCCAAGGCCAAAACCTGAAGTCATTATTCATTACATTGCTTAGGCAAAATTCTCATTAAAGACTTAAGCGTTCGGCTCAAGGCTCAATATTTCAGAGAAGAATGTATTTAGAACAGAAACCAGCAGACAGATCTTTGTAAACAGCCAAACATCTCTTTAAACTCATTCTGCAAACACATTAAGTCCGTAGCAATGCAACCAGAGAAAGTTAATTCAGCCGTAATTCCCACCCTTCTTCCGTGCCAAGAGATGGATCTGTTTACTCCTCATGAAGATAACTTTGTTTATGCTTTCCCAAGCTACCCTGAGCCCCTCCCCTCTCACCACCTCATCAGAGGTGAGCCCTGCTGTCTTGCTTTACAAGCCTGCTGTGATGCTTATCATCTTGGTGTCCGAAAAGGTCTTGGATAACCTGCAAGTAAAAGCAAACTAGAGAGACAGAGCCTTTCAAGTGTGCTGTCAGTGAACAAATGATGTGGTCACTGAGGGAGCCTCAAATGAAAATAAACAGTGTACAGATTTCACATTGGCCTGAGGGCCCCCAGAGAGATATTGAAGGAATATAGTGCAAACCTACCAGCAAGCATCACTGATGTGCACTGGGCATACATATTCTTGCCTAACTCAGTTAGAGAAGTCGTATCTGTATAAATACAAGGTACCAGCTGATTCTGCAGGTATGTTTTCAAGTTTAATTGGATACTTTTAAAACATAGAAGTGGCTTACCTGTAGTATATTATACTTTCATCAGTCTTTAACTAGATTTAACATTTCCTTAGGGCAGTAATTATCTCTGGTTGTGGTGCATATAGGGATGTCAATTAAAAATTCAGTAATGTGTGTGAGAAGAACTGGAAATGACTGTAATTTGCTTTGTTTTTCTGAAGAGTCTTAAAACTTGCTTCTGCAGACTCAGACTACAGCATCTCTCTGTTTGTACACTGGCGAGCTATAGGATTTCAGAGGTCAGTTTTCAGTGTTACAGTGTCCTCATGTAAATTATAGCACCTTCCGTCCTGAAAACACATTCTGTCTCTTTGTCCATATATTGTTCTTAAGAATGACATCATTCTCTGAATTCTCAAAATTAAAGTGATGAACAGGAACAGTTTAGGAAGAAGCAACATAAGTTTCACTTAGTCCAGCTTCCTGATAGCAAAGACAGAGAATGGTTTTCTTGAGTATCCAAACCAGCATGAGGATGAAGCAGCCTAATTCACCTTCACTCGATACAGCTTAAAGATTTTCAATTAATATCATCCAGTATGATCTATTGTCCAATAGCACAGAAAGCTGTTTTATTATTCCACAGTGTGTTCCCCCTAGTCAATACATCATTACCTGAAATGACACTCTTGGCTGTTCAACCAGAGATAAATGTGTATAAATACTAATTTTACTTCAACTGCAGGCCAAATCCAAGCAGATCTCAAACACTGGTGCACAGATGTGAGGCAGATTCATCATTCAAATAAAACGTGCATTTTCCCAGGGAGGTTGTGGAGTCTCCTTCTCTGGAGATATTCAGGACCCGCCTGGACAAGGTCCTGTGCAGCCTGCTGTAGGCGACCCTGCTTTGGCAGGGGGGTTGGACTGGGTGACCCACAGAGGTCCCTTCCAATCCCGAACATTCTGTGATTCTGTGATCCCTGCTCTGGCCGTAGCTGAACGTGGCGGTGAAGTGCCTCAAGACAGACGTGCTGAGCCAGCCAGAGGCACTGGACGACTTCATCCGGGAGGTGAACGCCATGCACTCCCTGGACCACAGGAACCTCATCCGCCTCTACGGTGTGGTGCTCTCCCACCCCATGAAGATGGTGAGTGTGGTGGGATGGGGCCGACCCCGATGCTGCCCTGTGGGGGTCCTGCATGATGGGGCGAGCAAAGCCAGGCTGTGTCCATACCCCGAGTCCTCCGCTGGCATCCCCAGGGGGGCACGAGAAGGCTGGAAACCAGCCCAAGCAGGGTGCCCCTGGCCTGACCAACCTCCCTATGGCCCAGGTGACAGAGCTGGCCCCGCTGGGCTCCCTCCTGGACCGCCTGCGGAAGAACCAGGGCCATTTCCTGATCTCCACCCTCTGCCAGTACGCCATCCAGGTGGCCAAGGGCATGGCCTACCTGGAGTCCAAGCGCTTCATCCACCGGGACCTGGCTGCCCGCAACATCCTGCTGGCCTCCAGCGAGCTGGTCAAGATCGGGGACTTCGGGCTGATGCGGGCCCTGCCCAAAAATGACGACCACTACGTTATGCAGGAGCATCGCAAGGTCCCCTTTGCCTGGTGAGCCCCAGGGAGGGGGAGACCTGGGAGCATGGCACCCACGAGCTCCTGATGCTCACGTCATTCTCCGCGCAGGTGCGCTCCTGAGAGCCTGAAAACGCGCACCTTCTCCCACGCCAGTGACACCTGGATGTTCGGGGTGACCCTCTGGGAGATGTTCACCTATGGACAGGAGCCCTGGATTGGCCTCAACGGCAGCCAGGTGGGTGCACAGCAGGGACCTGCCCCCCACCCCATCTCACCCAGCAGTGCTGGGGGGGGATCTGGGACCCGCTGACGGCACCCCCTGCCCCGCAGATCCTGCACAAGATAGACAAGGAGGGCGAGCGGCTGCCGCGGCCCGAGGACTGTCCCCAGGACGTCTACAACGTCATGCTGCAGTGCTGGGCGCACAAGCCCGAGGACCGACCCACCTTTGTGGCCCTGCGGGACTTCTTGGTGGAGGTGGGTGAGCAGGGGACAGGGGCCCTGGCACCCCCTCCCACCAGCTCTGCTCAAGTGTGGGCAGAGTGAAGGGTGTTGCTGGGGAGAGAGGTGATGCTGGGGGGCTTGGGTCAGGTGGCGGGCGGTGACACAGTCGCAGTAGGAGGACCCTGAACATGAGGAAGAACTTCTTCCCTCTGAGGGTGACAGAGCTCTGGAACAGGCTGCCCAGGGAGGTTGTGGAGTCTCCTTCTCTGGAGATACTCAAGACCTGCCTGGACAAGGTCCTGTGCAGCCTGCTGTAGGTGACCCTGCTTTGGCAGGAGGGTTGGACTGGGTGACCCACAGAGGTCCCTTCCTACCCCCACCATTCTGTTATTCTGTGACCCCGGGGGCCACCT
>Ga0181612_128963_pt1 | contig 10776 bp, 10 predicted proteins | sample HoacroProtozoa21_FD_119630 | JGI IMG/M metagenome (GOLD analysis project Ga0181612, IMG submission 119630) | Hoatzin crop microbial communities from Cojedes, Venezuel. Combined Assembly of Gp0051906, Gp0051904, Gp0051908 | reverse complement strand
CATCGCTGATGCATTCGTATTTATTATTGCTGCTGTTATTACTCTTACAATGGTGAAAGCAAAACTAGTAAAACAGAGTCTTTCTCCCTCTCTCAGCCCATCTCCCCCCCAAAGACACAGATCCACCAAGATGGTCTTGTGCTAGTCAATAGTCTCTGGCTTGGCAGTGTTCACTCTTCAAAGGGAATTCAGCACAGAGCAGCAGCAGCCGCACTCTGGGCCGTCCTGGATGCCCAGGGCGTGGCTACAAATAATGTTATGCCTCAACCTGTTCGTCTGGCTTCAGAGGAGGTGGAGGAGCTCCCAGTGAGGCAGCTCCCCTGGGTGTTCAGCCTGGAAGTGATGTGAGACTCGCTAGCAGCAGCAACAGAGGCGCATTCCCATTCCCTGTCACAGGGAACTGGTGGTATTCTCAGCTGGGTGGGAAGGGTGCCGTGCTCATTGCAGTCAGCAGAATGGATCCTGTATGTTTGTCATGGGGACTGTCCTGTGGTGATCAGTTTGTCAGATATGTTTTGATGCCAGGCTTTGAGGGGGGAAGGATTTCTGGGGCTGGGGAAACAGAGAGGAAAGAATTGTTGCTGTTTGGGGCTGTCAGCTGGTGGATGTTTCGTGGGAAGCAGCGTGTGAATGTTTCATAAACTATGCAAAAGTGAGAGGATTGTAAATGCATGCAGCAGTCATGCAGTGTACACATGGTAATGTGAAGCTTCAGTGCTAAGGTTTTTATTAGCTTTTAGTGACTAGTACTTTATATTGCAACAAGTTATTAATAAAAAGTAACCTTCTGAAAAGGCAGTGGCTTAATTGTAATTACATATTGATAGAACTGGTGAAAATCATGAAGAGTTTGAAAACAAAATGTATTGCTTTTTATTCTTTAATAGGCATTGTAATTGCTGATGTTTAAAAAAACGTAAAAAGAAATATTATTATTTAAATACAAATAATATTCCTTCACTGGTAGAGTTCAATGTAGGTAGTATAAATTGATGTACTAAGGAGGCTCAAGTATTTTCTCTTTTTGCTCAGGTTTGTGTTTTGTATTTTTAAGAAAACCTCAGTAGAGTATTTCTGTTTAAAATGTGCTGTTTTTTGAATTGTAAATAAAAACAATCATAATTTTATGCTAAAAAGGAAACTAAACACTTCCCCCCCCTTCCTGAGGCTTCAAGGCGTGAGGAGGAGGAGGACCTAATCAGAGACTGAAACAAGGACCTAATGTCCTATCTAGAAGTTATATTTTCAAAGATACAACTTCTTTGCAGCTGTAATACCATAATTCTTTAAAGCAGCTTAATTTTTTTCAGAACTTATATATTATTATTATTTGGAACTGTGTGTTACACAAGGAAGTCAATGTGATTTTGGCAATAGCCTCTTCAAGTAGTTTCCATAAGAATTTATAGAATTGGCAGGATTAGATAGTTGATGGTGTTTCTCCAACTTAGTGCTAAAAGATTGGGAGACAAAGAGAAGGAAGGTGTCCTGACCTTGTACTTTCTCTTCCCTGGTCAGTTTCTATCTTTTTTTTCTTCTTCTTCCCCTGGGAACTTTTCAAGCTCCGAATGTTTTTATTTTCTCTGTAGCTTGTTTATGTGTGGATGAGTATGTTAATAATCTATGCATTTTGGTCTGATTAATTTTTACACTTGTTCTGGTAATTGTTTTACTGTTGGAGCAGACTGCTGTGAGAAACTCTTCTCTGTAGGTAAAATCTGTAGAGGTGCTTAGCAGTATTTGCATACAGAGAGTACAGCTGTGTATCTGATTTTTCCCGACAGGACCAAAAACGTCATTAGGATTCTTAAAATATAGTAAGAGAAAACACAAGCTCCTAGAAACTGAATTGCAGTTCAGTCCCGCTGCTGTCTGAAACTGGCATGAGAACACTTGTTGATATTTTCACCTGTCCTGCAATTTAATTACATAGCCCTGAGATGGATTCCTTCAACTTTAGGATAAGCTACTGATTTTGATGCTTTTAATGTTTGCTTGAAAAAAAGGTCTGGATGCCTGTGGTGTAACTACAGTAGTTAATAATCATAATTATGAAGGATTGTGCTTGCATTCAAGCTTAGTCTGACAAATATTCCATTTACTCCATCAGAACGATCCAGCCTGTATCCTGACTACATCTACCAGTTTGTATTACTTAAATGTTGAGTAACATTAGCAGTAAGTAAGAAAGAATGAAGATGAAAGCAAGAGGGAAAAAGAAAGATATCAAGGATTGTAAGACTAGCTATTCTAAATGTTGCTGTCATGATTTAGTGATACTGTTTCTTCTGAATATTCCTGTCCTGATCAAATACTATAATTTATTAACAGTAAATATACGTGCATATGTAGGGGGTTGTTTCGTGGTGTTGATTCTTTATTTGTTTGGCTTGTCTGTGTTGTTTTTTTGTTATACTTTACAGAAGTACTGGGTTTTTTTCCGAGGTACCATGTGTAAACCATTTAACAGCTTTCATGCTTTCATAAAGAGCATATCAACTGGAATGGCAAAATTATTTGCATTATTTGGTATTGGAAGAAGTGTTTGACTAATGAGGTATCTTTGTATTCAGTGTCTGTAAGTGCTGCGATTCCCTCCTAGAGTCTTTTGGGAAGTATTTGGGAAGCTGATGGTGGAGACAGAGTCCTTAAAGGGTCCCTCATTTCCTGCCATCACCTAATTATTTACTGTACTAGAATTTCACTGGCACTGTTAGTAAAATTATATTGCAGAGTGTATTAGAGCAGTTTAGGTTTATGATCAGCACATGTTGTTCTCTTCAGAGTTGGAAAGAGACGAGTATATGTGAGTCTCTTAATCCTCATTTTTTGGGTGTGTGACAGCCATATGAAATACATTATTGTTTATATATAGACAATATTGTCATTCAGTTACCCTTGGAAAAGACAAAGGTGCAAGTAAACTACCATCATGTAATAGGATGAGTTATTTTCTCACTCTGACTTCAGACTCCGTCTTCAGTGATGGATACTTGGTGCCGACGTTTGTGATGGGACGTGGTGAGGGATGGAAGGGAAAAAACAAGCAGAGCATACATTTTTAAAAATAACATTGGTACCTCCCACTCAGGGAGAAAAGAACAAGGCAAACCTGTCATCTTTACAGAAGGTGGTAATGACTTCTGCTTTTATTGATTTTTATTATTTTAACTTTGACTGGGGATATTGAGAGAAATAAGTGTGTTGCATGTCGTTCAAGACTGTGCAAGGTATTGAGTGTATATATCTGCTGCGTGACAAAACCATGACTTCTCCATTTCCCACTGCATGGGGGGGACTCACTGCACCCTTTGAAAAATTAATTTAGTACTTGCTCTTCCAGAGAACTTGCATTCACCTTCCCAGAGGCTATAGGCCAGTATTATCAAAAACACTGATTAAAAATACCCTTCCAACAGCAGCTGCTTCTAAAACAGAAACTTCTTTCATAACTTCCATAATTTCTTATGGTTACAAGTCATTGATATTATTTTGGCTGTCTTGTGATAACCAGCTTAGCCAAGCCTTGGTTTTGCTTTTAGACATGCTTACGTGAGATTAGGCAGCCAGATTTATCTGTCAGTATTTACTTACTAATTGGTAGCACAAAGCAAATGAAGCTCCTTTTTATACTTTTGGCTGAAAATTATGGTCTTCCTAGTTGGAGCCAAGAGCATCATGTAATCCAGCTTTCTTTTGGCCACCTGTGTTTTCCAGCTTTTTGGTTGTGTGATGAGTTTTTTTGGTTTTTTGTTCCCTCGCCCAAAGCTTCCTTATAATGCTGCCCCCAGGACCCTGCCAGCACGTGAGCAGACTGCTGTATCTTACTGCATGTGGCTGCCATGTTGCCTGCGTGATGTGGTCATGGCACTTCAGAGACGTTGTTCATACACTGTCATCAGCCATTGCCAAATCACTGGCCCAATGAATGCTTAATAACTATAAATAGAGGAAGGTAAGATGCAAATTTTAGTGTTTTCTTTATCCTTCCCTAATGTCCTATGTCTCAATATTATTATACTATCAAGCACAAAGACAAAATGTAACCTCTTCCTCATTTGAAAGTCCTTCAAAGATGACCTGTGTTATTTTCCTTCTTGGATTGAATTAGAGAAATATAGACAGAAAAATGCCTGTCATTCAGGACTACCATGTGAAGTATCTTGAATAGAAAAATATCTAAAATTCACCTCAATTCTCAATGTAGCTTTCAGCAAATCTTTTAATGCTTCACTTCCTTTTTGGAGAAGTCTGCTTCTAAAATTTAGTTGAATATTTTCTGTGCAATTAGTTTCATGGAAGAAAGTACTTATAAGTGGAACTACCTGAAATGTAGTGTTGTGCATGTACAAAAGGGCGTATGCTTAGTTGTTTTCCTCTGTCCCCACGCAGCTTCTTCATTTTGTGACTTTCAGTCAATTCATAATGCTCTGTGCTGTACTTTTATCTGTTTGCCTTTCTTTGACTCTGTGGGATCTGTACTTTCAAAATGAAAGCACCTGAAAGCTTATGGTTGTGAATTTGAGTTGATCAGTTCTCATGAAGAGATTGTCACAAATAATGACGGTTAATTCAAAACCCAAAACTGGTTTGTTACTGATGTTTTGTAAAGGTACAGTATGCCAAAGATAAACTAACGTCTTGGAAGGAATTAGGTTTTATGTTAGCTTGCTGTGAGGTATCACCACTATTTTTCCCTCCAGAAGGAAAGATTGTACGTACTCTGAAACCTCCTTAAGTGAGCAGCTGCAGGCAGATCCTTTCCAAACTATTGTACAGAAAGAACTACCCTGTACAAATAGTTTACTGAAGTTGATGGAATGACTAGGAAGATGCAACTGCTTACATGCACCAGTTCTTCCAGGATTGAGCGTTGTGTTTCATAGTCCTTAATGGCTCTGCAGTTCTGTGTAGAAAACTTCCCAATATCTGTATTGTCAGTCTATATGGTTTTAATAGGTCATTTGAATTTTGGCAGCCTTTCAGACACTGAAAATTTTTTAGAGAATCTAGGCAAACTGTCTGGTGGACATCAGAGGAAAATTTTGAGTAAGTGGAGGGAGAGGAATGCCTCATTAAACTGTAAAATAAAAGCTCTTTTTAAAAAATATAATCCCTTTCAAAGTATTTTCAGCAATACCAGTATGTGCATGTAGTAGACATACATAATGTATCTGTATGGTATGCAGAAATAGACACTAGGTCTAAAACCAGAACATACAAGTTGAAGTATCAGAAATTATTTTTAAAGGGACTTCTATTTTACAAAATAGAGAGGAAGAAAGGAAATACATTCTCTGGTCTTATTCATTAATCCATCCTCTTTTCCTCCACTAAGCAATTGTATAAGGCTGGTCTTCTAGATCTGAAACAGAGTTTTCACAAGGAAGCAGAATGTGTGTTGCTTGCCCTTCTGAACCGTGGTGACACTTGCAGTGGTGCTCTGTAATATTGACCCCATTTCTTTGTGCTGGGATTTTTACATTTTCATTGTTTCCTTTAGTGAGGATTTGGATATTTTAAAAGGGCAATTTTTTTGCTGGTCACTTTGAGTAAACTCTACTCCGCAGCGGGTTTTTTTAAGGTTCATGTGTTTCCGATTAGAAGCTGCCCTTCTCTTCCCACTCCCCCAGCCAGCATCTTCTGTGTGGGTTTTATTTTCTCATGCAGCTGAAACTGGGTGTACAAGTTACAGCACTGAAGAGCTCCTTCAGGGCTTCCTTGCTCGTGCCTGGAGTTACTTGTGTTGGTAACCTGCCTCTCCAGTCTCTGTACCATGTTCTTCTGCTGCCCAATTGCAGCTGCGTGACGATGAGCACTATAAAGAGAAGAAATGAGAGAAAATATTATAGCTGTGTTAGTGGTTTTCATTTGAAGACTGGTTGTGTTAGTAGAGGTTTTCTGGGTCATGCCTTTGAGCCTGTCTGTGCTAAAATGAGCTACTTGCCTCCTGCCATTGAAGAATGTATGTGGAGGGACAGATGGGGAGATGGGATTTCAGTTTTAACAACCAACACCACCAGCATTTGCTAATGAGCACTAACAGATGTATTTATTTCCAACTGATGTTTTCCGATGTTTGTAAAGTAAAAACAAGATTTGCAAGGAGAGGCTAATTACTATTTCTTACTAATTGTGTTGTTGGAAAAATTGACAAGGCTCCCAGACTCAGTATCCCCTCATCAGATCTGGCAACAAGCAACAAAATTAAAGATAAATACTGGCTACAGGCAATTATTTTTAGTTGAGGCCAATTAATACTAGCTGGTTGGACTGCTGGAAAGAAAAGGGAAGTTTGCATCATTGGAGCATGATACATAGTAGCAGGAGGGACCTGAACTTCAAACAGCATTGTTACTGCTGTGCTGCCATTGTACTGATACCATCATTTTATTGAACTTCACCTCAAAGTAGCAAGTTTTTTCATTCCTGCTACTCTCAGGGAAATGCACATGAACAGGGCTTGTGAAAAGGTATCAGAAGTAATGATTCAGTGAAAATGTAGAGTGATTAATTACAGGTGCTTTATACATGTACAAAAAAATACCTTGGCGTAGCAGTAATTGTCTGGTAAAGATCATTTGGTGTCACCCCCAGACCTCCTTGATTTTTGTGATGTTAACAGTGGCCACTTAAAATATTTTTTCTTATGCTCTGAATATGTGTACCTTTGAATGAGGACACCTGGTGTAAATATTATCTGCTGTAAAAATACATAGCAAAAGACAATACAAGACCAAATTGTTCTCTGTAAACGTTATGAATGAGAAGCCTCACTTGCAATAGGTGCTTGCATCTGTCTTGCTCTGTAGCATTGTTCTTTCATGGTTATAGGAGTGTTCATATAATGTATTGTCAGAGCGCTTCTGCTGTGAAGCAGCTGTACAGCTAAGCTTTGCTTCACAGCTGTCTAGTAAAACCCTGCACAGTAAGTAAAAAGGCTGTACCAGCAAAAGCTCAGTCAGTTAAACCAGTTTAGCTGCCTTAGTTGAGTCAGTAGTAGGGGCTTCTGCTGGTTCAGTTACAAATCACACCTGCCAGTCTTCCTGCTCCAGCTATGCTGGCAGAAGTCTGCAAGTAGGTACCATTTTAGGAAATTCCACTTTAGTTGTTTCTAACATATATAGCACATTGTTGCAGTGTGGTCTCTTCCTTTTTTCATTTCCCCTTTTGTGTCTTTTTTTGTTCCCTTGTCTCCAAGGAATTTACAGTTATGCCTCTTAGTTAGCTGTAGATAGGCTAGGATATAGTTATTAGCCACCTGCCTCCATTCCTGATACATTTTTTGTACTCCTGGAAGACAAAAGAGAAGTTTAAAGTTTGATTTCTATGTATAGAATTAGAGAGTAGTTAGTATTCAGATGTTATTTTCAAGTGAAGGGCTAGAAGTACTATGATAGTGGTAGATGTGTAAGTTATGTAAGATACTAGGACAGTATTTAAGATCCAAATAACTATTGCTTTATCATAAAACGCTAGCAAGAACTCTGTTTTTGTATTCAACTGTTAGCAGATGAGACAACTAGAAATAAGTGATTGAACAGTTTCTTAGTGTTTTTAAGTGAAAGGGATACCTACAGAGTATCTGGAAAAGCTTCTTTAAGATGCATCCATAGTAAGCTAACTCTACTATACAGACCATCACAGGAAATGTAGCTAGGGCACCAAATGACATTGAAATGTTAATGAAGTGTTTCCGTGCACTGCAGAAACCATAGCTATGCTAGCACAAAACTGAAGTTGTGTTCAGTGATGTGTTGCCTTGCAGCTCCTCTCTGCTGGATGCACTTATGTGCAGAGAGAAAAGCTCTGCAGCTTGTAGTGTGTTAGATTGCTTTCACGCAAGCAGTAAGGGTGAAGATGTGACTCAGCCAAGTTGGAGGAAGCATGAGTTTGATCAGAAAAGAAACAGAAATTTACAGAGGATAAAACATGGCAGAAATAGGCACAGGACAGACCACCTGAATTCAGGCATCTCTGACAGTGTTGGGAAAAACAGTGCTCTAATATCTGCTGACTACGTGGTGGATTATATGGGGTCTTCTCTGGAACCTTGTTCACACCCCACTCCTAGCCTGTACTGTTTCCTTCCTTTCGCTGTTTCCAACTTCACCTGTTAGAAACTGTTCTGAGAAGTTGTTCAGCATAATAGCTATACCTGAGCTTAGGAAAGGTACCTTCTCAGGTCTGAATTCTGCCACACTGCCTTGTGTTAAAAGTTAGTGTGGGTAGATTGTGGCTCTTGCCAAAAGCTCTGTGATAACATAATTCTCTACAGGAAAGCTGGATGCCCTTATATGTATATAACAGATGGTCGCTATTTTTTGTCTTAGGATGTGTGTGTTCTAAAGAATACATTTTAATCTGAAAGGTGGCATTTTAGCCAATCATCAGGCAGAGGATTGTCAGGAGGAAGGTGGAAAGAGATCATCCTTTTCCTCTTTTCCTTTCTGGTGAGGCACATCTGGAGTGCTGTGTCCAGTTCTGGGTTTTCCCATACAAGAAGGAGATGAAGATGATTGAGGGACTGGAGCATCTGAGGAGAGCCTGAGAGAGATGGGACTGTTTAGCCTGGAGAAGGCCCAGCATGATGTAATTGATGTGTCTGAATATGTGATGTGGTGGAATAAAGAAAGTGGAGCCAGACTCTTGGCAGTACACAGTGAAAGGATGAGAGGCAATGGGCATAAACTGAAATACAGGAAAATGCATTTAGGCAAAAGAAAAAATGTTTGGTTGTGCAGCAGATCAAACAGCAGAACTGGTTGTCCAGAGAAGATGTGGAGCCTTCATCCTTGGATGTAATTAAAAGCCAGCTAGACACAGCCTTAAGCATCCTGCTGTAATTGACCCTGCTCTGAGCCAGGGTGTTGGGCTAGGCATGATCTCCAGACATGCCTTCCTGCCTCGGCCATTGTGCAAGTCTCTAAAAGCAATTAATTTGAGTGCAGTACTTTGGCTCTATAGGGATCACTCAACTATGGAATAGTAAACAGGAGTGTTAGTTGAAGTATGAAGACTCTGGGCCCACCTACAGGCGGTATCTTGTGAACATATGATGTCTTTTCTATATAATCTAGTGAAGTGTTAGTTTTCATTTCCACTTCTAATTATAACTGTGTGTTTTTTCTTTCAACGAGCAGCATTTTTCACACTCCAATTAAAAATATTATGCCTTTCCCACTGCTTACACACGTCTGTGCTTATGCCAGGAATAAAGAAGGAGGTTTTAGCAATGTTACGAAACTGCGATTCTTCAAGCATTTGAATAGGTTGAGTGAGTTCCAGTGCCTTTAGTTGTTTGATTGTTTTGGTTTTTTTCTAAACCCTAGCTTTCTGTGGGCCTTGCTTTTATGCGTATCCCTTTCCCTCCTTCCTGCCTTCTCACCATATCCCACAACTTCTTAAGTGACCTTTAATAGTGAAGAGGTTAGATGTTGACTTATTGTGAGCCATAAGCAGCCCTTCCTGAAAGTAGCTACAGAGAAAAGAGTATTTGCATTCTGTGAAAGACAGCAATATGAACTAAAGGCGTGTCTGATGTAAAAGAATTAGTGGAGGAGAGTGCTTGGAGGGAACTGCTGGAAAAACTTACAGGAAAGTACAAGTATCGGAATATTAATCAACCACAAGAGACAGAGTTGTTACTCTAGGTAGCTTCAAATTATTCAGGAAAAAAGAAAGAAAAAGTGTTTGCTTAACATGGGGGGGTATGTGTATGTGCATGGATTTGTTTATGAATGAGAGAGCAAGAACGTGAGATGAGTTTGGAAAACAGCTCTTGGTTCATAGTTCCAGTCCACTCACTCTTGCAGGCCCGGTATTTCACATTTATAAAGCGGCATTGTGTTTTTGCTGTGCTAAGTGAATGCTGCTTGAGAATCTCTTTGCTTTCGTGATTGGAAACATTCCTTTTATCCTAACTTTATTAATGGCCAGTTTTTATCGCTTGCTCCTGTGCAAGCACTCTTCTTCTGAGTTACAGTGGCTTTTTGTTTTTTCCTGTGGTGTTTGTCAATCCTGTTTGTTCTTTGTTCTGAAATAGCCATTAAAGATCTTCTCTTTGCCTCAGAGACTGATGCAAGGTAGGCTGTTGTTTTCTTGAGAAATACTAGCAGCACTTCTCTGTATTTTGTTTACAGTACATATTCATATGCTGGACAGACATGATAAAGAATGATACTTATTGTTCCAGATTAAGCCTCACTATTGCATTGTATGTTGTTTGACTCATCTATTATCCATTTAATAATTTCTTCTCATTTTCAGTAACTTGTAAATCAGTTCACAGACCTGTATTTGTCAAATGGACTCAAAACAATGTGAGAAGCAAAATCTGCATTTTGTTTTGAAAAACAGATAGTGATTTTTAGTATCTTTTTCTAACTAGTCTGACTTGATATAACTTTCTCTGAAACTCATCCCATTATAAGATTAGTTTTTTAGAGCTGTACATTAATGATTATTTTGGATTTGTTCATGGTATGAAGATTGCTCATCTCATTTGCTACTAGATGTATAGTTCGATCTTTTTTCCAAAATTGCTTTTTACTGGCTTGTGTGCCTGTGTGCGTTAATTTGTGGACTGTATCTGTCAGCCAGTGAACCACCAGAATGCTGCCTGGTAAGCAGGATGCAGGCTGAGATGAGTTTTGTTGAAGTCAGACACTGAAGTGAGCACCTGGTTTTTTGGTTACCTGAAGTACCCTCCATTTCCCAGTTCCCGTAAAGCCATCTTTTCTATACAACTCTTTTTTTTTTTTTTTTTTTTTTTTT
>Ga0181612_124850_pt1 | contig 10776 bp, 5 predicted proteins | sample HoacroProtozoa21_FD_119630 | JGI IMG/M metagenome (GOLD analysis project Ga0181612, IMG submission 119630) | Hoatzin crop microbial communities from Cojedes, Venezuel. Combined Assembly of Gp0051906, Gp0051904, Gp0051908 | reverse complement strand
GCTCACTCTCCTAATCTCTAGGAACACCACTTTCACATATACACTGCAGTTAGGAGCTGTTTACAGTAAAAAAAACTAGGTCTGTTCAACACAAACTTTGAGTATCTCATAATGGAAATTCTACAGTTTAGTAGTATTTTCTACTGTGTATGCTCTAGTCCACATTTCTGGTTGTTTCTTACAGTTTTACTCTTCTTAATAAGAGTTCCTAACTCAGTGAATAGTTACAAACCAAGGAGCAAAACCTCCATGCACAAGTACTGAAGATCACACTAATTCTGTTTTAGACTGGGCAAGAATACAAGGCTTCATTATGCTATTTGAACAATCTCCAGCTGCCAGCTTAACCTGCTCCATTAACTTCAGCAAAAACATTAGCTGCAGGTTCTGCTTCTATTCCCCTGAAGTTTTGACAAGGAATTTACTTGCACCTCCGTCTTCTATTGCCTTTATGCATTGGTACTTTTTCTCAATTGAGCTAGAATTCACAGCAAGATCCTGCTCTCCTGTTTACTGCTTGATACACATTTCTGAACCGTACACACAGCATGCGAGCATCGTGGAATTTTGGTCATCAGTTCAAGAAGTTAAATGCCTTTTATTAATGCTATTTGGTTTACAGGAGAACATTACCTTGTTTTACTGGGCTACACACTGTGCAGTACATTACTGCAGCATCTGAAGAAACTTACTGAATGAGCCTAACTTGCATGTATAGGAGAGGCCGCTGCTCGTAACTGGAAGTGAGGAAGCCTGCCCTGTGAGAGAACATGAGAGAGCCAGACCCATCCCCCTCATCAGAGCACTTTCAAGTGCATAAACGCAACTATCCTTCCCCCCTCAAGGCAAGCCCTGTTCTGATTGATCCCCAGTAGTTTTCTTGTACTCCACTTGATTTCATCTCCCACCATGCAGAAGACAGCATGTAGCCTAAAACACTTCCACCACTGGCAAAAGTAAGTTTCAGTCAAGGAGACACTGTTGTTTTGACATTACAAATACACATCTTTCAACAGTGGAAGTCTGAGTAATCAAGTAAAAAACAAATTCCACTATGAACAAAGCTCTAGGAAGTAAGGTATTTTGAATATTTAATGAATGACATTTCAAGCCTGTACAATGCAACATCATTCAACTGTTTTGCAGGGTTTTTTTTGCCAATCTGAGAAACAGGCAGCTAACAGTGCTATTTGATTAAAAAACATGCATGTGACCTGCAGAAAGTTCAAAGCATTGGGAAGGTAAAAAGCACTCACTGATAAAGCATACATTGGACCACACAGCTAACACCTACTATTCTTCAGCAGAATTTCATTTTTCTCCTACCACAGCAGATCTGTAGTGTGTAATTCTGTCTGTGACCTTATCTAGAATTCATTTACCTATTAACACTATTATAAAAAGAATCTTAAGATGGTCCCAGTCTGTCAGCTTCCAGTGAGGTTTCCTTTCAGAAGTAAACTAGTTGTCACTCAAAACTTATCTACTGTGAGACATTCAGGAACAAGTCAAGTATCACAATGTTTATTGATAGATACAAGTATATAAAATCAGGGCATGAACATGTCTTGATAAATTAAGTAGATTTAATTTCAGTACTACAGAGGGACCAATTCAGATTTCTCACCATGTCATGTTTCACACCCACAAAGACCTCTTCCAAAGGGCATTAAACCTCTCTTCAGCTGATCAGTTTTCGTGCAAGTAACTATTTCTTTTAAAAAGACTTGTGCACTTGCCCAGGCTCAAGGGTATTAAAACCTAGCACATAAAGCCCATTACTAGAGGTAGAAATACAGGCAATATACTATTACGGCAACAACCATCGATTACAGTTAAGGATTCTCTGTGACAACCAAATGGATAATCAAATATTGCAACAACTCAAGTATTACACTGAGCAAAGTGCATTTCTACAGTATTCAGTGTTGCTATTCAGTTTTCTAACTTAAAAACAGCCTATGATAACTGGCAGCAAAGACGACCCTTGCAACAGACTGCTTCTGCTCAAGAACTTATGATGTAATTATTGCATGCTGCTAATACACTGTTATCTAAACATTAAAGATACTCTAAAATATTTTTATTGTAGACTATTAAGACATACTACAAAAACCTTTTGCAGAGGATATCCTATTGACATACTTCTGCTTTAAATATTGTGAAACATTACAGCGGAATGAATTTTCGCAGTGGTTAGGTCAAATGCAGTTACATCATAGCAACAGTATGTTTGCACAATTTAAGGCTTTGGCTGGTTCTTTAATCAGCTTCTTCTTCAGATTCTTCTTCTTCAGCAGTTTCCAGCCAGGTTAGCCATTGGTTTACCTGCAGTTACATAAAACTGGTTTAAGGCAGCAGAATTTATTCCCCCAACTAATTTTAAAAATCTTTCAGCCCCGCTTTGCACTACATGTAAGTCTCCAGCAAAGAAAAAACAGAACAAAACAACTTAGTTCATCTTGAAGTACTCCCATGAAGTTTCCACATATTAACAAGTCTTAAAAAGCACTGTCTGAAAGTGTTCTCAAACACTACAGTGTAGCAGAGATAGAACACAAATCTCTACTCCAACGTTAGCAAATTTACCTGGAATAAAGCTTTGCCTTTCCCTGGAAACTCTTGAGTAATATCTTCTTTCCATGCCAAGAAGGCTTCTTCTTCAATGATCTCCATGTCATAGAAATGAACAAAGAAGCGCAGTAACATGCCTATGGAAGTAAGTTTAAACTTCATTAGCCTTACCACCTTCTGACAGCTTACCTGACTAAGAAATGTAGTGACAAGCCTGGAAGCCATTATGCAGACACCAGTAAGCAGACACAGATGTTGGATACTATCTTGATGCACATACCTTTTGGAAAGTTATTGTTGTAGCAGTGCACCTGGAGTGCATATAAAGCACTCACTTGCAGATCAACGTGGTCATGGAGGAACTTCTGCATTACCGGCTTGAAGGAAAGAAGCAGTTGTTTTTCCTGCTCTAGCTGCTCTTTAGATGGAGCAGATGAAGAATCCGATTCGTCACTAGGTGGGTTTACTTCACTAGAAATATACTGCAAGAAACTAGACAAAAAACCATACCAGGTCAGTTCTGTAAACTGACATAGCAACTAGATTTAGTGTTCTAAAACATTAAGACGAGTACTTACTCTCAAGTTCAGTTTGCTATTACTAAAAATATCCTCCCTGCTTATATAAGCATATAAGCAGTTAGGTACATGCACAATGGATTAGTATTGTGGTTGACTGCACCACAAAAATCCTGGTTTTGCTTGTTACTGCTCTGAAACATTTTAGAGAAAGTACACAGGTCTAGACTTCTTCTCAAGGAAAAGCAACACTTCACACTGATGCAAGCCTGAAAACTTGGCTTTACTTCTCAAATACAACGGGTGTCTAATACATGGGAGGTCTGCTCAGAACAAGTTCTCTCCCTGTTCACTCTCTGCATAGAGCTCACACGTCAGCCTTTTCAGAATTAGTAACTTATTGGTAGGTTAACAAAACATATGCCTAAACTACATAAACACAGCATCTCACCTGGTCATCAATATATTCACAAATCCCTTATCTACATGAAGTTTGGGTGAAATGTTATCTTTAATCCACTTATAGATGGCTTGAGGGGATGGATCCAATTTTATTTGCTTTAGCAGTTCCTTCTCCAGTTTCAGAAGTGGGAACAAGAAGCTAAGCCCCTTCCCTTCCAAGATCTCCAGCATGCGGTCCTTGTTCTGGTCAATTTCTGACAAACAAGACAGACACACTCAATGGTTCATCAGTCTAACCACCTCTTATGAAACACCACTCTTCAGAATCACAACAGCTGACTGCATCAAAATAACCTTGTACGTTATTTTACTCCAGTGTAAAAAAAAAAAAAAAAAATCAACAAAACCACATCTTGCATACACTTACATACAGGTGTCGTAACAGCTACATTGTTATTCTTACCTGGTAACATTTTCTGCATATTCACTTTGCTTTGTTGGAACAATTCTGTTAGCCATTCACGATCTTGTAACTTAGCTAACTGCTGAAGACAAAGCAAGAAGAGAGGGAAATGGGTGCCGCTTTCTAGTGGTTGAGCCAGTTCGGAAATGCTCACCAGTTCTGAAATAATGGCACGGGCTGCAAACTGTGCTAAGTAAGATTTCACCAATGGGATGTCCACCTCCAGTTTAGGGCACTGGTCCAATACATTCAGGAATGCCTAAGAAACAGTAAGGATGCAAGTTGAAATCTGAAGTAATTCTGTTGTTGTGCACAGTAATACTCACACTACATACAAGTCTCATTTTTCTTTTCTGCACTGAATGCCAAGAGGTTCCCCATTTCCAGTTCCTGAAATCCTGTACCTACATTTCTTCCTTTAATAAATTCTTATGCCTGTGACAGGTTTCTGCTTTTTACCTCCTCAGATGAACAGGACTTGAAAGAATTTGCACACTGCTTTTACGCAAGCTAAACACCGTGAAAAGCCAAGCAACGAAGACTGTGAACCTATTAAACTGCAGTACCTGCATGAAGTTGTCACTTGTGGCTATTCCCTCCTGCTTGAGCAAGCTAATCAAAGTACTTGCTTTCTCTTTGTCTTCATCTGATCTATCTAGGGATTGAATTATTACTTTGCTCAACATCTCAGGAATAAAGTGTTTCGGAGCTCTCATTTCTCTCACAGTACTGACAGCATCATTAGCATTTCCATTGTTCAGATACTCAGTCACAACGGCTTCCTAGAGGGGGGGAAAAAGGTATAGTTACACAAGCGTTCATTTTTAAAGAGCATGTACAAGGCTTCAAGAAGCACTATTACATACTTAACTTACAGTTTGTTTAAGCAGCTCTTCTTTAGAAGGAGGTGGTTTCTTGGTGGTCTTTGCAGGCTTTTCTTGTATAAGTGGTGGATTTGTTTTAAGACCAAGTTGAGGAGGCTGAAAAAGATACCAGAATTTCTCTGCAGTACATCTACCTACACTTATATCAAGACCACTAAATACGTACAAAAGTAGATGAAAGTCAAATTAGGTTTTCCTACATTCTTTTTGTATATCCTCCTCTGTGCAAAGACAACACCTCTCCTCTCTCCCTTCCCATATTAGAAACTAGTGTTTTACATGCATGAAGAAATTAAGTATAGCCAACACCATACAGCTATTTTTGTATTTACCTGTCCCAACGGTGGCGTCTGAGTGCGTGGTGGTTGAGCACTGGGAGGAATCATAGTTATCTGGGGCTGAAGCTTTGGCACTTGGTTTTTATTCATTAGAAAAGACTGAGCAGGTCTCAGGCTAATCTGTAAACAGGTAAGTCAGAAAAAAACTCAACGGTTTCAAGTATTCTGACCAAGAATACACAGCCATGGACGCACACAAACTAATCCCACTGAGGCATGACTTTTCTGTTTCTACAATGTTACACTCAAATACAGAGCAAGCCACACGTGTACCGAAATTCCCCCAAAAGCACACCTCAGTGATTCACAACTTATTGGAAGTTACTGGTGTTTAGTTCTATTGGTATCAGAATCTGGAATTGCTCCTTTTAGATGCAGTATGTTAGAGACCCAAGAAGATACTTAACTTTTGCTGATATATTTTACAGCCAAGATAAAACTCTACCAATTGGTCAGAAATCAGGACAAAACTCTAGTTAAGACTCAAAGTAACAATGCAGTTTACTTTGCATTTGACATTTTTGCCTATTAGCCAGTTCTAAAAAAAAAAAAAAAAAAAAAAAAAATTAGCCTGGTCCAGCACTTCAGGGTTTCTAAAAATTTCAGAAAGTCCTGAGCTTTATTAAATGTATTGCTATCAGTATGATGCATGGGAACTGATGTCAGAGTAGTGTTCTTGGAGGTGTGGGGGAAGGAAGGGATACCCCAAGAAATTGCCCTCATATCTCAGTCTTGCTCATAGGACGCTGGATACCCTAAGGAAAGGGACGGGTAAGGTGAAAGAGGAAGGGACAAAGGAGGAGGAGTAGAAGGAGAAAGAGTTCCAGCATTAGTCCTCATAATAACGCGTCTTGCTATAATCATTGGGCAATATTTAGTATAAGCTTTAAGTAATGTAGGCATGTAATGTACCTCATCTGCATTAAGCTGTCCTTTCTTAGAAAACCGAGGTGGCATATCCTTCGACTGTCCTTGTTGCTGGGATAAGAGTCCCTGATTCTGGTTATGGTAGAGCTGGCTTTGCCCCTATTTCAGAAAGGGAGATATAGAGAAAGAAGTGCAGATGATGGAGTGGCGTACATCATATGGTAAGTAGTACCAGAGGGACCAGAGGAACAAAGACTATCTGCCAGGAAGGGAGAAAGAAGGAGCAAGGGTGGTGGGAGAATAGCATCTATCCCTAAGAACAGGGCTACCTGTCAAATAAAACACACCATTCTGACCCACCAAAGCCACATGCACCTCTTCTTGCAGTAAAAAAAGTGTATTCCTTGCATCTCTTGCACAGTTCAAGAAGTGGTTTAGAATTTTTGTATCAGCTGAGGATCAGTTCTTATCAGAATCAAATCTTACGAAGTCTTTCAACATATGCAGACTATAATCCATAACATACGCATCTGTAGAAGAGCTTCTAAACATGCTTAAGTCACCCTATGAACAACATCTTCCTTACCTGACTTTTCAGAAAAGATTTGCCTAGTTCTCCAAACTGGGATTGAGCAGAAGGCATGAGGTGACCCCCATGGCCATTGAAAAGTTGGTTTGAACGATGGCGTCCCATGGTGGGTGAAAATCTATCCTGAATAACCCCTGGACCAGTACCAATTCCGCTACCTGTATTAGTGAGATAAAAGACAATTCTAGTTCTTGTTCAATACAGTACAGCCACAGTCACCACATCAGCCTTGCAGTTTCAGTGTACCTGGCATTTGTCCAAACATATCAGCAAGCCCTCCGAGTGGGTCCCTGTCAAGTTTCATCCTGGGTGGCATAAAGGGTCCCTCCAGAAAGAAGTCACTTCTCATCCCTTGAGACAAAGGAGCAGGAATAAAAACTCCCAGATCCTTTAAAACATAAATTACCATTTTGGTCAGTTGCGAGTAATAGTCCCTGCCGAAGTCAAGTTTTTAGCCCTGAACTATAGAACTCCATCTGATTTTAACCCTTAACCCCTTACTGTCACACTCTACTATGAGTACCACTTGTAGGTGCACAGCATCGGTTTTGTGAATAAACAGCAAAAGTCAAGCACAAGACTTACGTGCAACACTTACTTTTACTGCATCTTGACGGATTTGATTGATAGTCTTTGGTCCATTGTCAAGAAAAGCTTTGCGAGGAACCCAGTTGTGTTCTCTCAACTCCACAGTATCCTTGGATAATAATTAATTATTAGGAAAGGATTCAAGACAACTCAGTGAAAAAAAAAATCAGTAAGCCATTTTATCATCATACCTGCAGCAGGAAACGAATCCTTGCTGGCAATTCCTTACTTGACATCAAGGAGCGCATACGGGCAAAGTACTGATCCATTAAGGACTGGGGGAACAAAAGTGATGTTACAAGTGAGGGCTTACTCTATCAATGTCTTGAGTATTTTCAGGAAGGGTGACCACATTCAGGACATCCAAGATCAAACAACAGAACACTTTTGCCCTTTCCAGCCATCTCAATCTCCTTGATGGCAGTACAGCTTAACGAAAGCCAATGTATCAAAACATCTTACTGAGTCAAAGATGAAAACTTCCCATATTCTTATGACGCCATTTCAAGTTTACATTCAGAACTCGCAAGTCAAGGTCCAAAATAAACCTGTCAGATCATCTAGTTGTGTTCGGAATTGACCTCCTCACCACATCTTTTGAAGCAGCATTTAGAAACAACATTCTTGCTTTTGTGACTTCCTCACGACCCTAACCACATTTTGGAAAGACATTTAAAGCCATTTCAAAGATTGTCTCCTTTTGCCATCAAGAGATTTGATGCAGAAGCAATGGTTGCACTCTTGCTCTCTGAAGTCAGACCTTCGTTCTGTACTTTGAATAGAACGTTGACTACAGAAGATTCCCACAGTTAAAATCTTAGCCATAGGATTTTAGTTTAATGACTGCAGTGGATGTGCACATACCTTGGCTTTTGCATGGTCTAATCTAGGTCCCACTGTCCTCATTATCTGACAGAGGCACTCCAAATCCTCCCCCATATCTTTGAGTTGGACTCTCTTCTTCTTTTCCAAAAGCTGAAATATTAAAGAGGAACTGGGTATTTCAACATATTATAAATGACAATTTATAGTAAGTTATAACTTCGTACAGACATACGCAGAAATATTTTATCTTGCTCTGAACACAAATGGACGTTAATATTAGCTTTTAAGAATTACTAAATGAAGTACTTACTACTTGAAAGTGTACATACTTTGAAGTACCTGTGGTACTTCTGTCTAGGTCAAACTACATCTTCACTTCGAAAGAATTCCCATGGCTTTGAACAAAGCAAGTTTTACTTCTTAATTACACTGAGACTACTTATTTCAAACAGTGGGGGTAGGTAGTTGTCAGGCAACATTTTTCTGGTTTTTTATGCTCTCAAGACTCCCAAAGCAGCACAAACATTTACATTTTTTTGTTTACAAGTCTTATTTTGCTCTCAGCCCCCACCCAAGCTGAATACTCACTGTTTTGATGCACTTATGAAGGATAGATTCATGAATAAGATCAAGCTTGCCAAGTTCTCCAATGAATTTGATGTTCCCCAGCATCTTGATCTTGGCAATGGCTCTCTGTTCCTCCTCCTCGGGGAGGAGGGGACCATCATGCTTATCATAGACTGGAAAACAAAGAAGCCTGTTTAACAAGGCTGTTGAAAGAAAATATGAATAAATTCTGTACTAAAACAGTTTTAACACTTACTATCAACATTTCTGGTTCGGTTTTCAAATTCATCTTGAAGTTTAGATATTAGGAGGCGTCTGAATGTCTAACAAAAAAAGAACAAAGAAAATGATTAAGCTAATCAGTGCAACTATACATGCTAGCAAAATCTGTCATTCCAGATTGAGAGATATACTCACTGTGCTTTGCTTCTGTCCTGGATGACTCTCTGCTGATGGGCCATCAAAATTGGGTGCATCTTCTGCCAGTCGCAGACATAGTTGAGCATACAGTGAGCTATACTTGGGCTCTTCAAGGGCTTTGTCTACGATCTAAATAGATTTTATTTTGAGTAAGGTTAGCATATAGCAGGATGAAAACATTATTAGAAAAGTGAGGTGCAAGACACACAATGGAATATTACCACTCTACGCGATCTACAACATCTATTTTTTTGCTGTGTCATCTAACATACAGAAATAATGTTTTAACACTAGTCTTAATGCCGAAACAAAGGAGAAAAGCTATTGTACATATTAAAGAGCTTCAATAATCCTTAGCCAATGAATGGGACAAATCTGAAGTTTATCACCAGCACACTAAAATCAGTATTGCCGATCTGATCTCAGATTAAACAAAAGCGACATGATAGTTGAATCAGTGTACCAAGTGGTCACCCGGGGTAGCTTTTCCAAGACCATTAGGCTTGTTCAACAGGAGAGAGGGGGCCAGGGAAGTAAGATTGCTAGCTAGCATCTTACATTACAAAAAACCCCTCAATCGCATTTAGTGATTCTTGAGACTTCTAAAATGGAAGGTTAAGAGTATTAAGTCTATCTCCTTCCCCAGTACGCCCTTTTTACACAAAAAGCAGAAATGGTATTTCTGTATGTTTGGATTACCAAACACCACATCAACCATGTTACTTCTGTATCCCATAAAAGACAGTCAACCTCTTTAATACGCAAGAAAACTTACCAGCAGTATGACCCCTTTTAGGATGAGCTTAGATTCTACACCCACATTGAGGAGCTCAAGGCATAGCTTGTCAAACTTTTCAGGAGTAAGCTTATTTAGTATGCTAAAGAGGAACAAACAAAAATAAACACCCAGATTACAGATACTGTAAGCACGCTACTAGTAATTTTAGACCCAAGTTCTTCCATCTGTTAAGAGAAACTGAATGTGCAATTTTCTACTCCATTGCTTTTTTGGGAGATCTTTAGAATGTAAAGTATTATTGAAAAGACTAATCCTCTCACAAGAGGTACCTCTCAAGTGTTTGCTGCTGCTGGCCTATCAGTTTCTGCCTCGTTCCCTCCAAAGGACACCATCCCCACCCCAAACTCAAGGCACACATATGTCTTACTTTCCTCCAGCCCATTCAGAGAGATAAATTGTTGAAGAAAACAGTAAAGAAAGAGAGAAAAAAAAAAAAAGTCTTACAAAAAACTTACCCTCTTACTTTCCTGAAGATTGCATCATGTCGTTCTTTGTCATTTGCGGAGTCGTCATCTCGTCTAGTGCTTCGTGAAGGAATCCATTTCTGAGCGTTTTGCCCTGGGGTTTTCCCCAGGAACTCGCTGTAAAGTTTTTAAGAATGTGATTGTTAAACAGAAACAACGATTTCAAGAACTGGCCTTTTAACCTTCCATTATTGCCTTCCTTAGGCTAATCCTGTTACCAGCTCTGTTGAAAGCATACATATACCCCTGCCCTACCAACACTGCAACATCTGTTGCACAGTGAAGTAGTCACTCAACAAGAATAAGACACACAAGAAAACCCTCTAAACTAAGTGAAACAAATGAAAAAGTCTGTGCACCTTGTACCACTCATGACACTTTCAACAGATTATATGCTACCCTGCCACAGGCTGGAGAACATTAACATGTTGTGAACTCAGTAGATATTCCTTTTACAACTTTAAAACTACTCTATTTT
>Ga0181612_119574_pt1 | contig 10776 bp, 7 predicted proteins | sample HoacroProtozoa21_FD_119630 | JGI IMG/M metagenome (GOLD analysis project Ga0181612, IMG submission 119630) | Hoatzin crop microbial communities from Cojedes, Venezuel. Combined Assembly of Gp0051906, Gp0051904, Gp0051908 | reverse complement strand
TACAAATCTCTTTTCTCCTTTTGCCCATTTACTATCTCAAAAGCATTGAGATTAAATATTTGAAGTTGTCCAGTGTAGATCCTCAGCTGGTGTAAAGCAGCATAACTGTGCTCAACAGCTGTTCCTGGTCTCTGAAGGCAATGGAGCTATGCTGATTTACATCTGCTGACGTATGATCTATCACTATATTTCCTTGGCTTTGGTGGCTTGTTTTTCTTTTCCTTTTGCTTGACAAAATAAATGGCATCATTCCTAGCTCTTGTACGGTGTCCTTCATCATTACATCTCAAAGCGCTGCACAGATAAGGGCTATCAGGACTAGACCCATGCAAAATTTATGGGGGAAATATCTAAGGCTAATAAAGTGAATTGACCAACACATGGGACCGGGAAGCACCAGAGCTGCAGGTATTCTCAGCCAGGACACCCACTACCAGCCTCCTCCTCTCAGCCACTATCATGGGGACATACAGGCATTTCACCACAGCTTTGCCCACTTGCATGCCAAAACCCAGCAACCTGAGGTCACTAATGGCCAAACTCAAAGTTCAGGTGCTGGTTTCTACCCAGAGGGTTAGAGCCTGACATACCCACTGTGATTTCTACTTCCTGCCCTTCCTTCCCAAAACTCTTCTGTCCTTGAGCCATCTCAGCACAGCCACAGACCAGCCTGAGATGGCCAGCTGCTGGCAGGACACCAGGAGTAATGGTCCAAACCTACACCTGAGCTCATGTCTTGAGCAAAATTTGGGGTCAGTCTGACTAAGGGGAAATGAAAAACGTTGGTTTTAATGCTGCCCACTCTGATTCATGGCATACTAGCACCTACCTCGGCTTCAGATCCACAGCTTAATTTTGGCTGTTCTCTGAGGAACAAGGTCAGAACTTTCCTGTTGAAATCGGGGATAAACAGTAGAAGCTGAATAGAAATCAGACTAAAACCAAATAGAGGCAGCCTCTCCCATTCCTACCAAGCTAAGGGGAGGAAGGAATTAGCTACCACTTAGTGTCACAAATTACTTAGTAGCCTGTCTCATTTTCCTTGTGGTGGGAAGATACTGAGGGCTGTGGGGCACATGGGTCATGGATGGTCATCACCATCGCCAGATGATTGATCTGGGTCTCTGTGTCCAGCCTCTCACTGCCACAGGCAATATCATTAATTCTCATTAATTTTCTTCAGCAGTGTCTTGTATAGAGGTCAGAACTGTGTGGAGTCCGTAGCCTACCAAAAGGTTATCCCGAACACCCCTCTATAGAAAACTTTCCCAAAAAGCCCAGCCTATGTTTGTTCAAGACCAGCACTGCCCTTTAGAAAGCTTTCCTCCTTCCCTAGCTCCCCAGATGTGTCTGGGGGAGCCAGCCACCATCTCTCATCCTTTGTTCCTCTGAGATAACTGCACACAGGTGTTTCAGACAAATTCCTATCCTCCTTGACTATCCCACTGGCTTTCTTCCCTGGACCACTTCCAGTCTGAAGCCACATTTTCTGAGCCTTGGCTCTTTGAAGAATATGTCAAATAAGGTCCCTTAAGTCTAGCACCTATAAACTCACCTATTTCTACTGAAAATCTCCTCTTAGGAATCTCTTCTTATCTTAGCCTCTCTTTCCCTGATGCTAGTATAGTAGGTCTTCATCCTGAACTCCCCCTCTTCAAACGTGCTTTAAATATTTTTATACCTCCGAGGTCAGACTAAAAAGCCTGTAGCTGCTGTGGCCAGTTTTTCTTCGTTTTCTGAGCTGTTGGTATGATGTTCACCATTTGCCAGTGCTATGCTAATGCATCTTATCTTGCTGTTGCTGTGGGCAGGAGCACTGCACATGTTTAGTTATCACAGGTCAGATGATGAGTGGGAACTCATTAAACCACAGTAATTAATTGGTGGCAACCATCTGGCCACCCCTGAGCAGTAGTGAACAACGTAAGCAGCAGAACTAATAGTGCCTGCTTGCCAGTATTTCGCTCTCCCATGTGGATCCTCTGATAGCTAATAAAAGCTGAGACTTTATCTCAAAGCAAAGACAGACTCTCTCTCTCTCTCTTCTCCTCTCCTCTATCTGAGCACCTGCCTTCATGTAATCTTTAGGAGCGGGGTATCCTTGACACCACTAACATTCAATCAAACATTGATGGAACTGGTTAATGCTTTACAAGTTATGAGGAAGCAACAGATAGAAAATGCTATGATGGCATCACCTTCATTTCCTCACGCAGTTAGACAGGAAAAAAACAGGTCTTTTAAATCTAGCCAGTAACCTTTGTTTGGAGGTGGATGGCAGTTTTGTTATATTGACAGCTGCTTTAAAACTTGGGACTGGGAAGAGCTGCTTCAAGGTTTTATTATATAGAGCCTCCCAAATCTGCACCATTTTAATGTGTTAAGTAAACGAAAGTCGTGCCTGACTCAAAGTTATTGAATGTAATTGAGATCACATTGGGACAAAATGTTATTTTCCTAAATGCACACGTTGCAAAAGATATTAATCGTGTTTGCTGCAAGATTGATGCTGGCTCTGCTGAAACAGGGTAGATGCTACAATTAGATGTATTTAATTCTTCCTCAGCAGTGCTCTGTAATATGATTTCATCTCCTTCCCCTTCTTCTTTTCTTTCTATGCCAGTTATGATGGGCTATGGGGTCTGCCCAGCTCTAGGCACAGCATGGGAACTCAGACCCAATTTCAAGCACTCAGTGCCTCAGGAAGCATTAACACTCTGTGACCTGGGGAACAGAAAGCTGAGGAGCAAGGGCTGCTTTGCAGCATATGCATTACAGACCATTTCTTAACCATGGGAGGAAAAGGACAGATTTCAGAGATTTTGGAAACCAAGTGGGGGCTCTGAGAAAAGGGTGCCACTGCAAGCCACTTACCTTTTCTTCAGGGATCGGTGGGGTGCACAGACTAATAAGGACAATGACAATTGCAGTCAGGACACAGAGGATGAGAGCAAAGTAGAGGTAGTGCAAGTCCTTTAGCACAGCTGGTCTTCTGTCCTCCTCACCACAAGATGGCGTGCTATAAATAAACTCTATGATCATCCGAACGAGACCAACAACTAGCCCGACCATGAGGCCCCAGAAAGCACCCTGAGAAAAGGCAAGCATAAAGAAAAGGTCACTACATGTTTGACTTAACTTTTATCTTTCTTTTCTCCTCCTCCCCTTTCCTTTCCTCCCCTTTCATTTCCTCTCTCCGCTCCCCTCTCCTCACCTGTCTCCTTTCCTTTTTCCTTTCCTTTCTCAGACCAAGACCTTTTATGCTTGATGGAAACCCACACTGACATGCATCATTTTTCTTGCTGCCCTGGAACATGGAACAGGTAGAGCACAGACAATGCAAGAGTCTCTTCCTAGCAACGTGCCTCCAACTAGACTTTGACACATCATCCCTAAAGTGCAGAACAACTTTGCCTTTCGTGCTTTCAAATGAGACTGCCAAGAAGTACCACTTGCAGTGGCTTCTTGGAAGCAAATACACATACGCTAAAGACTGGGCTAAGATCCTCTAATGTATGCCAGGGAAATGCTGTCTAATCATCACATTTTAGCTGGACTGGCTTTAAGTTTAAAGAGCCTCAAAGGCTAGGTAATGAGGGGAAGTTTATTTATTTATTTATCTTATCAAATTAAATATGCGTATCGGTTGTTGACACTCCACTTACAGGCTCATTAATCCTCTTGCAGAAGATTGCCAAGATAAAGAGAGCTGTGATTGGTGGGGCTAGATAGCTGGTTATGGACTGAATGTAGTCAAAGAGCTTGCCGCTGTTGGCCGATTGAATGATCGGGATCCACAGAATACTGATGACTACAAGGATGAGGATAAAGACTCTGGAAGATGAGGATAAAATTGTATTAGCTCTGCAGGTAGTTAACACCACCTGAAAATGAAGATTTGCAGCAAAACACACTTCCAACTGCTCTCAGAATTTCCTAAGAAAGAATCCCCAGATCACACTCAAGAAGCACCTTTCCCTGTGTACTCAGGAAAAGAGAAAATTGTTCTCTTCTGGAAAGTCAGTTCAACCACTTCTCAGAGCGAGCTGAGCTAGGACTTGCCAGTCGACATGCATGACAGATCCACAGAGGCCTGGTGGCTCCCACTGTGAGCTGGATCAGTGCAAGCCCTTCAAGCTGGTGTGTCTTAGAGAGTGACATGCTCTTCGAAGGACTGGTTCTTGGATGCAACAGAAAGAGGGAGCTGGAAGCTTGTGGAAGCTATCTTTCTGGCACCTTTCCAAGCAGATAATATGCTCAGTCTATGCCTTTGCCAAATTCCAACTCATTTGCTGCTTATTAAAATCTCTTCTGGGGTCTCAGGTGCATGCCATAACTGTCCTTCATCTTTGCATTTTATGTTATGGAGGTTTCTCCATATTGCTGAACAAGGGGTACTTCCCCTCGCCACAGTGGTGGGGTTTGAGATTGCCTGCAACCTTCAGCCACCCCACAGCAAACTGATTGAACTTAATGCTCATGACTGGAGAGGAAAAGCACCACAAACATGCAGAATGCAGCTTAAATTCCACTATCAGGATGAGAACTTTACATTCCTCTGACATAATGCAGTACCAAAGCTTGCTCACAAAGGGCACTATAAATAGTCAGAGAGACAGAGGGCTGGAAGGCCCAGCTCTTCTGCGCTTTTCCCTGAAAAAAAAGTAGTAATGGCAATGTACCACTCCTGTCTGATGCAAAAAATCACATGCTCTTAGAGACCTCCAGTGACAGTGACTCCAGAGCACCTTTGGCTTTTCTAAAAGTTACATTTAAGGCAGTATTTATGCTAAATTTAGAGAATAGAGAGGCAATGATCCACCTAGATCAGTGGTACACTTAGTGTTTCTCCTTGACCAGGTCTATCTGACATGAAGCTGGAAAATGTAATGCTCTTTCCCAGGCTTTGTTCCTGTTCCATATTTTAGGCACCAGATTTTTCTCAGTGAGTCCAGACTGAAGAATGTAAATGCTGCACTCAAAACAGATGATGAGTGCAACGACACAGAAAGAAATGTGAGGACCTGCCCACAATCATCAGCTCCTGCTCTGAAGCCTTTCTGCGGATCCGCTGCCAGATGTCTATTACGAAGAGAGTGCTGCTGCTGTTGAAAATGGAAGTGAGGGAACTCATCAAGGCTGCCATCATCACGGCAATCATCAAACCCCGGAGCCCTGGGGGAGCAGAAAAGGGAACGAAAATCAGGACTAGACCGCTGGCCTCTCAGCACTGTTTTTTCATCCCAGTGTCTGGTAACTGCAGAAAGATTCCCTCATACTTAGGGTGGATAAGGGCAGTCTTATCCCCCCACGAAGAGCATGGCTCAAGCCCATCTCCACAAGTGTAAAGGTTTCTCACCATCAGGCATGAGTTCTATCACGAGTTTGGGGTAGGCAATGTTGGAACAACCCACCGCAGCTCCACAGACCCTTTTACAGATGTCAGGGTCCACACAACCCACTTCATCTGTAGAAGACAGGAAAATAACAAGTCAGTGTAAACCCTGTTGAACCATAAGTTAATTCAAGGGAACAGATATCGACGCCTTGTGCGGGTTCGTATATATTCAGAGGTGCAGCTGGAATACAGCTAGAATGAATGGAGCTGAAGAACATTTTACATTGTAAAATAAAGGTGAAACTTCAAGACGACATTTTGCAATTTTGTTCAGGGCACAGATATAATTCTTCTGGATGTTGCATAATTGTAACCCTTGATGATTTGTCGTTTGTGGGAACTAGACTTTTTCCATGAACCTCTAAGCTATGTTACCAAGGTTGTTGCAAGCTGACTTACTCCTATTTGAGGAAATCTGTGAGAAGCACTTGAGACACACTTTTCTCCAGGAGTGGTCCTCCTAACTGGGGTATTCTCCTGGGAAGTGGCATGCTCTGGAGAAACCAGCAATGAGAGCTCCTTGGGTGATGACGTGAGGACAACTCTCGCTCTTTCACAAAGGAGGGCTGTTTTGCATAATTCACCAGGAACTGCATGAATCTGTGTGGCAGATTGCTAAAACTCTTACCAAATACCTAATGAAAGTAATTCGTAGGACCTGAAGGACAATCTCAGTGCTTTGTGTATTATTTCATCTCACTGATTTCCTCCAGATAGACAGATGCATGCAATGTTTACAGCATGGAGCTATATGACCCCAATGGCAAATATGCCCCATATGGACACTCCCAGCAACTTCTGCCATGGTGGGAGCACTGGAGGTGGAGGAAGGGCATGGGAACACCATTGTACAACAGGAATCTATATGAGTATGCCTGCAGGACAGCAGTTTCTGAGGCGTAAAAGTGCTGGAGGACCTATGTGAGTGAGATTAGTGGTCATGGCAGGTATAAAGCCCTGTGGCAAGGAACATGGGAAGGCTTACCTGGATAAAGAGCTCTGCTGATCATCCCTGGCATGACAATGAAAAACATCGGGAAGATTTTCAGATATCCTCCCAGCACTGATCCACCTTTGGCATGGGAGAGGTTCTTGGCAGAAAGAGACCTCTGGACTATCACCTGCAATCAGTGCAGAAAGGGAGCAGAGAGTAAAACAGAAACACTACAGAGAAAGCAGGATCCATCCTCTCTGTGTCTCTCGTTCTCGTAGATGACTTTCATCTGGTAGGATCCCAGGGTGTTTTGCATGGCAATGGCAACTTTCCCATCTCGGTTGACTGCAGCCTGCTGTCACTGCTCAGAGCTCAGTGCACAGGCTATAGGAGAGAGCAGTGTGGAAATTTCCTGTACAGGAATCATTTTGCCCTTGACTGAAATGAAGCCACCGTGAGGACTGGAGACAGCAGCTGTACGGCAGCAAGAGACAAGGAACAAAGCAGACCGTAGGTGTTCTGGTAAAAGTTCAGTGGTGAGTTTTCGTAATTATCCCATTTTAAAACACAAAAGCATTGTGTCTTGATAAACAACTAGAGCTGTCCTCATTTGGAAGGAAGAAGAAATGTGAGACCTCCGGGAATATGAATGGCTTGTCTGGAGGTCTATACAAGGTCACTGCAAAGCCAGCTCCAGATCCACATTTTCATATCCTTGTCACACTAACTGCATGAAGACTCCCAGTACTCACCAGCCCACAGTAAACACAGAAAAAAAATGACCTGCTCTTTCTGCACTAAGAAGTGCACAAAATTAGCAGTTTGCTGAGAAGGTGGAAGGAGTGAGATATTCTGGTCTAGACCAGTAAAAAGATAGTAACTCCTGCACAGTGACACACAGTCATGTTTCAGCTCACAGATCCACAGACTGAGGAGTGGACCGGAAATAATAGCGTGGTGGTCTGCCTGCAGAGGGAAAGATTTTCCTCACCTGGTCAGTGCACCAGCACCAAAGAGCCAGCACAGAGAGACCAAATATAAGGCCAGGCCAAGGAATGTCTCCTGTGACTGGATCCCTGAACAAATGAAAGGCATCCGCACGTGGGAGGTGACAGGTTGTGTTCGGGACTATAACCTTTGGTATTGCTGTGCTGTATTTCTCCTGAAGTCCTTCATACCAGCCGACTTTTTCAAATCCTGAAAAGAAAATGCCAGTGATTTAAGGTCTGGTGCATCCTGCAAAGTTATTTCCTGATCTGAGTCTCATGATTACTTTTCTTTCCTCCTATCTTCCTCTTATCTCCTCTCTTTCCATTCCACCCTCACTTTTGACAGTCAAGGTTTCTACAGCAGTCAGTTGGATTTTGCCCAGAGTCCTTGTGGTTTTAATAGTGCATCCTGGAAGAGGATCAATGCAGGAAAATCTCCATGATCCTAATCCCCACAATGTTGTCAGCATCTAGTCTTTGCTCGTACACCCTCCAAGAGCCAAAGCAGGAAAGTATGACATGAAACAAGATACATCTATATTTCTGTTTGCCAAGAAGGCTTAAAGCAGAGACTGATGATGGTCAGTTCCTTGTTGCTTTTTTATTTTTTTTATAATGCTCAGTTACGCCCAGATGAATCCACAGTAACTCCCAAAGTCAACAGGGAAAAGTCAGCTGAATTACTCTGAATTTACACAAGCATAGTGAGACCTGAATTTAGCTCTGGGAACGCAGTGTTGCAAGCTCTTTGGCAACTCCAGGTAAACCCAAACCAGTGAGGTGAACTCATCCAGAACCTCACCTCCACACAGTCAGTGCAAAGGATGAAGCAGGTCTGACGACTTGTTGAATAAGAGTTGTGCTGACACCATCTCTGTGAGTGGCTAAAACTCATTTCTGTACCATGCATGAAAGGGTGAGGTACCCTGCTAAGGTCTAATGACCTTGGGACCATTAAACCATGGTACCATGATGCCACTGCAGGTTACCCTTACCTATGAACATGAGGACTAAAGCTCCCAGCACCATGATCAGGGTCTGCAGTGCATCTGTGTAGATCACAGCCGTTAAACCACCTGTCAGGAGAACCAGAGACAACAGGCAGAGTGTGTCACCATGTACAACGAAACAGGTACCTTACCTGGAAAAAGGTTTTCCTTGGCCCCAGCCCTGTGATTTCAGGACAGACCCATTGGGAGAAGCTGGCACTAAGCTGGTCCCCAGGAGCCTATAGCTGTCACAAGCCCACCCATGAGGAATGGCCTGAAGGTCTTTTCTGCATTCATGAGAGGACTTGGAGACAGATAAAGTTGCTAATGTTGCAAAAAGATGAAAAACAGAGAGCAAATATGGGCAGTGGTAACTATCTGCACAGAGGGAGCTGGGAGCCTTCTGTAGTGTCAGAAAATCCTCTAGAAAAGAGTGGTGATCCCCCCACACCAGTTTCCCTCGGGCCAGGATGGGAGAGGGGAATGGCCAGAGGTCCCCAACACCTGGGAGTGACAGGGCAGGTACTACCAGCGGCAGGGGAATCCCTCCCTCAGACCAGGACCCGAATAGTTTCCCCTATGCAAGACAGGGGAAACTTATATCCTAGGTTGAAGTTTATAAGGTTTATTTTTAAATCAGCTATTTACCAGCTATAGTGTAGAGAGCAGTCACTGCTAGCAAGACCACAGTGGACAAGTAGAGGTTCCAGCCCAAAGAGATTTGGATGAACAACGCTCCAGAAAAAATGTCTGTCTGGAATGAAAAAAACCAAGGGCAGTCTGGCATTAGCAGTGCTTCGTGCAAGTGAAATCTAATAAAGCAGCCTGCAGCCCTCTGCGGCTGAAAGAATTGACGAGGGAGGACACCACGAAGGTGAAGTGGAAGAGGAGAAGAGAGCATGGGGCTGTTGGCTGTGAACCTTGTTGTTCTCAGCATAAGGAAAATCTTTCCTCCAGGTCAGAACTCTCAGCAGCTGGACCTGGGGCGGCAGGAGGATAAAAATCAAGGTCCTACACCAAGGGACTAAAAAGTAATCCTCACTGGCACAGAGAGGTGTTGGTGGAAACTGTCACTCCTTTTGCTGACTGTGAAGATGTCTGTGGGGAGCAGGAGCCCACGTATCCAGACAGACACAGGAGGGAAAGGGGGGGGCAAATAGTGGAGACCAGGCTCTTTCCAAGACTACATCTTGGTGGCCTAGTGGCCAGGAGACACTGCTGCTTGAAAGACCCCTAAAGAATCACTGATGTCTTGTGTCATGATTTGTTATTCTGAAAAGGTCAACAGCTTGCTTTTCTGTTCACCCAGTTCAGCAGACTAGAATGGCTTCAGAAAAACAGGTTATACCTGCTGAGGACCTCACTAGGAAAAAAGAAATCCCCATGGGCTTTGTTTTCTTTGGACCTGCTGGCAGAAAGTGAAACCAGAAACTGGGCGAAACCTAGAATTATACAGATAACATCATTCAAATGCAGAAGGTGATAGGGGAGATGTGTATGTTGGGAAATCAGCTTGAAGGACACCTGCAAATCTGGTATGGGGTGATCTACAGGTAAAGACATTTGCCAAAGGGGACAGAAGGGATGGGGCAAGATTTCTATTTGCTGTGCCTGAAGTAAGCACCTTAAAAGCAAGCACCCAGTGCAACTCCTGACCTCTGCAACCCTGAGACAGGACAGACGCTGTCAGTACACCACAGGAACCACAGTGTCTTCTGGTTTTTGACTTCCCAGCAGGAAAGACAAACACCTCTGTAGCCATGCAGGATCAGTCCTTTGACAACACTGTTTACTGAGATCTCTGTTTGCAAGCAAGGAAGACTCTGCAATGCCCTAGTTGCTAACCTATGTTTGGGCAAAAAGCACAGGGAGACAAATCCTTCTTGTAACCAACTGCCTGCTGTCCAGCCAGCCGCTAAATGAGCTCTCTACAAACAATAGCACTGCTTAATAGAAAGCACCTGTCATGCCCATAAAGTCCACCAGCCACATCCATCAGTCACACGTGAATTAGCTGCACAGAGGCGAAACCAGCAAGATGAAACAGCAATGACTGAGGCCAGGGTCCTGCTCTGAAAGGCAGTGGCAAACACTGTTCTGCTGTAGGTCATTTTGAAAGACTGGTCTGTTCTCGCCCCATACATTGACTGTGCAGCTGCGTACACTGCGGTGCTGTCGCAGGAGAGATCTTCCATTTGCTCTTCATGTGCCCAGTTGTGCTCCAAATGCCTCTTTGCAAGATGTCACCCTGGGCAATACTTCAGTCCCACAGAGTAAAGGTCCTGGAGGCAGTGGTAAGATCAATGGGTGACATGATGAAGAGCTGGCTATCAGAGGAGGAAATCTATGCCATACTCCCAGCATGGAATCCCTCTTAATGCTCCTTCCAGGACCCGAGACATAATAAGCCTGGGAGAAGGACCCTGAAGCCATCTGCAAAAAGGCACATGGTTGCCTCTTCTCCAG
>Ga0181612_178954_pt1 | contig 10777 bp, 7 predicted proteins | sample HoacroProtozoa21_FD_119630 | JGI IMG/M metagenome (GOLD analysis project Ga0181612, IMG submission 119630) | Hoatzin crop microbial communities from Cojedes, Venezuel. Combined Assembly of Gp0051906, Gp0051904, Gp0051908 | reverse complement strand
ATGAAAACTAGAGAGCAGATGATCAGATTAGCTGCTATTGGATTTGTTAGCAGGCCCACAATCTGACTGAAACAGGCTCGATTCCGAGGCCCACGGAGATTTAAACCATCAGCCCCTCTTGTCCCTTATCCCTATCACAACATTATTTATTTTTTTAATATATATCCCCCTTCTCCACATAACACACATCCTTTTACCCATTTTAAGTCATCTTCCAAAAGGATGAGGTTAAGAGCTAACACTTCACAGGTTCCAGTGGTATCAGATGAGTTGATGGATTTTGAGTAAGAGGATCCATCAAAAATACCAGACAAAAAAAATCCCCAAATAAGAGTGAAAAGCAGCATTCCCTTACTATTTAGTGAGATTTTCTCCATTTTACAAAGCTTTTGCAATGGCACTTTACAGAGAGCGGTTATAATGTATCCACTTGTGCTTCCTACATGATCTTTAATGCAGATCACGTACCCCCCACAGTTGTACAGTGGGACAAGTGCAGTGAGTGTAGACCAGCCATGTTCGGCAAGATCCAGCCCTAGTGATAGAGGGTACAAATCACACAGAATTAGGTAAAAATTTAGTCTGATTATATATGGCAGTTACTGTCTTTTAAAAACAAACCGAATGTTATATTGCTTGAAATAACGGTTCTTGTGTTCATGATGCATAGTAAATGTAGTACACATTTAAACTTTTGATATCAAGTCATGTTGCAAAGAAAACCAACTAGAATATTGTAAAGCATCCACTATAACATAAGAAATATTCCATAAAAATAAGAGTTTAGGGAAATCTGCTAGAGGATATACTTTCATAAAAGATATGAAAACTTGTACAAAAGAAGCTCAACTGTACAATTAAAGTGAAAAGTTTCATGTACAACAGCAACAAAAAAACCAGCAACAAATTCAAGTCTTGAATTCTGCAGAGATATTCATAATGCACAAAAATGAACACCTGCCTAAGTGTTTGCACAGTTGGGGTTTTAGTTTTCAGTTTGAGCTGCAAAGCATGTTTCTATTCTTACTATTGCCAAATACAATATTTTCCAAATAAATCATCACAAAGAAACAAAGACATATTGAAGTCCGTCTCTGTAACTGTCTTGATGAAATGCTCCATTCACTGCACTTGTAGTTAAATACATAAAAGAACTGCAGGGCCAGGATAATACTATAGTTGAGTGATAACTCTGCTGTGTTTTAATTTAAGAATAGTTGAGCACCCATAACTCTGAAACCTGTATTTCATTCTCCTTTGAAAATCAGTGTGCTTCCTCAGTTGAATTTGTGGTTTCAATTTAAGGTCATTTCAGTGAGGGTTCTCAGGTTACAATGATTCTATAAAATTCACGAGATACTCATTTATATAGATATGGATTTATTGAGAAGGCATTTCAAGAGTTTTGTTCTTTGAAGCTATGACACAAATAGAACCTTCATTTGCTTCCTGTCTTCTACCAAAAATTCTTCACACCTAACAGCCAAAACACCGAGGAACTTTATCTGTGGTAACTACAGCTTAGATGATTTTTGCTGTCTGTACTAATCCATGAAAAACTATTTCTTTCTCTATTCAAAATGATCACTTTTTCTTCTTTTTCAAGAGGAGGTCTTGATGTGCTGATAAGACCTCACCTAAAGTCATTGTCTTGGCCATAATCCATCCCTGTGTATACAGCCAATATTTCCAGATCCTGTGTTCCGATTAACCATTATTTATCCAAAGAAAAGTAGGTAGGATAAAAATATTTTTAGACTCCATAGTGTTGAATATCCTAGCTGCAGTTGTTTTGAGTAGATAAGTGCTATTCTGGAAAACAACTCCCCACTTACTGTTTTGCATTTACGTGACAGCTGATATGATTTTTTGTAAATGTAAACAACATTTACAAAAAATTAAACAAGAATATTTTGTTTTGAGATGTTTTTTGAGATTGCACAATATTAATGTGATCTTACACTGCAAGATGGTTTGAGGACATGGTTAGATCCAATCACTCAGAAGCTTTGCTGGAACTGTGTGTACTCACCATGTTTACTGAGATAAAAATTTTGCTTTTTTCCCAGATATTTGTCTTATTCTGGTATATTTACCCAAGCAATAGTGTCAACACAGTATCTGAAGGACTTGATTTTTTTTTTTTTTTAATTTAGATCTCTGCAGAAACTCTCAACCTCTCACACAATCCTTATGGAAGCCAACCTTATTCCTAGATACAAATTACATTTGTGAAAACTTCTTCCACAGTCCATTTGAAAACTGAAGCAGCACATCACAGCAAAGCTCTCCATGGCCCAAAGACCTCTGTTTATAGGTTTGCGAGTCTGAATAAAAACTTCCTGAGAGCTATAGTAAGCCCAATATCCAGAAATTTCCAAATCTAGCCACACGCTATCATGTTCTAAACTCTTTTCTTGACCACAGAGCTCATGGATATTTACACTTAAACTAGTTCTCATACATGACAAACTTGCGTAATTTACACAACTGTTAATTTAGTCTTTTTTTTTTTTTTGTTTTTTTTTTTTTCCCTCTGGAAAGTGTCTTCTTGTTTATAATTGCCTGAGTGAGATTAAAAAAGTGAGAAACTGAGGGCCTGGATTTTAACACCAGTGACCAAGAATTTGGAGAAGGGCAAAGGAAGCAACCTTTATCAGGCTTTGTTTTTAAGTTATTAATATAAAAATTCTAGGGTTCTTCAGGTTTAATTCTATACTGAAAACTAAATTTGATCATTAGTTGTATTGCTTAGGTTAGTCTGCAATAATGTAAAGAACAGTTGCTTGATTTCTGCAACCTTCTTTTTACTTACGTGATGAAAGTAGTAAAGAATACGTGGTTGCCCAAATGGACACAGAATTATAAAGAGGAGACTTTTAAAATCTGAGGCTGAAGGGGCATCACAGCAGAATCTAATATACTAAAAAGCTCTAAACACCACAGGTTCCCATATTTAAATTTAGAAGACCATTAAAAAAATCTGAAATCCTAATTGCACAGAGAAAATAAGATAGTAATGAACTTTCAAATGCTGCCTTTATAATTAGTCTACCCATCTCTTTTTAACCAAGATTAGATAAATTCAAGTATAATAAGAAACTTCCACCTTAGTATCTGTCACCCTGACCAAAACGTATGCAAAGCAAGGAAATGCATGTACTAGATACTCCTATTCTAAGATGGTAGAGATGGCACATACAGTTTATATGGAGCTGACTTCAATCAAAAAAGTGAATTTATTTGTCATGAAAAATAAATAGATGAAACCATATTTAGCTCTATTCAATTGCTCGTACAAACTACAGAAGCCTAATATTTTCAAACCTGTTATTTTCACAGTATATGTACTTTGGAAAAGAATACAAATGGAATACCACATAATAAAAAAGTGGTCACATATCATCTTTTGAAAAGCAGTCATAGGAAATTTCCACAGCTATTTTTCCTAACACAACCATACTGAAATCAAGACCAGCTCAAGCCATCATAAATATATAATAAGAATTCTATAACCTAAAATTCAGAATGTGTAAAGTGTTTTCATTACTCCAGGAGTGAACAGTGTTATTGTTCTGTCATGCTTATCTTCCCTCTCATTAGGGAGCAGGCTGGAATTAGTTATAGGTCATAGAGCTATTCGTAGTAGTACCACCTTTCACATACGAAAAAGAATACCCTGACCACAGAGCTACTGAGTCAACCTAAGGTTCACTTTATCTTGAATAAATAAATAATGTTTAATTACTTATGGAGAGTGGAAATTGAATTATTTATAGAAATCATTTCTCTAACAATAGAAGTGACAAAAATCTTGTGTGCTTTCAATGTAATGTCATGGCTATTGTGACTGGAGCAGGCATTACTTGCAGCATATCACAGTCACTCTGTTACTAGACTAATTTCACATTGGACTTCTTGGACCTCTCTGAGTACAGTCCTTCCTGGACCAGCTTTCAGCTGTTCCCTCTTTCTCAGGATGGGAGCAGATAACTCCTTCCTTTCCAGGCTGTGCCCTGGACTTCATATCAGGTAACTCAGTCAGAGCTTACTTCAGGAGGTTCAGCTGTGATTTCCTGGGAGTAAAGCCAGTGGGCAGATGACTTTGTAACACTGTATTTTTATTAGATGAGGATGTATTTTTATTAGGTGAGGAGAAAAACATTTTAGAGGAAATCAGACTTTAAACAATGGATAAGACATTATTCCTTTCTTAGCTTATGCCATACTAGCCTGTATCCTGGCCACCTGCCAGCAGCTGGTAAGGTGCTTTCAAATGCCCTGTCCTCACCACAAACTTTCTCAGAAGCACTTGTCCACTAACCAGTCTCTTTTAGTCTCCAGGACTTCACCTTTGACAAGGTAAATCTTCTAGGCATAGAATAAAAGAGCCTGTAGCTAGTAAACTGTTCCACTGCCTTTTAAATGCACTGATATTCTTCTCTGAGGTTCCTTAACATCTTTTTATTTTTTACTTTTTGATAGATATTTTCATATAGAAAATTCTTGTAGCCCATAGAAAGACGACTTTACAGTAAAAAATTCCACCCTTCTGTCTATTACTACGGCAAAGTCATAACATGAGATTGGGGCACAGAGTGAAAGCAAAGGTGCATCTAGCTTACCAACCTGTCCCTGCCAATGGCAGTAAGTGGTTGGCTAGGGAGGAGCAAGAAAACAAAAGAAGTTTTTAAAACTGCATTGACAAGTAGTCTCTCAGCCTCCAAAAGCTTGCATTTGAGAGACTTCCTGAACCAGAAGTTGTGTCCATGTATTTAGTAATGGTCAAAGGATTTCTCTTTTGGGACTTTCTCCAGTGACCCCTTGTATAACACTTCCAGCACCCACAACATCTAATTTATTCTCAGAAAGCATTACCTTTAGACTCCTGTAGACACCTATATCGAAAGGAGTAGTTTAAATTCCCTTTACAGTTTATAAAGAAAGAGTGTGAAGAACTGACTTAAAGGACATCTAGACAACCCAGAGTCAAGGTGTATGCTGCAAACATCTAAGTCAGTGAAGATGAATGCCATCCTTTCTGCCAGTTACAGTTCTTCTGGGGCAGTGTCAGATACAGCAAAATTAATCAGTCTGCACAACTGTTCCCAGTTCCCAACAAAATACAGGCTAAACTAGAAAAGTCAATACAGAATTTCAAAGAGAATTGTATCTTTATAAATTCCATTGATTAAAAATCATAAAAGTCCCTCTTCTCTGAAATTATTGTCACTACCATAAAAAGATGGTATCAATGTTCACAAAATAAAATCTTTTTCCTACAAGAAAACCCTAGTCAAATGCTCACAGCATATGGCTCAATGTTCAGTAATTTTTCATATATTTTTATTTACTTGTATAAAACAACAGCCAATTTTTTCGTGTATTCAGTTCAAATGATCACAACAGCACAATATTTAACAGCAATTACAAAACAGGAGATCTAATAGCATGTTCCAACCATTTGGCTAGATTTACAAAACCAATATAGGGTTGATAACATTTCCTGGGCATCCATAAGGTTGATTTTATAAGTGTATCTCTTCTAAGAATAAGAAAAAAAAAATATTGTTTCTCCTGCAATATTTATCTATGTTACAATGTTTTACTTTCAAATTGAATGCCTGGCAGCCAATGAGAAATCCATTCTTCACTTCAACAGTGAAGATACAGTCTCCTAATAATACAGAATAATTCCACTTTTTCAATTACTGGGCAAAGATAGCCAGATTCAGCAGTGTCTGAAAAGGAAGTTAGTTTCTAAGTGGTGAACAGAGTGTATTTTTTCCAAGTTTTCAACTGTAACTCAAGCTGAGGAGGATATTTTTACTTAAATAAGTTTCATTGGAGAATGTTCAAACAAATAAAAAAATCCAATGCTGTTGTCTTAGCTTTTCTGAAAAATTTCTTGGGATGGGCTTCTGTTTAGTGAGAGCACACGATATGCTGGCTGTTGCTGCCAGGGCAGTGCGGCCACTGCCATCCTTGCCTGTCACTGCCCAGGCCCCCGGGTCCCCCATCACCTGCCCGGGGCCAAGAACCCCTCAACAGCCCCCCAGGGCCTTCAGCCCCTGCCCCAGCAACACCGCAGCAGGGGTAGCCTCCAGCTCCCCACAGCCCTGCCCGGCCATGGGCCCCGCCGAGCCAAGCCTGCCTGTGGACCAATGCCCCATGCTGGCCTCAGCCCGGTCCCAGGCAGGTGCCCAATGGAATGTGATGGGATGGGCCCTGCCCTGACAGACCCTCTGGTGAGCTCCCAACCCTGCCAGACCCTGGCAATTAGAACAGCTAGATACAAGATTCTTCCCCATTGAAATCCCCTAGCCCCTTTGATGTATATTTACAGGGAATGAGACAGCCTGGCTAACCAAAATTTTTAATCTTACTCCATGTTTATCTTTTTAAGCTACTCAGAAGAGTTGTTTACCTAATTGGATATAAAGCTGCTGTCTCTGGAATGCTCTAAAAGAGGTTCCATGGTCAGTATCTCTAAAGAGATCAGTATGCCTTAATGTCCTCAATTTGTGCCATTCCCACTGCTGAGTTGGTTCAGCTCCCGAAATGTGGCTTTATGAGACCCCCAAGACTGTACATACCCAACAGAAACTATCTGCAAAGCTTTCCAAAAGCCACATGCCCTTTTATGCATACTTGATATGAGCAAACACTGCCCTGGAAATAAGCAAACCCGCTTCTGGTTGTTTCCTCCCCTTTTTTTCTCCACCCAGCAAAAGTAGGTTCATGCATGTACATGGTGAACCAGATAACATAATATAAAGGGGAAGGTGGGGAGAGACAGAGCAAGAGAGAATGAGAGAGAGAAAGAAACTGAGACACAGGGAGAGACAGTAAGAGGGAGGACAAAAGGGAGAGAGAGGGAAAATGGGAAAAAAGAAAAGAAGTAAGCAAGATTAAAAGGTGAGAAAGAAAGAGGGTGAATATAAGCAAAGGAGAGAGTGGGAGAGACAGAAATAGAAAGGGGGAAAGAGGCAGAGACAGAAAAAGAGAGAAAGAAAAAGATGAATGTGTGATCAAGAGGCTGTAGCAATACCACCAAAATTCAGGAAAGGATGCTACAAAATATGAAAAAGTAGAAAACATAATGAAGACAAAGTGAGTGGTATTTAGTTGAAAATGTTTCCGAGAAATATTTAGGCCACATCTTCAGTTTATTTATCACTGCTATCTGCTCATCTATATTACTCATGTGGTTCAGAGAGAGTTGCCTGTACAGAAGAAGTCCTGGCTAACTCTTTCAGCAAAACATATGTTGTTGCCCATTACTCTGCTCCAAATCAGGTTGCTCAGGTTATTTTAACAGCACAAGCACAATCGAGTTAGGGCCAGTGCCTGTATTTTACCTCTCAACCTGCTGACTGCAGAGAGGGTTTTATAAATTTTCAGCCAAAGTCATGTCTGAGAAGCTTGAATATATAATACACTTTATGCATTATAGCAGTGCTATGGACATCTGTCAATTTTACAAGCCGACATTTCAAGTTTCTGTTGCTTTTAACATATAATAAGTACACAAACAAGAAATATAGTAAATACTAACAATTAATAAAAGTCAGAGCTATTCAAGCTACTGGTAGTTATCTTGAGAGGCTGTAGAAAGAAAAATAATTGTGAGAATTTAGTAACTTAAATTTCCCCTCACCTAACTCACAGACAAAAAATAATCTCCTATGGAAGGAGCAAAGGACAAAGAGTGGCTCACAGAAACTTTATAAATGGAAGTCCTTGCAATGAAGTCTGACTTTTCCCCTGAAATCTCGTATCTCTTCTGATGAGTACTCTTACTTCGGAAAAGTTTTGCTCTCATTTTTCTCACACAAACTTGTTCCTGTGAAAATTTTAACAAATAAGAACATTTGAAGTAAGCTTAAGCAAGCAAGGCCCACAGACTTCTCTTACTAGAGAGATCTCTTCTCTATCAAAAATAGTGTATCTCTGCCTGAGAGGACTATCCTGCACTGCCTGTAAATCAGGCTGTCCTGCGAATCGTATAAAATTTCCCTGTATGCCCAAAATACCAAAATCAGACAAATAGTGGACACTTTATCTGTTGTCTTAAAGGATTCTCAGGCTGTTTTTTTTCTTACTGTGTTCTGTCAACATCTGAGTAAGCAGTTTCTAATATTTTCTCCTTTTTAGCTGAACTTTGCAAGAGAATGTAAGGTCTTGTCTACACGCAGTTCAAGCACCAAATTAACTAAATGGATTAGAAAGCAGTCTAATGAAAACTATGATCCATATTCACTCTTTCTTCAGATTGCAGAGGAGAATCCACCAATTAGCAAAGTTAGCTCTGAAGCGTTCTCTGCCAGGATTTCACCCATTCTGAAAACAACCTTGAAAATGTGAATTAGCATCATTTGAGCGAATCTTCAGTTGTTCGCAGACTAACTAAAATAATAAACAACTCACAGCACTTTGTATAACCTCCCTGAGATGAATGCCGTTTCTGGGAAGGTCATAATACTATTTTCCAAAAATTATATGGTACAGCTAACTAATATGTCTGAGTCTTACAAAATAGGAACACTTTTGAGTTTGGTGCTGAATAAATCTAAAAAGAGTAGGGAACTGAATGCAAAAGAGCACCCATTCCGTACTGTATTTCTAGCAAACTCTAAAGAGACACTGTTACTGCTAAACCGTTCTTCAGTGTCTTACAATTTGTCTTGCCAAAGTAGATTTGAAAGAGAGTGTCCAAGCTACAAGGTCCTGTCAGCAATGAATTGTGCCCTGTGTGAACTTGGAGTATATAGTTCACCTCTATCCCTGAGAAGATATTACACTATTGAAGGCAGGATTTGGAGTCCCAAGTCACTTTCTGCCACAGAGAGTAAATTCAGTTAAAATACTAGATTCCTAAGAAACAAGAGGAATTGTTTTATTGATCGTATTAGTATTAATTGTAATACATTTGTTTGTGAGAGAAATCATCAGCTCCTGAGCTTCCTCCTTGATAATGCTTCCTGTTGATAATGTCTTTACTCTCTGCTATTGTCATCATATCTCCCAACTTCCCACACATCTATCCCAGTAGTCCAGCTGCCACTGTGCTCTTTATGCTTTTTTAACACAATGGACTTGTCAGTTCAGCCATTTCTTGGCTGGTCACCTTGAATATGATTTTAAAGTATCTTGGCTAGGTTTAAGCCTTCCCTAAAGGCTACATTTTAAGCATAGCTCTTCAATGAGTGCTGTGTGCACCTTATCTGTCCCTGGGCTGTTCCATCTAGTAATTAGGGTTAGAGATACCAGCTCACCATTGGTCTGTTTGTTCTTGCTTGTCTTGAGCTGTTGAACCTCCCAAGACAATATCTATAAAAGTCATTGCACTTCCCTGCAGTTATAGTAAGACATCATGAATCCATACGAGACAGAGAAGAACCTTAGACCTAAATAATTTCACCGAATAAATCATCGTCTGTAAAGTTTGCATAAGCCATTCATAACCACTTGAAATTTGTGCAACATCAACTAATTGACTATCTGAGAAGATAGGGATGACATAGTTTGATTTTCTTTCTGCTTGAGTCAAGTTTCTACTACAAATATTCAATTTCACACTCTGGGTATCCATATGAATCTCTATATCTATGAACATACTGACCAGTAAATCTGTTTGCTACAGTATTTACGACAAACTAACATATAGAGATCATGTGAAGAGATGAAATATAAAGAAATACAGTGAAACACTTGTGGACCTTTCCTTTTTCAACTTTTACCTAGCCTTACCTCACTCTGTCTTGATTATCACATTTTTTACCAGCTATTTGATTAAAAGAGTCATCAGTTACTCTTACTTAATTCCTAAATAGATCTCACGTTTCAGCTCAAATTCTGTCATTAAGTACCTGGTTATCAGTCATTAACATATAGAGATTTGATATGACATATACCCCTTGGCTATAATATTATCTGCATGTAGTCTTTAGGCTAGTTAGTTTTTCAGCAAGGTTTTAAAACATATTACTCTTATTTTGGCAGGTTTTCAAAGTCTGAGATTGTGAAGGACTGTGTTTGGGGTTGTTTTTTTGCCTTACCCCAGGAAATACTCTGTGTACTGCTAAGGCAGTTCCAAAGATGTGTGAGCTCCAGTTTCCCCATTAGTGGCCAAGAAGATGTTTGTAGTGCACCTGCGTCATGGATTGAGAGAGATACCCTTTCTCAGCAAAAACTACTATCTCAGCATAAGCCAGCAATTCGATAAGTTAATGGCATGAATCAATGAGAAAGATTTGGGAGAGATCTTAATTAAAGAAACGACTGCTGATACAAATTATGTTTCCAATGTATTGATGTAGCAGAGGGCACGAGGTTGAACAGAGATGAGTGCTGATCAATCCCTTTAACATTTGCATTCCTTTTCATCAGAAATCAGCTCTCTTCATCTGTACACATACAGGCACGCACACACGCAGAAATGCATCACTACAACCAGCACCTGAGAAGGGCTTCGGTTTCTTTGTCTTCATCGATTCCTATAGGGCTCCTTTGGAGGCTATTATGGTCGCCTCACTTTACAAGGTGAAATGAAGGTCTCCATAGACAAGATGATGCTCATTCCTTTAGACCTTCCTGGAAAATATGTCCATACCTTAAATAAGTAAGAAGAGCTTTGTGTCACTGTGAACATCAGAACCCACATGTTGCAATGCACAGATGCAATAAGAAATCAGAAGTGTAACCTTGGCAATTTATAGTTAGACAAAAAATGCAGACAGGATTCCGTAACAAAACAGGACAAGCATGTGTGCTT
>Ga0181612_166315_pt1 | contig 10777 bp, 8 predicted proteins | sample HoacroProtozoa21_FD_119630 | JGI IMG/M metagenome (GOLD analysis project Ga0181612, IMG submission 119630) | Hoatzin crop microbial communities from Cojedes, Venezuel. Combined Assembly of Gp0051906, Gp0051904, Gp0051908 | reverse complement strand
CTCTTTTTGCCCCAGAGTTAACTGGAATCGCCGTGCGGGGATGCCCTCTAAACAAGGTGAAATCTCTGGTGCCCAGTTACCGCTGCTTGACAGCAAACATACGCTGATACAAGATGGGCTGATTACCAACCTGAAGTGTAGACTCTGTAATCCATTCTACACAGGTCAGCAGGGCTGCCCAGCGAAGGGCAGGTTTAGCTGTTGGATGCCTCTGGCGTCACGGATCAGCAGGCACGGACTCGCACAAGCCTTCAGCTGATACACACATCACGGGAGACTCGGGCTCATATCGTCCCATCGTGTTTAATAATAATATTTTTAGTTGTACTTGGAATAAAACACTATGTAGGGATCTTCTGTTGCTGGTTCCTGGTCAGCAAAATGTAAATTTTGGAATCAGTTGTGTAAACCACTGGGAGAAGCAAGAAAAGCATTTGCAGTGAGGGGGCAGAGACGCGGGGCTGCAGACTGACCGCAGCAGATGCTGGCGGGTCAGACAGCTGGTAACACGCTGTAGTGTGCTCCGCTGCATTCCCGGGGACGAGCAAGGGCACCTCTTGCCCTTGGCCTTACATTGTAACGCTGTAACCTTAGGGCACTGCGCAAAAATAGAAGCCGCAGCACCACAAAATCTGACCCTTTAGCTGAATATCCCATTTCAGAGGAATACCAGAACTCCGTCAAGACTGTGCACACATAAACATCTACTGTTGTTATCATGATACAGTGCCTCAGCTACTCTACACTTCAGGTTATCTAGGTTATTCCTCAGTCTTTTTTATGTGTGTGGTCTTACAGACATCCTTCAGCAAGGACTGCTCCATCATGCGCTACATACTTCTCTGGTGTCGTACAGACCATCAAATATTAGTGTAATTTTTCACACCGCAGCCAGCTGAACAGATGTTAAGCTGTTGGCTCAATGGTGCAATTGCCAGTGTGATAAAAGGAAATGATAGCCTGAAGATGGACATAGTGCAAAATATTACACTGAGCAGCTGGGAGCCAACAGGTTATTCCATATGTTGTTTAAAAATAACAGAAGAACAGCAAAAAGAGGCGTGGGTGTTTTTTTCATGTCAAAGAACGTGCTTTAGAGAATACTTTATTGCAACATTTTCTCACCGTAGCTCGGTCTGGTACACTGGCCATTGGTTATGTTGGATATGACCTCATGGTGCCTTCACATGGAGGTTGTCTTCTCCCATTTTCATGTGACACCAATCTGCTGCTTCAGGCATTTGCCCTAACTGAGCCCTGAAGACTTCAGCCCTCCCTTGTACCGTGTGAGCTCTAGCTTTCTATTCCACGGGACATTTTGAATAACTGATTTCATGTAATTTACAAACTTAGTTGCATGCTTAGAAAATATGTCTGGCTAATGAAGTCATCTGTATCATCAGCAAAAAATCAGTGGAGTAACTCACTTAACAAGACATTAAATCTTAGAGACACGGCAGAGTCACTAGGCACGTTTCATAACATCAGGGCCATGAGCGTACCAACACTTTAGCAGATTTTCCTGGTGCTTCCACCCACACCCCTGCCCGCAGGCCCATCTCAGCCCTGGGCCCTCAGCCCTGCCTGAGCTACGCTGTGGGGCTGCTGGTCTGCAGCTCCACGTTCAGCTGTGGTACAGCCACATCTGTGCCTGGCCGCGGACCTCCTCGATCTGAGCCCAGCCTTCCTGGCTTGATCTCCACCCTGCCTTGCCACCGTGGGCCACCCTGGCAATCCCCAGACTGCATCTCGCTCTGTTTACTGCCGCTGGGCCTGGCCCTGATCCGTAGATTGCCTTCCTGGCATCACCCCAGGCTGCCTCCTCATTAGGAGCCTGCCTGACGACCCAGCGCGCTGCCTGACCCCAGCTGCCATCCCTGGGCTTGCCTTGCCACCGCGGTGTCGTGTTTGGTTCCTTGCTCCTTGCCCCCGGAAAGCTGCTGGCCCTCGCTGTCCCTGCCAAATAATATATGCAGGGCTGCATAGATTTGTATATCTCTAAAAAATATTTAGAGAGTCTATAGTACTTTTTCAGACAGTGTTTCAAAATTCTCTTTAGAGAAATAGAAGGGTGATTGTGTAGTGGGACTTCTTAGCGTTGTGGTTTAAGCCAGCAGCCGGCAATTTGCCACCGGACGGCCGCTCGCTCACCCCTCCGCGTCTCCCCCAGCAGGATGGGGAGGAGAAACGGACAAAAGGGGAAACTCATGGGTTGAGATAAAGACAGTTTAATAAGGCAGCAAAGGAAATACTAGTACTGCTACTAATGATGATGATAATAATAATGAATATGCAAAACAAATTATATCCAATATAATTTTTCCCACCACCTGATGACCGATTCGCACCCAGTCCCCAAGCAGCGATTGCGGAACCCAGAAATCATGAATTTTGTGAATTTCATTAAATTCCAGAAAAAAGACAAAACTCCCAGAAAAGTTCAAACTCGCGGCCAAGAGAGGACTCGTACTCATGGACCAGAGACGAACAGATAGCTTCCTGCCCCATGGCCAACCCACATTCATAAACTGAGCATGGTGTCTATGGTATGGAGTATTTCCATTGGCCAGCTTGGGCTATCTGCCTGGCTCTGCTCCCTTCCAGCTCCTGACCACCTGCTCATTAGCTGAACATGGGAAACAGGTAAAAAGTCCTTGATTTCATAGCAACAACTGAAAACATCCGTGTTATCAACATTCTTCTTGTACTAAATACAAAACAGCAGCTACTGGGAGGGAAATTAAGTCTATCCCAGTTGAAACCAGGACAGTTGGCATTCTACACTTTTTTGGCTTGACTTTAAAAGGAAGAATCCCATATGACTGCAGAACCTAAGGTCTTTTTTATTATTACTGCTACCATCTGGCCCCTTACAATCACTGGTGCAACACTATTGGTAAGCTGTTTTCCCTTATTTTGATAAACTCACAACAGACAAAGGGACAATCACCCTCAGACAAAGGTATTGTTCTGATTTAACAGAGAGGAAAATAGAGAAGCAAGATTACAAATGGACAGACTGCCAGGCTGGCATAAAGCAACAGCCCATCCATGCATCCATCCATCTGTCCATCCATCTTTTTTCAGTGTTTCTTCCACATCCTTCCCTCCAGTAACGGCCACTGTTCTCCCACTTCGTACTATGATCACACTCAAGTGTCAGAGCAGTCCTGTAGTGCTTTGCCCCTGTGTCAGGACAGGTTACATGACCTTCCTGTGTCATCAAGAGCACAGTGCCCTCATGAGTGAGAGGAGCCAGGGTGCTGGGGAAGAGATGCAGCTGTCACTGTGTCACCCTGACCCAGGGAGCACGTGTGTGTACTGGGCTGGTACTCCCAGGACCAAGCAGTGAGACCATAGCAGCAGATCTGTACTGAGGGTCAGACCCGGTATAACCCGCTGTGACCACAGAGCTGCTGTCCACAGAAGACCATGCTCTTGGACAAGACCACAGCTCCAATCTTGCAGCGCCTTCCTTTCTTCGCCCTACAAGAAAACCAGGCGTGACATTGACGAGAAGTCTGCCCTGGTCATGCAGAGGGTGGCAGTGGCAACCAAGCCAGATGTATCGGTTCTTGGTTAATCAAACTGATGGAGAGATGAGTGACAGAAACAATCAATTCTGAAGCATGGAATGCAGCGAAGTTGCCCACTTCCACTGTTCCAGATGGTGTACATGATGCACAACACCATATTTGCGACCAATGGACTGTGTACAACTAATCCAGTGAAGTCAGGACTGCACTAAACTCCCGCCTTCAACCCACGCCTGTCTCCCTCATCCCCTTCTTCTCCTCTCAGTATATACACAAGAAATCAGGGAGTTGCTTCACACTACTGCAGGCTTTGCCGCCTTGCCACGGACAGCTCGCTGCCCATTGCATGGTCTGCTCCTCACAGAGCTGGCAGGAGCTAAAGCACTGCAGGGCAGGCAGCAGGCCATGAGACAGGAACCAAGAATTGGTAAGCAGTGGAAAAGAGCCTGGCAAATTCTGATTTTTAATTAGAAATTTAGTTTAGGTCAATAAATCAGTCTGGTACATAGGGATGAGCACAAGTGTGGCGTTTTATTTCCACAGGAGGACCCAAAACCAGTTATGTGGAATCCAGGGAAAGAGAATGCAGCAAGTTCAAATAACGTGAAGAAAGGCCGGAGCCAGAGAGAGTCTCTTCACATTAGTATGTATTGCAAATACTACAGAACATCTCTTGATAATTTTGTCTCATTTGAGAGGGTGTTCAAGTTCCTGTATTTCAATACTTCAGACTTCACACTTTTATGAGATGATTTCTTTCCAGCTGCATGACTTCATTTATAATTTAAGTTTTCATCAAATTGAAATACCGTCCAAGTTCATGCGAATTTAATAACAGTATAGAGGCAAAATAAAAATCAAAACATGGAGAGAGGGCAATATTACAGTTCTAGGGGTTATGATCTCTTCTCTGACAACTTGACATCATTATTTACAAAGCCATACACATCCTGCTATCCGAATGTATTTGGATGATATGGTTACTTCAGAGTCCTAATCAGACACAGGTGGCTCCAAGCAGTAACTGCAAACGTATATAAAAACAGTCAACTAAGCAAAGAAAACCAATCTGATTTTCCCATAATCTTTAGCTCAGGAGTAATAAGATATCCAGTAGATTATTAAAAGTAACAAATAAAAAAGTGCATTTATATCTTCCTTACTCTGTGTTGGCTTAATATTTTCTTATTAAATTTACCTAAGACAGTCAAAATAAGAAGGCTTAATTGGTTTGAAAGAAAGCAGTGCCCATTGTTTACTGGAAAGACGACTGCTCTTTCCGTATGGTTTTGCAGAACATGCAAGGCACAGAACAGACCACCAGCAACTCTTACACACAGGCTACAAGCCGGCTTCTGAAGGCAGTTACTCATCCGCTAGAAGTACCCAGATACGCAGATTAAAAATAATGTTTGCTAGTATGTTCTCTCCATATGAGGCTAAAGTTTTAGTGAGCAAAGTGATTCAGAGCAAAATAATAAATACAAAAAAAGAAAAAGAAGGGCAAGTCCAGCCAGAGCTTAACACAAACCAGCATTGCCTGCCAATAAGTAAAACAGTGGATTTATTATTTTATTTTAGACCTTAAATGTAAATACAGATGTAGAAATGCATTTAGAGTATTAGCGAAAATGGCCAACGGTAGTCAAAAGCATGAGAGGAGCTGAAGAGAGCTATGAAATTTGCCAGAAGTCAGGCCAGGCACAGGGCTAGGGGGAGCCCTGGGCTACTGCAGAGGACCTCCGAGTACTGAATTGCTTTTTGCAAGGCCCTGCTGCCGGAGTGAGATTGGGTCAGCCTTCAGGAGTAAATCTGCGCTCATCCCTTGGAAGGGCTCTGAGCAGTTGGCTGTGTGAGCTAGCAGCGCCCAACCATGGCATGGCACCCACCCTGCTGATTCCGACCAGGACAGAGCAGCTGAGGGGAATTCACACCTGTCATGTTTGTCTGCCTCTGAGTGCGATATTTATGTGGCCTCCTGGCTTTTCCCTAGCATGGCTCCTGAGGTACTTACAGGAGTAAGCAGATTTATAGTAAGAATTCAACTCATTCTCACCTTATACCATTAACTCAAATCAAGAGGTCTTCCCTGTCCTATGTGTAGCACTGAGACACATACAGCCTTCAAAAGCCTTCAAAGATGAGCAGAGACAAAGCTGGGGAGAGCATGAAAAGCACTCTGCTTTCCTCCAGAAGAGATGAGTGGTGAACTACCCAAGTTGCAAGACTTGTTTTCTTTCTTCCTCCTTCTCCTCCCCTCTCCATTGCCTGTACAGAAGTAAGAAGAGTTCATACGTTGGACATGTACTGGGGAGACGTGAGCAGCCTCTTCCAGACTTCTCTGCAAAGCTTGTACTCTAGGATCCCAGCACTGGGTATTATAACTGGCCACTTTCACTGGGGAGCGATGCTTCACCCCTGCTAACATTGCTATTACACCACTGCTTCCTCTTCCTGAATTAAAATCATAGAATTGTTTATGTTGGAAAATACCTTGAAGATCATTGAGTCCAACCATTTACCTAACACTGCCAAGTCCACCAAATCCTAGCACTGTCACCAGCAGAAATTACTAGGGAATGCGAACGTAACAGATACATGCAGAAACAGATATGTGAGCTTTTCTCCGTTGCTTCAGCAAAGCAAGGAAGCTCAAGACATCTTTGGGAAGCATCTCAGGTGCTTCCTCCCAGGCCCATAGCTGTCAGGGCAGGATAGATGACATGTGTGCTGTCTGCCTAGTACAGGGATGACCTTCATTTGACAGGAGTCAGCAACGGTCTCACAGCCAGAAAACCCAAATCTCATGAAAGTGCAGTAGTGGTTCTCCCTTTTGAATGAAGCTGGAAGTTATGCCACGTGTACCTTCGGTTTTTTTTTTCTGCCAGCTGTAGGGGACATGTCTGGGTTTTTTTCTTCTTCTGTGATTCTGTATGCTTTGGAGAGTGTGTGTATAGATGTGGCACTTCAGGATATGGTTTAGTAGGCATGGTGGTGTTGGGCAGATGGTTGGGCTTGGTGATCTTAGAGGTCTTTTCCAACCAATGATTCTATGATTCTATGGATCATGTATGCTGCATTTTAGCTGCACGTTGCTGATGGTTTTTGCAATATAAAATCCATGACTTTTTCAGCCTGGAACTTGATCAAGCAGGTTGCTTTACTCTCTAGAGAATATTCTCATCAGGGAGTTTTGCCCAAATGTGTCTTTGAATAGCGTGAAGTTATATTTTGACCAAACCTGATTTAGAAAGACATGATATGATTTAGTCTATCTTGCTTCTGTAGCCCAAAGAGGCTTTTCTCCCTCTGATCATCCTGAGATGTTTTGCCCTTGGTTGGCAAGTATGATACTTTGAGAAGAGTGTATCCACCTAAAAACAAACTGAATACAAGCTATGATTTCTTCTACCTCCTTGAGTATTTTTCCCTTAAATGTTGTATTCAGGGATGTTTCTTAAACAGAAGTATTTGTAACAGCATAATGACCCTGTCTAAGCCTGGCAAAGGATGGGAAAATTACAGCAGAGTCCTCTGTACTGATACTCGGAGGTTATTTCACATTACTGTTCTAGTGGATTCTTTGTCACTTGGAAGTTCAGGATCATAAGGGTCATTTTCTTTAGGAAAGGCCTTGTCAGCAGTTTGCTGTTACCAGGCAATCTTTAATCTTTGCTAGACAGACTTTCCTTTGAGCTAGACTTCAGAAGATCTTGCTCATACTGAGAGATATCCAGCTACTTACCGGTGTTTTAAAAATCTTTCTGACTCTTCAGTGAGGATTTTCATCTTGTTCACTGTAATAGTAAAAGTTCTGGCTCATATTACTTTTTGGTGAAACTAATGACCACTCAATATATTTTTTGCATTGCTTTGTTTTCCATTATAACCCCATTATTACTCTCTGCATAAGGCAGTTGCAGGATTATCACTATAGTCATTAATTTCAGCCCCTAAAGTGAGGTAAATTAAACAGTGTAGGTGCCCCCTAAACACTGACCATCAAACATTTGAACTGAATGCAGAAAACCTGTCAGCTGAAGAGCTGTTTTCTGTGCGGTGCTGGACTGCAGCAGTCCCTGCTCAGGACTGACCCCAGCGTCAGTGAGGTGCAGAGCCTGGCTGCTTGGAGGAAGACGTTCCACTGCAGACAGAAGGATGCTGTGGGAAGCGGTCTGAGACAGAGAAGGAGTCACAGGCAATGTGCTAGGCCACCTGGGATGAAACAAGTCTAACTGGAAAATATTTTTACTATTAATGCAGACAAAACACGGTAGAGCAGCTAGGGCAGCAGAACTGCAGGAAAGCGATGGATATGGCCAGAGCTGCCTCCTGCACCCCCCAGCTGGGTCGGGAGGGAGATGGGCCACTGAACTGACACCTCACAGAGCAGCTTTCACTAAAATCAGTCCCCTGTGGGTCAGGTTACAGCTTTCACTGGCGCTTTCCTTCATTTAACACTAAATTTTTTATAGTGAAAATGAAATAGGGGGTGTTAAATGGCTCCCAATTTAGCTCTTATAATAGAAGTGTCAGACTTCAAAGGAACCATTAAAAGCAAGGCTAAAAGCAGCCGCTGGGCTCAGAGTTGATGGGAAAAGAAGAAAGGAAAAGAAATATAAAAGCAGTGTGTGTGTGTGTGTGTGCGTGTGTGCGTGTGTGCGTGTGGGAAGCACAACAGAATGACAACTGTGTCAAATGCAGTGGGAACAAGGACAGTCATTCCCTTGCTGATACTCGTAATGTGGCAGAATTTGATGTTGATGAGTGAAAGCAAAGTCTATTTAATTTTCTATTCAGAAATATTTGTCTCTGACACAAGAATTAAATTAATAAAAAAGACATGGAAAGTATCTATTGGATAAGAATATCTTAAACTTGAATTTTAACATAAAGGCACAATTGTGGTGCTTACATGAGCTTGTTTGTAATGATACTTTTAATGATCCTTTAGTATTTGTATTGGCTGGCTGACAGCCTGTGACGTGTTTACACAACTAAGTCTGATAGTGTATTGCATTTCTTTGGTGTCCACATTTTGCTCAGGAAGAAATCACAGATAACAGGAGCTACAAACAAGCTAGTGGCTAAAGCAGTTAACACTTTCCTAAAATAGGACTTCAGAAGGAGTAAAGCAGTGTAAATGATGTAATATTCTTATATTTTCTTTTTTTTTTTGATAAAATTGTGGAAAATTTCACATTCATACTTCAGAAATCTCACAGCCTTTTAATATTACTGGTTTTGATGCAAATTATCAGGTAACAAATACAAAATCAGAGATGGATAATATGAGAAAAAGTGATGCCAACAAGGGAAAGAGGGCTGTAGAATAAACGTCTTGTTATCACATGGACGTGTGTATAATCCACTCTGGTCATGGAAAGTTGGGGAAAAGAGTAGTCCAGGTGCCCTATACACTACATGTGTGGAAATGTAGAAAATCTCTAAACATTATATGCATGCATAATTATGTGCAGAATTAGAGAAAGATTAGGAAAGAAATGGTTTACAAGGCTCTCATTTGCCACTGATATAAGGTCTGGATTGCCAATAAAAATATGCAGTTGACATTACTAGCCCAGAGAGCATTATAGGTTGGGGCAACACTACTCAGACAAATAGTTAGGATAATTTTACACACCATTTTTAAAAACAACAGGAGAAAAGTGAGGAAAAACTAATTGGGCATGTTGTAACAGCACACTTGTAAAAAAGAATAGACATTGGGTATCAGTAAGGCTTTGTCTTGTGTTTCTGTCTTAATTTTGATTGATTTGTGTAGGATATGATAGTTTTCAATTTTAGAAAAGAAGGAACTTGTAGGGTGCTTTGAAGATGACATTGGGTCAAGAAACATGAAGGCAGTGTCATCAAGAGATGAGACCAGAGGGCTGCACATCAGGAACCTCTGCATCTATTACCGTTTCTGCTTGTGAGACCTGGCTGAGGTTATTTCATCTCTGTGTTCCGGCTCCCATCTTTCCCGGATGTCACCTTTGTCACTAGACTTTTTTGAAACCATTTGAAAAGCGCAAAACTTTAATCGATCGAAACTTGGTAAGAATTCCTCAATTTTAGGAAGCACATATGTAAGAGATGGTGATCTCAGATCTTGCCATGATGAGAAATGGCAAGGATTCAGTCTAGTCAGTCAATATGGTCAGAGAAGGTTTATTTCAAGCTGACAAAATCTACAGAGGAGGGCCTCCAAATTCATGGGACACTGGAGAAAGTGAGTTCCCTTGTCATACCAGGAGTATCTGTCTCCAGCTGTGTAGTACAAAAACAGAGGAGTAATGTCTCCAAAGTCTTTGCCCGCAGCTGGATGGTGAAAGGACTGTGGTGAGCCCTTCCCCTGACTTCTTCAGGAAGAAGGACTGGACTGTGGACTCTGCTCTGCAAACTGCTTAGACAATTTACAGTCGTTGATGATTTTTAGTTTTATAAGCTTGAAGTAGGAGTGTAATTTAAAGCTGAAGTCCATTTTCAGTGCTTAAGTGGAGGTGAATCTCCCAAACTTTTCTGATGATGCCAGTCTTGTCCACTGTCCTGTTGGCATGAAGGATGTGTGGATGACTCTGGTGGGTGATAAAGTAGCACAAAGTCTATTTAACCTCAAAGTGAGAATGATAGTTGTGCAAAGTATTTTCATGATATGCTAAAATCTTTAAGATTAAAATAAATTCAAAACTATGAAATGTAGGAACTTTGCAAGATTATGTACTGTGGCAATAATGCAGTCTTCAAACACTGAGTAAAAGATGGCAGGAAGCAAAATCTAGGCTTACTGACTTAATTATCCACAGTAAAAAGCATATTAAAAGACAACTAACATCAGCTCTGCTTTTCTTTATTAAGTATCTTTACACATAACAGGATAATCTTGCTGTGAAAAGTGCTGCCAGCTGCTTGGTAAAAGACCCTAACTCAGACAATTCAGCTATCTAGAATAGAATAGAATAGAATAGAATAGAATAGAATAGAATAGAATAGAATAGAATGTTTCATTTGGAAGGTATGTACGATTATCATCTAGTCCAACTGCCTGACCGCTTCAGGGCAGACCAAAAGTTAAAGCATGTGGTTAAGGGCATTGTCCAAATGCCTCTGAAACACTGACAGGCTTGGGGCATTGACCACCTCTCTATGAAGCCTGTTCCAGAGTTTGACACACCTCTCGGTAAAGAAATGCTTCTGAATGCCCTGTCTAAACCTCCCTTGGCACAGCTTTGAACCAT
>Ga0181612_162490_pt1 | contig 10777 bp, 5 predicted proteins | sample HoacroProtozoa21_FD_119630 | JGI IMG/M metagenome (GOLD analysis project Ga0181612, IMG submission 119630) | Hoatzin crop microbial communities from Cojedes, Venezuel. Combined Assembly of Gp0051906, Gp0051904, Gp0051908 | reverse complement strand
CCGGCGCCCGGACACCGGGTGGTCGTTCCTGAGCGCTGAGCTCAGCTGCTGCAAAAGGCAAATAGGAAAACATACGGCCGGATAAAATCGGTAAGTCAAGCTACAGTCACATCCTCCTCCTCGGGCTGCAGCTCTCCGGTCTCTGAATTTGTCACGTATTTTTGCAGGCCGTTTTTTTATTGTGTGCTGAGCAAAGCAGCTGGGAAAACATGGAGGCAAAATAAAAGTGTAAAAAAACTTCGAGGACTTGTCAGTGTTTGTGCTCCTATTTTGAACTCCTCTTTCCACACCGTCGCTTTGCTGCGGGAGTGGGGAAGGGGCAAACAGCAAGTGCTTGTGTATGGGGGGGGAAAGCAAGCTGGTGGGAGTTGTAATTGGCTTTTCTCGCGGAGCTGATTGAAGAGGGAGATTTGAAAAAAAGACTTTAAGCAAGCTTGAAAAGTGACTTGTAATTTTCTTTTCCCGAGTAAGAACAAATCTTGCGTTAAACAGTTTTAAAACGCGCTGGGACGTATGCAGGAGGAATAAGAATCTTTTTAAAACTGTGTAATCAGTGGAAATCTGGATGCCACAGTACCGCCGAGCAAATGTTGTGTGTGTTTGTTTAAACTGAACTGAACAGCTTGGCAGCTCTGGCAGAGCAGAGGCATGAAATGCCATTTTCTCTGCACCGGACAGAGGGCGCCGGTGCCGCGTTCGGCGGAATCAGCCCCGAAACGGGAAGCTGGCAACAGCTCACGGGAAAAATCCGGGAGAGAGAAGGTGTTTTAAACAATTAAAACAGAAATTGTTCACACGTGCGGAAAGCTGCAGTACATAGCATCCAGTTAGAGCAGTCAATGTTTTGAATTTTTGTTCCCTTAAGTTGTGGGGGTAGTTTTTTTGTTTATTTTGTTTTGTTTTTTAGGTGATGAACTGAATTCTAAAAAAAATACATATAAATTCTGTTGATTAGCTCTAGAAATTAGAGCCTGCTTATGTTCCTTTTACCTTTTCTGGAATGTGTTGTGGTGTCAGCCTGGATAAAGAAGGGGAGGGAAAGCGTGGAATCTCTTGACAGAAATGTTGCTTCACTAGTGGTGTGGGAGATGAGGTGGAAGTCTCGCTCAGTGTTGCAGGCTGGGGTTAAACATCCGATATGGGAACGTATCCTTTGTATCCAGCACAGATGTGTAGCAGGGGTTGAAGATCTGTAAGCTGAATAATAAGATCTGTAAACCCTAATGACTGAACCACGTATTGTCAAGTAGTTTGGGAAAAGAGGGAGGGACATGTTCAGGCAGGTATGCAGCTTTCATCATAGAAATCCCAGTAACACTACTGGTACAAGCGGTTGATAATTGTGCCATTTTCTACCCATATATAATGAAGAGTTAGAGAAATTCTACCCGTATATAACGAAGACTTAGAGAATACAGTAATAGACTGCCCTTATCTCTGTGTGTATACTTGCTTCTGCATACCCTGGTGTGTAACATAGTATTCTGCTGGTTTGTGGAATAGGAATTTGAGTTTCCTTGAATCAAAGGCTTTAAAAGGAATGAAGGTATTATTTTAACTAGTGCAGTTGTATTGTGAGTAGAGAAGGATCAGAGCTGTCAAGTGTCAGTCTGACAGAACCTCTGTTAGAACTTGGTGTTTCTGTTGTGACCTGGGGGTTTGGTTGTGCCTTGAACAACAAGATGTTTATGTCTGGCTTTATTCCTGTTACAAATCACTTGCAGTGGAGTGGAAATATTTGCAGGTTTTGAGTTTTTAATATGAGACATGTTGGACAAGGCAGATTAAAAGAATCAAATGACCATATGGAATGCAGTGATTCAGACTCCCTATTATTGTACCTCACTGAAAAGTTTAGACTGCTACTACCTCTGCTGAAATAGTGGAGTATGTGAGCAGAAGTCACCTTTCTTACCTGCAAGAGACAGTTAAACTGTTCTTGTGATATCAGTAGTTTTTCAGGAAAAAATAACCACTTTTTTCATACTCCTTAATGTTCATTAGACATCCAGGTATGAATGGCCCTTTGAAATGATTTACTGGATCAGAGGAAAGATTTCCATCTTCAGTTGAACTAGTAGGCACTAGTCAGACACCTAACTGCTGCTTCAGTAATTTATTGAGGAATCCCTTTCACTTTCCTTCAGGCAGACTACTTGATGGGATTACTCAGCTGTCCCCCGTGTGTTGTGCAGGACATGCTGGACCTCTGGGCAGTGCAGCAAGTTCATTGAGAATGAGGGAGATGTCAGACATCCTGAGACGCATTTTACCCTAGCAGATGCTTGTCTTGGTAGGACGCTAATTTATTCACTGAAAGTGTGTCTCCTCCACCGTCACTGACATTCAGCTAAGCTCTTATCAGTTGCATCTCCCCATCTATTTAATTTGTCTGCACGACATGTTTAATGTGGTAGTTGAAGTGATTTCAGTTCAGTTCTCCTGCCTCTATTTCAAATTAAGATCTTTGCTTCACAAATGGAAGAGACAGTGTGATGTGCCTGATCCTACTTTTGTTGTGTTGTTTGGAAATTCACTTTAGTATGTGTTTTATTTTGCTCCTGTTTTTCTTTGAGTTTCTTTTAACCTTTAGAGAGTCCAGACTCTAAGTCTTGTCTGTGGCTCGTGCTGAGGTCATACAGTGAACTCCTGCAGTCTCTAAAACATTAGCTTAGAATATGTGTGTGGTATTTAAAATGTGAAGAAATCCTCCACCTATGTTTATGCCAAATTAAAGCTCCCTTGAATAGCTTTTTTTCATTAGAGATGGCTCTTTTTACCTACTAGTAGATATTACGATGCTGACGGTGCTATAAATTCTGTGCCTGTCATTGGAGTGTTTGTCTACTACTTGCTTACACTGACAGTAACTCTGCTGAGTGTGTCTAGCCAGAGCAAGACTCACGATTACTCAACAAATTACCAACAGTTTGGTTTCTAGTGTTATTAGTTTTGGACATTGTTCTGCAGAGCTTTAGGTTCTTGTTAATTCATCTTTGAGCATCTCGTTGTAGTCTACTTAATGAAGCCTTCTGCAAAATTCTTTCTCTAAGAATGTTTCTGGCTTTATGTAGTGCAGGATGTTACCACAGGTTATGAAGGCTTGTGGTGCTCACGTAGCTGAGGTGAGTCTGGCCGCCTTCTCTGTTGTAGGTAAAACCTCTTTTTGCTTTATATAACAGAAGCAGGATCCAAACTTAAAACCTCAGTTTCATATCAAAGACTCACTGTGCTGATAGCGTAGTAACCTGCCTTGTTCTTTGATAACAGATTTCATAGACAATTTTGTACACTGAACAGTTATAGATGTGGTTTTATGTCTGATTTATTTGCCTGTCTCTACTTGGAATGCCACATTTTCCATTACACAAGGGACACGCTTATCAGTATAAGAGGAGACCTCTTAAGTTGTTGTCCTGTGCAACGTCAAAAAATTTTGACTTGCAGAGAAAGTGAAGAAGATTTAATAGCTCTGAAGGTGGAGACGGAAAGGAATTCTTGCAGGAATGTGTTCCCCAAAGAATAATTTCACTGAAGCAGATACCAGCATGCAGCTAGTCCTGACTCTTCCAGACAGACTACATCAGATCTGCCAATGCTCATGGGCCTGAGCATCCTTCAAGGAATTGATTTATTTCTATCTTCACATATGTACAGCTGTCATCTTGTGTCTGAGATAGTTGATGACTGAACTGTTCCTTTTTCTTATCTGTGGTTCCAAAGTTTTTTTTCTTCTTAACAAGATTCGTCAGAATGCTTGGAAAATGTCAATCTCTCTTTAACCTCAATCCATTATTGAGAATATTATTTCTTAAATATAAGTAATAATGATCAAGAAATCTTCAAAGAACTTTTAGGCATTCCACCAGTTTAATTATACTTACAAAAACTTGGTAATGACCTAATATATCATTAAACAATCACATTTAAATACTGCTCTGACCTTGCCAGCCAGTAAATCAAAGCAATGACGAAATCCCTTTGGTTCTTTGCTACACCCTGAAACCTGTGAAACAATCTTCTGAGCACTTAGCAGAAGTACGTATCAAGTTTGATGTGTTTTGGAGGATGAAATGGGGAAAAGAGGTAGGAATTTCTAGATTCCCACTTCCTTTTTTATAATTGGCTAAGATCAAGAGACCAGGGATTGTAAAGGCTCCATACAAGAAGAAACTAAAAGCAGCAGCTGACAGTGCTGTTATTTAGTAAGCTCTGCACTTCTGAGTGCCTTCATTACAAATGAGGAGTTTTATACTCGGGGCTGTTGCTTACCATTTTTTCAAATTGTCGTTTTGGGGAGGGGAGGGACTAATGGATTCGCAGTGCAACTGCTGACTTTTAAAGCAGAGCATAAAGCGAAAGCGGTTCTGAAATCTTCATCTGCACCATTTTTTAGTTTCCTGCTCTCACGCATTGTTCTATTTGAGAATCTTGACATGGTGAGAAAAGTGGATGAGCAGGAGCACCATATAGTGAGCTGTCTTTTGTGCCATGTGGTGTATAACTCAATATCCAGGTGCAGAAGGTAGGCTAAGGGCATGCTTTGCAACTGCCCTTCCCAGTTCTTTTCACTTTTACTTCATGTTTTTTTTTTTTTTTTTTTTTACCTGGGCATTCTGTAATTTAGCCAATATGATGCGTTAGCCAGATTGTGTGTCTAGCTCTGCAGCCTCTTTCTAGATGTATCAAGACCTGTAACTGTACCTACATCTGTCTATTAACTGGCATGATCATATAGCTGTGTTTATTTTGAAGTCCACGGAAGTACATGGGGAAACACTATAATATCATTTCTCCAAGAGAATCTTTTCCAGCAGCTGATGAAACCCAGTCTCATGCCAGATGAAAAGCTCTTGTGTTATCATTTTCAGTTAATTAAAAAAATAAACCCCAAATCCCTTACAGTGGCAGTTTTATAAATACTATGTGTGTGCACGTGCATGTATATGCATGCCTGCACTAGGGCTTTGCTCTCCTGGTGACAACTTGTGCCTTTGACAGCAGGCTGGGCATTATCATACGCTTTCAGGTACAGGACTCAATGACGCAGGAATGCAGGGGATGGATGGAGGATTTTGTTATATTTTCATTTTTTTTGGTTTTATTTAATACATCTTACTGCAGCTGAAACATTCTCCCATAATGTAGTAGCTTCAGTGTTTGCATCAAAATCATAAATTTTTGTTGGGTTTTTTTTTAAGAAAGCACACTAAAGGCTTGACTTTTGTCATCTGGTGAGCAAACAAAACATTTTTCTGGCAATTTGATACTTCAGTAAAATGAACAGTGACTTGATAAAATGTGCCAAATTTGTGTGTGCTGAAATGCAGGAAGCTGGGTTTGCTTGAGTAGAAAGGTGCGCTGGCAGCTGGGCCTGAACTAACTCCTGGCACCCACATCATGTATTAAGCACAGTTCCCAGTAAGCTGAAGGATTATTATCTTTCAAAAATCTTGGACAGCTTCACCGTGGAGTTGGATTTCTTTTGTTTTCATTTTAAGAAGGTAAAATTAATGTAGTTTGGGTGAAAGCTGTTAAACTGATACCCCTGGAAGACCGCAGTCCCTTTGTTCAGCCGCCGAACAAGTGATGCCCTGGACCGTGGCTGAGTCAGCTTCCCCAGTGCTGCTCTCTAGCTGTGCGTTTTGGTCCAGTCAGAGGATGAAAACTGAAGTTCAGCATCTTTCTGTTCAACTTCATTTTTTTTGGCCAGCATTGTCAGATTGCCAACAAAGGGCTGACTAGTTGGATTTGGGATGTCTTCTTCTGTAATCTGTTTAGGTTATGCCAACAGAAGTCCTTGTGGTCTTTTTGTTTCGAGTGATGAATAGTACTGTGGCAAACTCTCTCACTTGTCAGGACAGCTATGGTCAATCCATTTCACATGAGCGGCCATCAGATGGGAGTGGTTTTTGTTCATTATCCAGAACGGATTCACCGTAGTGACCTGGTGGAAGGACATACTGTATTCCATTACCAGTCTTGTGAATCATTCAGTTGTTTGATGCAGTTTTTCAGTACGCTACTTGCATTACGTCAGTCCTATGTTTTTAGGCTCTGCATTCTTTGCCTGATACAGAAGCATTTTGGAAAGTTGCACGTGGGCTTTTGCATTAAGGTCACCTTGAAGTCAAGGGCTGTGAACTGGAGATACTTCCTTTCAGACTGGAAGGTGGGACAGAGGGACTATGTATGACAGTGGTACAGAAGTAGTGGTAGTACCTGCAAGGATGTGTCATGACTTTAGCATGGACTAAACTTTTTGTCAGGATGTTGTATTTAAAAAGAGAGATACTGTTTTTAAACATTATGCAGATTTCATATTTTTATGTTTGTGTATATGTCTTCGTAGCTTTTTCCTGAGATTTAAACAGTAACTGTCTTCTAATCATATTCTCTACAAAAAATTATTTTATTTCTGTCTATAGAGCACTTGGTCATAGAAGTATGTATTTCTACTGAAAGCTGCTTTTCACTCTTTGTGCTGGTTATTTTTTAATTACACATTTCTCAGGTTATAGAGTGAAACTTGGCCAGGTAGTTCCAACTTCCTTTTTCTTGTTCACTTCGCTAACAGTTTTTTCATCGTCTAATACTGCACAGCATTTGGAATGGAAGACCGTCAGGGATTAATTTATATTGAACAACCTTTTTTTTCACTGAAGAAAATGCCCAAGAACAAATAGTGAGTTCTAGTGATGTTAGGTTTTAGTCAATAGTGTTACGTTTTTGCCCACCATCCAGTGTCATCCTTAAGGTGGCTAGCTTGCAGGTGAAATTAAAATGGAAAAATGGAAATGTACTCCTGCCAAGTTATTTTTCCCCGTTTTATTTATCTTTTTAAGACACCTTAATTAGCTGGAAACAAAGCAGCTACTGCAGAGCTTTGACTTTGAGAAAAATAGAGAACAAGAAAGTGTGACTATCAGGGTTTGGAGACTTATGCTCACGCTTGCTACTTCGACTTCCTTCATGTCCCAAGGCCCAGACAGACAAAATAGCTCAGAATTACATTTTCAGTTTCTTGGCCTGAGAACCAAATGACATTAATAGTCAGGCATCTAATGTGCAAAATTCTTTAGGAAAATATAGCATCTCATACCTCAGCAATATTTGAACTCTCTTGAAAGTCTTGTCTCTCATCTTTACTTAGTGGTTAACAGGACTCTTTCCATGTTTCAGGAAGATTTGCTAATCTGCACACGGTGCTGTAAGATGCTTTATTAAGATAAACTATTTTTTAATGCCTTTGCATGTTTTAATGTTTTTTCTTTGGGAACCAGAGCAGAGAGTGGCAGGACTGGAGTTCAGGTACAGGGTACTTGGAATATGGCTGGTTTTCGAATCCATCCTTTAAGTTATGGGATTTTTTTCTTTTTTTTCCTTCTAAAAATTTTACTTGATTTACAAACCACTTTGAAAATGTGCTAGACCAAGAGGGGACCAGTGCATCATTGTCAGCACTCTGAATTTCTTGCGGGACAGCAGTCACAGGGAACTTGGTGTATTACCAAATAGGTCTAGAGATTCTGCTTCTGAGGGCTACTTTGTATGATGCACAACTGAAAAACCACTGGAACAAACCAACAGCACCAAAAGAACTTTCTGCCATAAAAGTTTATGTTCTTTTCTGCTTTCTCAAATGCGAGAGAGCAGATCTGGTAAACAGTCTTGGTGTGTGTGGACACAGTTACATAGCTACTGCTATACAACAGCATGTAATAATGTGTATTTAAGAATATATATTTGCATGAATAATGGTACATGGATACGTGTAGGGATGAGAGTGATCATTGCCTTGTAGTTGTACAATTTGAAGGGCCTTAGGCGGATTTGATTCTACAGATGCCTGCGTGCGTGGAAGGGATATACATGAAGTTATCACGCTACTTTGTTTATTGAGCCCCTTATCCCAGTGTCTGAAAGTGTGATTTGTTATGCTGCGATGTGATCCAAAATAGAACCACAACTCACTGTAGCGGGTTCTTTCAATCCCCCGGGAATGTTTGTCTGGCTTAAATGCATGAAACTGAAATGTGTAATATAGAGCTGCAGCTTATAGATCAACACTGACTCCATTTGTGGGAATGAATGAATACCTCATGTTTGATGTGCTACGGGAGAGTTCACAGATGACTTCTTATGTTACAGTAGTATATTTTTCATGCTTTTCCAGCTTTGTGTGTTTTACTTTTTCTTCTGTGTGTACTGTAGGGTGGTATTATCCCAGACTTTTCAACACAGAAATCGAATGTGAAAAGGTTTCTCCTTACTGACTCTTCATAATGGTTTCACAGACTTATTTCCAGTAAAATTTCAGTCATCTGAAAAAGACAGGTGATTGTTTCTATACCCATCCACACATTTCACAGCTGTAAAACTTATTTGTTTAACTTGAATTCTTCCTGGATGATTTGCTGTTTTAATTTTCTCACTTATCTACCCCTTTTTACAGTTCCTTTGACAGCTTTAACCCCTGGATACAGGTCTGTGAAGATAACATCTCACAGTTTAGTCTAATGATTGCACAATCGGTGGGAGGGTTCACCTTCATACTCTTCTTTGCAGGTGGTCAGAGATATATAGAACTCTATTCTTGATACAGTCTTCCCTTATGATCCAAATTTTTACTTGAAAATGCCAAAGTACCTACAGGTGGACAAATTCCGTTTAAAACAAACAAACCATAAATTTTCTTAATAAAGAAAGCAGACTCACCATTATACTAGCTGCCCTGCTAACATTCTGGTTCTACTGCACCTTGTATCTGGATTTTATTTATTTATTTATCCAGTCTTGGGTCAGCAGAGGATGAGGTGTGCAAGACCGAAAGAGACCTCTCCTGAGCCACGGAGTACAGTGTTTCTGTAATTGTAGGAAATTATGTTACAGGATTCCCTTCATGAATTTATCAGTCCGTCTCAAAATTGGATGGCTTTTGCTCCTGTTACTTCCTATTGGGAAGCCATTCAAGAACCTTTCTCCTCTGATGTTTAGAAATCTGCTTATAATTTCCAAACTTTCATAGCCAGTTCATGCCCATTTGGTTTTGTGCCAACACTGGTCTCTAATTGTTCTTCCCCTTTCTACAGTCCTTCTGTGATCTGAGAGGATTCTTGACTGACTTTCCTTCTGTTTTTCCCTAAGAAGGGCAAATAATTAACATTGTGCTGCTCTTTGAAATGTTCTTCATTGCCAGTGTCATCATGTCTTGGTTTGATAAATTCTTTAGTCTTGAGACCTTTTTAATCTTTCCAGTGAGTTCTCATAGAGAAGCAGGAAAAGGAGGCTGTTCACATTTTCCTAGATAGGCAGAGAATACATGTAGCTTTCTGGTAACTCTGGGGCCAGGAAGACGAGATAGGGAGAAGGAGAAAGTGGCCTGCAAGTTTTTGCATCTGTAAAAAGCTTTCATTGGGGACTCATGAAGAATGACTTGGGTCTGAGGATCTGATGCCCAGGATAGGCAAAGACGTTGATCCAGTTCGTTCATCCAGTCCAGCTCTCCCATCCCTCTGTAAAAACCTGCTTGAAATGAGCCAGCTGATAAAACTTTTGGAGGGAATGCAGCTTGCAAATGAGTTTTTGAGGGCAACTTTCCAGCTGTTTCCTCAGAAGGAATGAGGCAAGCAGCTCCCAGAGCTCCAGACAAATGCTTCGGATCTTTCTTCTTTGGAGGGCGTAGAGAGTCTCTGAGAAGAGCTGAGAGGGGGCTGGCGGGGAGATGAAGCCAAAGGCCTGTAGTGGGAACCTCCTGCTGTCAGGATCCCACGCTAAGCTGCAGTTGAGGGCGGGCATGGAGGGGAGAATGCTGAGTAAGGTTTGCTGTGACCTTGATAAGTTCCCATGCAGCTTTCCTCTCTGGGCGGTGCTCAGTGGCATCATTTACAAGATTCCTCAAATGCTCTGGAACTCAAAAGAAAAAAAATGTATAGTCCATTCAGTGTGCTACTGCATTTTATACTATACTTATCAGGATGCTACTAATCTTAAAATTATATGATTAAAGTTGGATATCTGTTATAAGACAGCTTTTTATTTAACAGAGTTTTTCAAAACCAGGACTTTTTGCAGGGGTGTACGAGTCTCAGTCAAGCTGTCTCAGGTTTAGGGTGGAATTTTGGGGCAGAAGGACAAAGGGTGGAGAGGAAGGAGAGCCAAAAAAAAAAGATCTGGCTCTTGGATTAGAGCAGATGGTGTGAGAGTAGTTGGACTTCTCTTTGGATCCATCGCCTTAAGGTGCATACAGTGGTTCTGAGCTCTTCTGAAACTGGTGTCTGTATTTTTCTGTGTGTTGAGTTATTTTTGATTAGTGAAGAAATTAAAATACTTTATTTTCTTCTTTTTTTCAGACTTTTTTTTTTTCCCCATGATGCAAAGGGAGGGGAAAAAAAGATTTCTCACCTAGTTCTGAGTAGAGCATCTACATTCCAGGAAAAAGGTGTTTTTAAATATGCAATATGTTTTTAAAATTCAGCAGAACTGTAGCTAGGGTATTTTTCCTCTATATACTGTTTTATTGTCTCCGCTGCTCCTGTGGTTAAGAGGAATGCACACACAGATGTGGCAGCTTGCTGCATCGTGCACTGCTAGTATTCCCTCTCTGCTGGGAGTTTACCAAGTAAGATAGCTTTGGAATCCTCCTGGAATGAAAGTGCCCAGGTCTTCTGGGCAAGTGCAAGGTCTTGCACCTGGAGAGGAATTACCCCATGCACCAGTACAGGCTTGGGGCAGACCTGCTGGAGAGCAGCTCTGTGGAGAGGGATCAGGAGGTCCT
>Ga0181612_148451_pt1 | contig 10777 bp, 6 predicted proteins | sample HoacroProtozoa21_FD_119630 | JGI IMG/M metagenome (GOLD analysis project Ga0181612, IMG submission 119630) | Hoatzin crop microbial communities from Cojedes, Venezuel. Combined Assembly of Gp0051906, Gp0051904, Gp0051908 | reverse complement strand
GTTTCATGATTATGGTTGAAAATAACAGAAAAGTTTCTTGAGTAAGCAGTCTTTAAGCAAGTCCTCACCTCTAAAGTTTTATGATGTTTGTGAGTTGTTTTTTTTTAATCCATCTACTAGATGTTTACAGCAATGCCTCCACTAACGCTTGGAATATTTGAGAGATCCTGTCGAAAAGAAAACATGCTGAAATATCCAGAGTTATACAAGACTTCCCAAAATGCACTGGACTTCAATACTAAGGTAGGTAAAAAATCAAATATAATTAAGGCAGAAATTAATAGAAATTCAGTGTAGTTATCCTTTTTGTTCTGTGTTGCTCATAATTAAAAATGGAGGGGATTTTTATTACTATTTCCAGTTGTCCACTTGTCTGTGAATGGTGCAAATCACATTTATCCACTTTTAGCAAGTACAGAAATGTAAGCATCTTGGGTTTTTCAGCCTTTTTTTTTCCCTCTTTTTTTTTTTTTTTTTTTACCCTCCTCTGCGGGTAATAAAGCTGTCTTCTATAGGCAGAAGTGATTAGACCTCTCTGTCTGTATGTGTTGGTACTGTTAGATGGAAATGGATTACTGAAGCCTGTGGAGGAGTGTTGCAGAGGACAATAAGAACTGTCATTAGATTTGTAGAGGGAGGTGCTTGGTACTGTTCTTTGTCAATTTGGAGTTCCGATTTTATGGTTTAATTTTGAGTTTTGGGGGAAAAAGTACTTGGAGGAAGTTAAGAATTGTCAGGGTGGATCAAAAGAAAACTGAGGCTACTTTAGGTAGAAATTGGGTAACATTCATCTTGGAGAGACTAGCAAAAGAGTAGTAAAAGGATTTAGGACTTGATATATATATTATACACACAATTTCTACAGATTTATCTATAAATAGTCTTTATTAAAAAACCTAACGGAAACATTTTCCTGAATCTGAAGTTTCATGAATGCCGTGATGTTTGTAAGAGTTCGTGCTGATTTGATTTGTTTTTTCTAAATACGATTCGGACATTTCAAGTAATGTCATTGTATGTTGAACGTGGGGACATTTTCAATCTGCCATTGATTTAACAATGCCTACATGTGATGGTCTTTAGTAGATGCATGGAGCTGATACAGCATACTTAGCTCTGTGCCACTTGTGCTGTAAAACTGAAGTACCTCTATGTACATGGAATTATTTGTCTAAATTATCTTTGTTTACTGAAGCGTATGAGATTTTTCTCCTTCCTTGCTTCATCACTTCACCCACCAAAAAAAAAAACCCCAAATTGTAAGGAAACTAAGGAAAATGGCGTTTCTTGTGTGACTTTGAATGTTTTACAAATAGAAGACCTTTCATATCCATTAATGCAGACACTTTCGTGTTACAGTAGTTTTAGTGCAATAATGCAAGTCAGGAGTTACGTTTGTTGGTTTTTAAGTCTGTAATATATTTTTTATTATTGCACAGATGTATTGTTGACAATTCTGTGGCTATTCCATACACTGGTTAAGAGTAAATGTCTACAAACTTCCCAGCTACAAAATTACCAGCTATATAAGTTGAATAGTTGGTGTTAAAGATTTGGAAACATTACTGCCTTGAATGTTGATGCAGATGTTTGTTATGGTAAAAGGGATCAAAGGTTATGAGGTCATGACAGAGGTTAAAGGATTAGCATGTGACAATAGGAATTGGTCAGGAAAATGGAAAAGTAGAACTAATTTTTCTTGCATCCACCTGTACTTTCTGTCAAATAAAAACTTCTGGTAATGACATAGCAAGGAGGAGAGACAAAGGTTAATGAGTAGCACAAGTTCAAATGTGCAAAGTATTGGAGTGTAAATTGGATCATACAACCTAGTGTAGTTGTATAATCTAACAAAAGACTTTGAGACATTGTGGAAAATGTTGTGAGGCAGGCAACTTAATTTCAGTACTTGAACACCTTAACATTCATAATACGCATCAGTTAGTTACAATAAAGGCTATGATTGTCAAAAGTGTTGATGAAGAAACATGATTGCTACCCTGAAGGAAATGGGTTACATATTTTTCATTAAGTCTTTTTATGTCTTTATACAATATATTATGGAAAGCATCAATAGGTTGTTTATCCTTAAATTTAATACAGTTCTTTTCAGAGGGCGTATTTTGTAAATGAAAATAAGGTTGAAAGTAAAATTTGAATTATTTAGCAAATACATTAAAGGAAGTTTAATATGATGAAGCTGAGCACTTCAAGAATGGAGCATGTAAGGAGAAATCTAAGGAAGATACTTCTATTTGTCCTTTTTTAATTCCTTCATATGTGGAAATAAGTAGGTAGGTATATGTAAAACTCAAGGTTTGATTGTTCTACTATCCAAGTTTATTACACAAATACAAATTACAAAAGTTAGAGTCCTTTTTAGTTCCCTACTTAGAATGTAGCCCTTGTTCCAGCTGTCTGGTTTAGGTTAATTTTTTCTGATGATATTCCCATATGTGTACATTTTAATTTCCCTTCTGATTTTGAAATTAAAAGGAGGAGATAATACACACTTTTTTTTTTTTTTTTTTTCAAAAAAATAAAAATAAACAAATGACCCATGAAGAGCTAAGAGGCAGAAAGTGCCTGTCAGTTATATTTCTTCACAGTGGTGGCCTGACAAACGCATTTTGTGAATCTAACAGACAGATAAAAAGAAAGGTCAGGGTTCACAGAGCTAGTTTATTGCAAATAGTTCTCATGGATTTTCTGTTTTCCCTTAGGTTTTCTGGGTTCATTGTTTAAATGGCCTCTTCCACTCATTCATTCTGTTTTGGTTTCCACTAAAAGCCCTCCAGCATGGTAAGTACTATGAAAAATAAAAATATAAACATTGAAAAGTGCTAAATATCTAAATACCTTCTTTTTTCTTAGGAAAGTTTTATAAATACTGACAGTTTTGTGTGATTAAATTTCAAGACATCATTTCCATAACTAGAGCAGATGCAGTATAATTAAAATGTTTTATTTACAATGTTTTATTTAAAATCTGTTTAAAAGTAGGAGCAATATTATATACATATACATAAAACTATATGAATAAGTTTGAAGTAAACTGAAACAAGATGGAGAGAGAGAGATTGCTATTTAATTATGCTATTTTTTTATACAATATGCTACCATGGTAAATACCTACAACATCCTAAATCACTACTGTCCCTTGCACTGTCTCTTACATTTCGTAAGCTTTTATCGCCGATGTTTATACCTTGTCTCCTGTTACTTCAGGGACATACTAACCCATTAGTTTACATCTGTATGAGCAGGCTTGTGACAGAGCGAACTGGGGCATCTTGGACAGCTCAGTCCTGTCAGTCTTCGAGTTCAACTGTTGTGTATGCACCCGAGTTGCCAAAGGAAACAGTACGATTGGGAGGAAAGCTGTATTAGTTAGAGAAACTTGAGAACACGGCTGCCAGTTTGTGGGAATGTTTGTGTGTGGGGAAGCTCTCAAAGGGGCAGGGGTTTGTTTTGCTTCCACTTTGTGGCGAGAAAAAAAAAAGTGTGTACCTGCAGCTTTTCTGTAAAATCTGTAATCTTCTCTGTTCCCGTGATACAGCCAGGCAGTCTGTCCTGGCATAGGGGACAGAAATACTCTCATGCACATTTTGGAACTGTGGAGACCAGATAGTGAGACGGTCACAGCTGCTTGTATCTGAAGAGGTTAAGGGGAAGACTTCTTGCAGAGTATTTTATACTCAGTGACTTCTGATGGGTAAAGGGAAGTAGGTAGTGGCCTATTTTCTCTAAAAGGCCAGTTGATGTGAGCTCAGTGGCAGCGGTTTGCATTGAAAAGGTTTAGACAGCCTAGGAGGGAAGAGGTCCCAAAATGTCAACTCTAAAACCACAAATCCAAACCAAAATCCCCCTTCAAAGCTGTAGCCAGTCCATATGAGAGATTTATGCATTACACGATGGAGAAATGTTTAATGAGTGTATGTGGTGAAGCAGAATAGAGTTCATGTATGAATGGCAAAGCTGAGACACTTGCATGACCACTTGTGAGAGCTTCTTTAGCTCACAGCTTTTGGGCTAGAACTGACGTGCTGGCAAGTGGCCTTTATGAATCTGAGCAAATTGCCTTCTGCCTCTTTCATTCCTGGAGAAAGGCCAGGTGAGCAAGGGGGGCAGAAACGGGGCCTGGGGATTGCATACATGGTGGGCGGTGTAACCAGTACATGCTGTGGGTGGGGCTGGTGCACAGAGTTCTGCATGAAGGGGAAATGAGCACAGGATGGGAGCTGCTGTTAATTAAATCTCTGATGGCTGTGATTGTAAATAGGAAAGGGAAATAATGCACTTAGTTTCCTAGGGAGGACCTGATGAGTTCCAGAGAGATCCACAAGGGAGAGGAACTTCTGAGAACAGGTCTTAGCCTCTGCCTTCTCTTAGCAGAGAGGTGGCACAGGAGGATCCTGAGACGTGAGAGGAGGAATGGGAAGAATGGGGGATAGCTCAGCTTTTTGCATAGGAGTGCTGAGTCCAGGAACTCTGACTGATGGGAACCAACTTAGCTGCCTGCCTATTCCTCTGTTTTATCCTCATTATGCTCTTTACTGCTAGGTATGTATTGTTAAACAGTGGAGTGCAAGTTGGAGCAGGTATTTATTAGAAGATTAAGAATCAAATCTTGAAGATTATGAAAATCTCTCAGTGCTCGCGGTCATCCTTTTCTTTGAGTATTTTCTCCTGTTTACTCTTTAGTCTCACTTGTCCACCACCTCCTTGTCTGTAAGTGGGAAATTTCAAACTGCATGCATTGTAGTAGAGTCTACCAAGAAACCAGAGATCAGAGAATAAGTATGGATTTGTAAGAATTGTTTGTCAGAATTTGGTCCATGGGACCTAACTATTGTACAGTACACACAACTGCCATGTACTATCATGCTGATACAAAAAGTGACAAGGACATAACACAGAAGCTTCTTCTGATGTAACTTTGTCAACAACAGTAATGGCAGAAGCCAAACTTACCCGTGCAAGTAAAGCCACCAGCTGCTCACTCTTTTCTATAACCTTTAAAATGAGCCATGATTTCAGCTTTGTTTTCTCTCTTCCAGAGCTCTTGTAGTCCTTTGTGGTGTGCTAGTCTGTCCAGGGAGAAAGTTATATCAGGGGACTGCCAGGAATGCAACCAACTTCACTAGAGCTAAGGAGGCAGCCATTGTGAGCTCCTCATCTTGGAATGGGAGACGGCTAGGCTAAGGAGGACTATTTGCAAGCATTTTTATTCTAATTTTTTGTGTGAACTTTCACCTGCTGTCTCTTTCAGAATGTCAATAAATAAATTTTTTTTTTTTTTCTTTTTCTCTTTCCCTGTGGTAAACTGGCCTCACAGGCCCTGAAGAGCTTTTAGAAAGGAGCACTCTTTATCCACAACTAAAATTAATTTCATTTCAAACGTGTAAAGGTGATACAAAGGCTGGAAAAACATTCAATACCAATATGAAGACATGCTTAAATAGCAGCTTTTAATATACTGTGTACTAGCTGCCCATAGTGGAAAAATAAGTGTTTTCAGCTACAGACCATTTTTATCAGCTTGTCACCTTCCTCTGGCCAGCCCAATCAGAGAAGGTTTAAACCCATCCCCACCCCCAAATATCAAGCACCTTTATTCTTCTCTTTCCCCCAACACAGCCTTTTAAAAACATCCTTCCTTATGCTCTCTCAGTATTAGTGGGTTGGCTTGGAGGGGAGTTTGTCTTGTACTTTTATCCTTCCTTACTGCATGCACAATATTTTGATATCTCTTTATATGATGGCAGTAAAAAGCAATGTCCCGGTGATTAGAATCTCTACAAGCAGAAGAAGCATTCTGGTTGAGTTGCAGTATATGAACAAACTCGAGTACTAAAAGCATTTCTAAACTGAACAGGTAAAAAATTCACAAGCTCAATACTTCTAATTAAGAATGAGGAATTCCCTCTGGATCAGTTGTGTGTTGTCCAATCTCTGCCAAGGACTTCCACAGAACTCGGATCAGAAAAGCCCATGCTATAGCAATAGTCATAAAATAAGTTCTGTTAAATAAGAATAAATGCGCTACTTCAGAATTCTGAACTTAAGAACCACCGTAGATGTGATTTTTATCTCTTCAGGGCACTGACTCTGCATAAATGCTGTGTGTGTATTCATATGTGCAAAATGAGTATGTATTTATATGAATCTACACATCTGAATTGGGTGAATTTTGAGGATGTTATGAATAAAGCATCTGGAGTTAAATTTGAGTATATTTTATATTTTTCCTTATACTGAATCTCAGAAATATGAACAAGAGCAAAGATTATAAGTTTCTATACCAAAAATACCCAGAACCAGTGAAAATTTGACTCTTCAAGCTTTCTGTTTACTTACATTTTACAAGCAATGTACACTATAGCTATTGTATTTCATACATTTCTGAAGGTAAGGTACTGTATGTCTGAACTTGAAAGTCACTTGAATTGTTACTAAATACAGTATTACTCATATGGGTGTATGGTACTACAAAAAGCTCCTGTTTCTAGCGTAATTCTTGACGTCACTGAAAGTTTTGAAAGAGTAAAAATTATAGAAGTCACAGGGCTCTACAGTTCAATACAGTTCAAGGTGAGATCTGCTGTTAGTACTCTGTAGGAAGTGCTGCCTTCTCTTTTGTGCCAAAAATAACGTGGGGTTTGGGTTTTGTTTTGGTGTTTGTTTTTTGTTTTGTTGGTGGTTTTTTTTGCTAGTGTGGATATTAATTTTTTTTTATTTTTGTCACTATTTCCTTCTCCAGGTACCGTATTCGGCAATGGTAAAACCTCAGATTACCTGCTCCTGGGAAACACTGTATACACTGTAAGTCTTGATACTGCTATCTGGTGCTTTATCAGGTGACTATCTATATTGGCTCAGTCTTTAACTCTTAAAGAGATGTGGGTTTATTATTATTTGTAATTCTCTGCATGGAAGATTTGATTCATTTTAGTGCCTTAAGAAAGAAACAGCACTTGAATGACTCTTTGGGAAGCTTTGAAGTGCATTTTGCATTCTAATTCCATTTTTTAAAACAAACTAGTTTAATAAAGATGCAGAAGATAACATCTGTCCTTCACCTGAAACTGTCTATTTTTTTAAAAGAATGGTAATTGTAGTTCCCTAATTAGCATGGTCATTAATTTAAGGCAAGTTTCTGCACTGGCAAAATCCCAGGTTATTGGTATGGAACTGGTTTGTGGATTTGGAAGACAGAATTCCGTTCTCCCTCCTTGGTTTATCATGGGGCCTTGAAAGAGGGATAGAGCCACATAGAACCAAGGCTTGTGGGATGCCTCTTTGAAGACAACCAAACTGCCGGAATTACACCTGACCCACACCTCACAGTAATCTCCTGTTACTCTCGTAGATATTACTTATTATGTTATTATTATTGGGGTTTTTATTTATTATTACTGGTTTTTTTCTTTTAATCTTTTATCTCCTGGAATAAATCAATGAAGCTAGATATCTGTTTTTCACTTGCTAGGGATCAATGTTACCCAATAGATGAGGGTTTTCCAAGATTTCTCTTAGCAACAAAATTAGACTTGTGCTTACTCTCCTCTGATCTTCAACATTAAGATTTCAGTTAATTTTTCAACTTCCTTTTTGTTGGCAGATACAAAGAAGAAATCAGTTCTTCCATCAAAATAAGGGGGCTGTGACCCAAATACAAATTCACATAAAAATCTATTTCCTTTAGAGAACAGGGAAACATCATAACTGAAATGAAAGGAAAACATTCTAGAATACATTGTAGTCCTTTGAGAATGTGTCTATTGTCAACATCTATGTATGAGAGAACATTTTGAATAGTGCTTTTTGGTCAGCTAACCAGAAATGTTAAAAAGCATGAAAGGCCGAGTAATCACAGCCCGTTTGTATTTCCTGCTGCTGTGGCGGTTAAAATAAAATGTTTCTTCTGCCAGTCTGTAGATGGACTTCAAAATAGTTCTTTCAGGCACATTGAAACATTGCTTGTTCACGTATTCTCATGCTCTGCGCTTCTCTCTCCCTGTTCCAGAAGGCAAGCACAGCATGTTTTGTCAGCAGTAGTCATGTATGATCATGCAGTCTATCATATGATGAACTAATTTCAGTTAGGAGCGGATGGAATATCTTGTGTGTTTTCTGTGGAAGTCTTAATAAAATTAAGGTGTAAGGTCACAGTCATTGTCACAGCTCAGTCCTGACAGAAGTAGTTCAACTGACACAGGTCTATGTTCTCATAACTCCAAGCAATGTTTAGAAGTGAGTCATTTGCCTGAATGTCACTGCTTTCCCCAATATTGAGAAATACTTCATAAGAGTATCTACCAGAACAGCCTGTTGTTCTAAGTGAAACAGGTTCTTTTTAGGGAGAGGTTTTCTGCACCCGATCTACAAATGTTTCATTGTTTACTGTCCTTAGAAGTTTCAACCTTGCTCAGTTCGGCTGAAGTTTATTTTATGAATTGTATGTATGTATGCATGAGTTGCATAACTTCACCTATCGTAGCACCTAAGCCATGTTTTTTGACAGCATCTCCTTTTGCTTGATTGCTGTAAAAATATCCTTTGTATTGGCCATCATTTTCTGGAGTGCGTTAGCACTGTACATTTGTTAAACCCAATTATTCAACATACTGCTGCAATGACAGCTGAAGTTCATTCCTGAAGTGATCTCAGAACTTCATTATACCCTGTCGTTCTGCTCTGCAACTCCTTCCAAAAGCCAGGCTTGGCATCAGGAGAAGACAAGTTACAGATTCTGTACTAAGAGTTTACTGGATTACACTATGTCCTGTGGAACCAAGTGTTCAAAAAGTGCTGTCATTTAGATTGTCACCCATCAGGTGATGGAGAAGTCTTGAAATCTTACAGTACTGAAGAACATCTGAGTATCACCTGTGACATCAGCTGACTTACAAACATTGAAGCCTACATTTTCAGATTTGCAGCAGCACTTTCCACAGCCTTCAGAAATTAGTTAATATCTGATGCGTTCAATATAGTAACCTGGAGCTACTCATTACGTTTGTCAAGCTGTATCCCTAAATGATAAAACAGAGGTCACGGTGCAGTTGTTCTGTTGTCTTCTGTGACTGGTTTTCAACTAGGAGAGCTGAGACTTCACTGTCTTGAGAGGCTAATTGCTAACTACTAACCTACAGAATGGCCAAGAATTTCCCAGGAAAACATTATTTCACCATTGTAAGTCTAGACAACCTGCTTTTTCTTTTGTTTTCAATGTCCTCCACTTCAGATTGAAAATCTGTGGAAGGGTGGGAGTTGCAATCGATGTATTCCTGCTCTTGCACAGGAATGCAAGGAGGTCTGAAGCACATTGAAAATTGGGGGGGGGTGATCTTTTTGAAGATTCAAAAAAAAGAAAAAATCTGTGCACATGAAGTGATGTGCACTGATAGTTGTCAGTCATTGTCTTGAAATAACAAAATCATAAGTGTAAGGTACTTTCCTTTCTTCCCACTGCTTTTAATCTGTTTTTAGGAAGTCTACATTCATCACTTGTGCAAAAATAGTAGCAAAGCGATTTAGAAATTAATACAGTTTCTTTGGATCCACAGAGAAAGTCAGGAATGTGCACTGATTCATGTCGTGTCCTGGAATTATTTCTTCAAACATGAATTTCAAATAGGAGTAGAGTGCCATGAAAATACTTGTATGGCCATTCTTGAGAGGTCTTTTTAGAAAAGCTCATTGCTTTATACAGAACACCAGTTTGCTTACCAGTTTCCTGGGTAGGATTCAGTGAGCTGTTGTTAGTTTGGATCAAGGGGAGGAGGGAGCAATAAAACAAATTCTTCAGTAAGCCACTGTGCATAGCTGGTAACTTTGTTAGGGGAATCAGTTAAGATGCGAGGAAGGTATATATTCACACAGTCTGTATCTCCTTTTAGAGACCTGCTGTTTGTTTTGTGTATACATTTTGTCTATGCAATGAGAATTCTTGATCTGATCCTAAAGAAGGATGTTTTCTTTTCTTATGACTGACTGAAAAGTAGTAAGAAAGTGTAGCAGATGAGAAATATTTTTTCTGCCATAACTTATTTTTGTCACTTATCCAAATATAGCACTAAAGCCGGATAGAGTAAGTAAATTATAACACTCATCAGGGTCCTTAATTTTCTTCTAATTAGATTTCACACATGTTTTATATAATGTAATTGTGGCACTGATTTGGTGGGGGTTTTTTTTGTCCTTAATAGTGCAACAGTAGTTGAAATAGGAGATTCTGGAATTAAAAGGAGATTCTGGAATTAAAAGCATAAACTCGTAGCTAGGGGTGAAAGCTTTCTGGCAGGATTTGTATCCTTCTGTGCACCAGACATGGTAAAAGACTTGTCGAATATATTTAACCAGTTACTTACAGCTTCTGATTGAAGTGAATTTCTGCGGAGTTTCTGAGCATACTTGAAGTTCAATCACAGACAAACTCACATCATTGCTGCCAACTTGGCCAACAAACTGGAGTTTCAACTATAGCTGTTATCATTGGAGCTTGGTCTTTGTGACTCAGTTTTTCAGCCTCATATTCTTCAGAATGCACATAAAGCAAATCTTGTGATACACATTCACACGTGAGTTACAGAACATAATAACTATTTATTTGCTAAACAGAAAACTTGTTTGTATGAATTTCAGTGGTAGGAGAGAAACAATTTTCCTGAATCAACTAACTGATCCGTGCTGTGGGATTATAAACTTTCTGCTACTGCTCATCTCTAAACTAAAATGGAGCGTGTCCTACAGGACACTAATATGATGTTTT
>Ga0181612_128057_pt1 | contig 10777 bp, 8 predicted proteins | sample HoacroProtozoa21_FD_119630 | JGI IMG/M metagenome (GOLD analysis project Ga0181612, IMG submission 119630) | Hoatzin crop microbial communities from Cojedes, Venezuel. Combined Assembly of Gp0051906, Gp0051904, Gp0051908 | reverse complement strand
TTACGGTGCCCCTACCAGTGAACAAACTGTAGAGTCCTATAGCTGAACAACTGGCTTACTGTATCTTGGTGATAAATAAATATGTGGAGCTGGCTGGGGACAAAACAAGGTTTTTTCTTCTCCCTGGTCATGTTGACTAAAGTTTATTATAGTTAATAACAGGACAAGTGATACCAGAACATGAGGAAGTAAATCAGCTGATAGCCCCAAGTGATTTAGACATTTGATAAACAGACTTCTAAAACTTCCTCCTCAGTTGCCAATACACCAAGGCAGGCTTTCCAATGTACAGATAATATTCATGCATAGTAACCCAGCCCAAACTTTTAAGGCTTTATTTCCAATGTCTGGATAGTAATGTTCACCAAACTGTTGTTCAAAATCAGTGAAGGAGACACAGTAAGAAATGTCCTTCTTCCATTTCAATAATGAATTAGGGAAGTCAGTTCATACTAGGAAACTTTACCTGTGGATCCATTGAAATAATCCTATCTTCCAGGTTATTCTGGCCCCAAACCTTTTCCTTTGAGCATGTGTCTACAAATACCTGTACCACTATCTAACCTATACAAATATCCAAACACTTAGGCAAGCCACGTCTTCACAACTACAAGAGCTATTCCCCTAAAGACATCTGACCCAATTTTGCAACACTCCACTTATCAAACCAAAAACATTTATAATACAGTGCCAGAAGCAACAACAATAAATGCAAATATATTTGCTTCATTTAGACTGAATCTATATTTAAAACTGGCTAACACTGATTTGAAAAAACTGGTGGTGGTTTGGGGTTTTTTTTGCATATAGGTTAATATATGGATATATTTATGTTTGTGTACATACTGTATTCCTGTTGTAACACAAATTAATGTACCTTCAAAATCCTTTCAGATTTTCCGACACATACCCTTTTTACACTCACACAATATACAAATATGCATTGCAGGTACTAAAGACTATCTACGGTTCTACAATCTTAATTGTCCTACTAATCAGCCATCCCTCCGTTCCTACCTGTTAATACTTGGTAACAGAAAATCACAGAGTATGGATGGCCCAGAGATGTTAGTGGTGATGCTTATTGGCCTCTTCAGGGTACTGCTCTCTTGTAAATGAATTGCGACATTGCAACCAGCAACAATATTTGTTGGAAACACAAGGACTGGCCAATGAGAAACGCAGGAGATACCGAGAAAATCTTCTCTAGATGATGATACTGTTACTTTGTTTTCTCAATCTCTGCTATAAACTACTTTTTGTTTAGTTTCACAACAGTCACAGAGAAATTTGAAGCTCTCTACCATAAGCACTTTGGTAAGCTACTAATTTTAATTGGTCTTTATTTTCACAAAACTGAAGATTTCCTGAGTGCTTTCTAACCACGGAAAGCAATGAATGACCTGAGTTTAAAACATAATCCTCTAAAAAATCAAACGGTGCCAATCATGTTTTCAGTTTTATTCAAGACAAAACACAAGTGATACCTTCCCAATAGGCAATGAAAATACCATCCATTTAAAAAATTTGGTGTTAGAATCTTATTGGGCATCAGTTTAATTGTTAACAGTGGAATTGTATGAAACTCTGAATATGTCATTTGCACTCTGCGAGGCCAATAGAGCAGAAGATCACAGCTGAGTTCCACTATAATCAGGGAACTGATTATTTATACCAGCTGAGCAACCAGGAAAACAGGACTATAAAAAACAAAACCAGTTCATATTTGTAAACACACAGGGAAATACCAAAGTTTACTGTGTAATTAGGCAAATGAAATATCAAGTCTTTGAATCTTTACTTTAAAATAAATCTGTAAGAAACATGCAGAAATACTATTTGCAGCATGAATTCATAGCAAAGCCTGATCCACTTATAGTATTATCAGTCTTCCAATGGAAATAATTTAAGTATTTCCTATTCCTGAAATACATTATTTCCTAAATTGCAACTTTAAATACAGAACAAGCTACTTAGAGGAAAAAAATGAGAGCTCATGACAATACTCATATTTTCTGCAATATGCTTTATGACATTCTCTCTTCTATACAAAAAATAATACCTATCTTTGCCAGTGAAATATGCTCTCCATACTTCCTATGTTATTAACACTTGACAGTGTCTGTATTTATATTCATCATTCAGTCGGCCACAAACCACAAATGTCCATTCCCCCTCCCAACATTTACAAACCCTTCCTGAGTATAAGAAAATGCTTTGTCTCATTAAGAAAAAACAGGTACCTCAATTTTCACTAAACTGTTTAAGATTATGATTTTTTCAAATAAGAATGATTCATACAAGAAGATCAATCCCAACAGCATATAGGCTGATTGGCTGGAAGCTTTATGATGTCAGCAAGCAAACAAAAGTTAATGGTGTACATGAGCTTCTTGATGTACTCCTTTGAGTAATTGTCTCAAATTTTTGAACTTCTTATTTCCCCCTCTCCTCAAAAGGAAAAGCAGTTCACAAAAGCATGAGCATTTAAAGGACTATTTTCCACTATATTTTTTCTTTAAATCAAATCCCTCAAATGTTGCAAGGGTGAAGGTTATTACTCTAACTGTAGAACGTGAACAACAAAAAAAACCCAAAAATGCAAATACATGAGCATTTCATCATAACATAGAAAATATGAAAAAAGCCATCTATTAGTACCTTGCTCTCGCCACAATATGTTTGCAACTGTAGCATGTAAGAGAGAGAAAAAAACAGAAAACACAAATGAACAAGAAAGAAACCATGAAATGATACATCAGTTCTGAGAAAATTATGACAGTTTAACCTCTGGTACACTAAAATACTTTTACAGGTAAATCAATGGAAATAGTGAATTAACAGCAAGATTAAATAAAGTTCTCTATGTCACGTGACAAAATTGTGATTAACTATCGCATCCATCAGCGTTAGAGTAAACCCCATCATTCATCATTATGCCACCCCCCACCCCAACCCAAGTCCATTAGTCTTTATCAATAGAGTGTTTCATAATCCATTATAAAAAGCATGTGGACTTTGCATACACAGAAATGATATATATTAATTACAGGTGACGTAATTTTCATAATTTCCTTTAAGCACTGGACTTTGAAGAGATTCATTTCAGGACATAGTTACAAGCGAAACATGCAAAACCAAAATGCATGCAAAATATTACTCTGTATTGCTGTAACACAGCCATGCTACCAAAGTTGACATGATGCATAATATTTTCCATTATCATTGAAGACTAAGATGGGAACTATAAGATGGCATGGTAACCAACTAAATGTTTAAGTTGTTTTTTTCCATAAAAACATAAATTGTATTTGGCCATCTTGTTTACAGTTGGATTTTAGACCTTTGAGATGAATGAAAACTAATTATCCTATTGCTCTTTCTGCCTGGGGAGAATAAAAATAAAGCAAATTGTGCAAATCTAAAATATTTTGAGCTCAGCATGCCATGGAATAAATTGTCTAAAACACCATCACTGAAAACCAAAGTGATTTGTAAAGTAATGGTCTTAAGAAATAGAGAAAAATTTAAAGGAAAGGAATACATCACAAAGAACACGTATATGTCACACACAGACATAACGGAACTGTGATGTTCATTGAAACACGTGTTGCAAAAGCCGAAAAAAATAATGTGCTTTAAAAGAAAAATGGAAAAAGTAATGGAAGATATATTATCAAAAATTTTGTTGGAACACAGAAGTCCCTTGACTGCTGACTGCTCAAGGTTGGAGAGTAGAAACAGGAACAACTATCGCTCCCGAAAAGTCCTGGATACTATGATTTTCCCAGCATCTTTTACTCAGCACTGCCGAAGACAGGACCAAGGTGGGCTTTTTGCCTCATGCAATGCAGCATTTCTCTCGTTCTTGTGCTCTGAAAGAATATACAGAGCCCAAATGTGTATCAGGGTCTTGGGAAAAAGTGTCAATCTATTTTCTGACAAGCTCACGATTCAGAGGCTTAGGATAACAGAGGTACTGGGCTTTTGTTTGTTCTCTCCCTCTCCTCTATCATTTTTTGTCTCCTGATTATTTTTTTTTCACAAATTCTCTCAACAGAGCTACCTCATTATATGACCTGAGACACTGTGTTTAAACTGTGTCTTTCGGTTATCCCTTGAGAAAATGAAAGTGATGATTACTTTTTACCTTCAGTGCTTTGAAGTGTACAAATGAGAGATCTCCATCTATGTAGAAAGTAGCAGTAATATTGTTGAAGTGATACTGAATCCTAGGATAAAAAATTTCCCTTTTCCCAACATAAGTGCATCTTTCAAACATGCTCAGTCTGTTTTATCATCTTTAAACCAGCTTAATTCTCTGGACTATTATGTGTGCATTATCTTCAAATATCATCATTTCCTTTAATATTCGAACTGCTAGGATCCAATAAACTACCAAAAGCCAAGATTAATGGAGTCTGCCATCTTGTCACTTACTCAGGCTGAGTAGTAAACCTTTACATCAGGAGACAGAATCTCTGTTGAACTGCTGCTAAGGTCAAAACGGAGTTAACATGTTTTAAATTTATTTCTCAGACATCTGCCTTTATATTTTCTCTGCTGATTTCAGGTTGTTTCTTTCAGAAGAGCCTAGCTTTGAAGGAAGTCTTGACTGTGTTGGCTGGGTATGTGTCCTCCAGACATCCAGCTACTCTGAATGAAACTTCTTTGTGACTGAATTGTTAACACCAGTACGACACTCAGATTTAGATCCAGTGCTGACAGTACAAAACAGATTTGGTTTACTGTATGTTTCAGTGGCAGACATGAACAGAATATTTAACATGTCTCTTCTAAATAATGTTTATCTGCTTATGTTTAAACTATTTCATTATTCTTCTAAACTAGATCTCTGAATATAAGTTGCTATCGTGAGATGGAATATTAGTTTCATGTTTTATTGACAACTATTATTTCTTAAACAAAGATCTAATCATTGGAACATTAGTACGGCAACTACAGAAAGAACGGACTGAAAGGTTTAAGAGATCTTGAAATGTTTTAGTTTAGACAAGAAGAAAAAGGTGTTGACCTGTATAAAAATAACACGTAAGAGAGAACTCTATCCTTCTGGCTTTAGAGCTACAGAAAATATTTTTTTTCACTGCAAGTTGAAAGCAACTGAAGTCTCCCCAAAGATACTCCATGACCAACAGGAGAAGAAACTGGGACAATACAGTACTGCCCTTCCCATCAACTAAAAATGGCACTCACTTTGCAAGCACTATGTGGTCAAGTCTTTCTTTATAAAAGATGACAGCTTCAAAGAGGGAATGCTAAGTAGCTTATGTTTGTTTCCCTTTGTTAAAGTGTTAAATCAGTCATTTGTACTTTGACAGAGAGGAGGAGGAAAGAAAGAGTGCTGGGCTAGGCTGCAGGTGACTAGCCTCTGGATGGAATTGGTGGCACTGACCATAACCTTTGGGCATGGCAGTTGAGCTAGTTTTCAACTCACAATCTGTGCATCTAACCTGTACTTCATCAGTTTGTCTTTGAGGGTGTCATGGGAGACAGTGTCCAAAGAATTTCTAAGGATGAGATAAACAGCCTCACTCCTCCCCTCATACACCTTGCCAGTCACCTGACTGCAGAAGGCTGTCAGGTTGATCAGGCATTATTTCCTCTTCATAAACCCACGCTGAGTGCTCCTAAATATCTTATTGTCCTTCATGTTTTTGGGAATGGTTTCCAGGGTTATTTGCTCCATGTCCTTCCCAGGAATCACGGTGAGGCTGATGGGCCTATCATGTCTGGGATTATCCTTCTTGCCTTTGTCATTGACCTTCTTGCAGCCTGCAGAAGCCTCCCCTGATCACCACAATCCTTCAAAGAATATCAAGAGTGGCCTTGCAACGCCATGGGCCACCTTGACCAGCATTTGTGAGTGAATCCTACACAGGCCTTTCAACCTGCCAATGTCTAGTTTGTTTAAATGGTCTTTAATCTGACCTTGTTCACCATGGGTAAGGCTTCCTTGCGAGAGGAAGACTTCCTACCCAGACTTTCCCATTCCCAACACCTGTTTTACCGGTAAAGACTGATGTGATGATGATCTTCAGTACAGCTTGGCCCCTTCCATGTCCTTTGTCACCAGGTCCCCTGCCCCACTCAGCTGCAGGCCCATGTTTTCCCCAGCCTTGTTTTTGCTGCTCATGTCTTTATAGAAGACCATCTTTTGCCTTTCACTTCTCTAACTGGATTCAGCTCCAAGTGGATTTTGTAACCTCTAACTTTATTCCTGCTCACCGAGAAAGTGGCTCTATGTTCAGATGACAGTTCTGTGTTTCTGTACATCATGTCATATGGTCTTTTTTTAGTAACAAAGCAAATTAATTTCCCCGGGCCAACCTGGAGGATTTTCTTTAAAATTAGTTTTCTCTTCACATTGTGAGGAAAGAACCATGTAATATATGGCACTTTGAGGTCTCATAAATTTGGTCATAAAGTTCTACTTTTTATCAGTCTTTTTTTCTAGGGGTGACATAGGAAAGAAAATGAAAGTAACCATGATTATTCAATTGTGTGGAACTACACAGCATCAAATGAAATAATTTAAGATGCTAAGTACAGAACACATTAATTTGTGTTAATGCAAAATGATATCTATGGTTCAGAGCTTTGCTCCCCCATCCCTCAATAAAGGAGGATAAAAAGAGTGCTTTAAAAGTTCTGCAGTTACTAATTTTAAAATTAACAAATCCTTTTAAAGAAACACGAGACATTATTTAAGAGTGCAAGATAAAATCATAAATAACAGCCATCACCTCACTTAATACAGATCAGGAAACCTCACTTCTTTTTTCAATCAGGCCTATAATTTGTGTTCAATAAAGATGTCCAGTCTTGAGATAAAGACTGCAATGCTGGAACACGTACAGCATATGTAGATGGAAATTATACTAGGGAACACATTGTTTACTTTCCTTTTTGGTTAAGCAAAAATTAACATGTTCAGCCACATCCTATATGTAATTCTCTCACATTTACAAACATCAAGATGCAAAAAAAATAATTATTGATAGATCTCTGCAAAATTTTCTGTTTTTAAGAGAGAACATCACCATCTTCTCTTGCACCCTATTTCCTTGATTTATAAAAAGAAGTATATTCAGACAACATACAGTTGTTAAATAATATCAGGAATTGTACTGGGAGCCTCGCAGAAGACATTCTATTCAAGGAGTTAGAGACCTTGAGCAGGCCAGGTTTGCTGCACAAGGCCTTGTACTTTGAGGCTTGAGAAGCCTGTATGTTCACATGCGTAGCTGCTGCAAGGCTGTCTGCTGGAATGCCCATACTATCATGTGCTGCATGCTGGTGGGTGTTATGACAGAGATAACATTGCAACCTGTCAGAAGATACATGGTTTTATTTGTCACTCGAGATAAAGCCACCACAGTATGGGAGGGAGAGGGAATCTCTCCATGGACAGGATCTGCACAGCACCCCTTGGGAAAATCCATCTGGAATTCATCTGATGCCACATGAATGCGGGGTCCCCGGCAGCTGAAGGGACATAAAATTTACTCACTATCTATATTCCTCTTTTTAGTCTACCTTATCAATAGCAGCTATTTTATTGCACCATTTGTTGTTGGGTCGTTTATATTGACAAACAAAAAGAATCCTGCATCAGGCCTCTCTCTCCCCCCACCCACCCAGTGCAGCACAGGGGAGAATCCAGGTTTCCTTGAAAGAGGATTTCTTTCTCTTTTTTTGATGCACACTTACAGCTCCATAAAAATCTCTTTTTATGGTCTTTACACAGCTATTCTATGCTTTCGTGCTCAGACCCAGCCTTTGACTATGAGTAGCTGACATCACATCTGAAAGCCTACTCTTCGTCTTTGTTATTCATTTTCTATGCTGGCTGAATGGTAGTAGATTGCACATTTTTCAGTAAACTCTGTACTTAGTACTTCATGAAATTCTGCAGCAGACTGTAACAGCAGTACAGATTCTTATCTCCTTTGGATGGAAACAACTGCAAAAATCCATGGCATTTCTGTTACTAAATGAATAAGAGGGTACTACAATGTCACTTTCCAAATAAATTATTTATCCTACTCCTTCTTATCACATTGGTAATAAATGACATTAGGTTCACTTTTCTGTCTCAACAGTCAATGTCAAAGCTTCCAACTATGTCAGCTACAGTGTTCTTCCTCCTTACTTTTTTCCCCAAACATTTAAGGGATAATGGGTGAAATAAAGTGTTTTGTTAAGATTGACATTCAGTGAGTCTGGAGATTAAATGTAGCTTTTCTGCTTCCTTTTGGCCATATAATTAGATGTACACATTACCAGTAATCAACACACAATACTATATATATCCAGAGAAAAACAAGGTCAGAGCAGTAAGATTCAGAAAAGAAAATTGTTCCTGAAGCACAATACTTTACTTTCTTCCAGAAACAGTTTTCCCTCTTCTATCACATGCTTCAGTAGTTATTATGCAAGAAAATGCTGAATGGGCTTTTAAAACAAATGAATTTTTTTTTAATTAAATACTGTCATTCTTTTGCACTTTTCATGTATATATGATCAAATAATCAGAAATTTTCCTTTCTTTTCTCTTGGTATTACATCTCTTGAAAGCTAACAAAATGTTTTCACAACAGGTTATTTTGCTGAACTGGCATGCAAACAAAATGGATATCGATTAAAGCCTTAATATCTGAAAAATCTCCTAGCTTGCTGCACTAAGAGAACAATGCAGATTAAAATGGCTTTAAGAAGAGGAAAAACAGCAGAAAGACATGTTTTCTGCATCATATGTTGTTCCAATAAACAGGGGCTAAAAAAATCCACTGATATTTTCTGAATGAAAAATAAATGATTGCTCATGAATATAGAACCCACGTTGTTAATTCTGGGTTTTGTCTCCTCAGAACATGTTTTCTATTTAAAATTATATAAATATTTTACCTGAATTTCTATCAGAATATAACAGGTGAGAAATAAAAGTCAACAGTTTCATATCAGCTCATTGTGCTAGACTTTGCACCATCAGATAGGAAACCACAGTCCCTTTCCAAGCCTTCAACCCTATAATGGCAAGAGGTCACAAGTAGCTGTAATAGAAAATACGACAATGAGGAAGATGCAAGAAGGTCATATGGCAAAAGTGTGGAATTCAACATTATTTTTCAGAATTGTCTCACCATAGTCTGCTGTACTTATAATTGCATTAAAAAGTAATTTCAAGGCATTTGAAGGGATGCTGTCTGCTTACTTCACTGACAGCCACCGCTGTTGTCAACTGTTCTGGTTAATCATACATACATCATAAAGTATCTGTTATCTTACTCTTTTTTCTCATGTCTCTAATGTATAAACACAAGCCCTCATGTTACAGGGTAAATCTATACCATCATCACTATCTGGTTGCTGAGCCATACAAGTTCTTAATTATTATTTTTATTTTAATTGTAATAGGGCTATAAGTGAAGACGAGGTTAAGGTGATTTACTTTTTGCTCGAATTCCACTATCAAGCAGAATGAAAACATTTATGCACATATCTTCTTTTAATTTTATTCTTACCTTTTAAAAAAATTCAGATTTATTGTGTGTATATACATATACAAATATATATAACTTAATGTTTTGTGAAGCAAACACACAATTTTTTTTCAAAGTTATCTTTCCTTGCTTCAATGATTTTTAAAGTAATTATGTCAATACAAATTCCATCAAAATTCCATCCTGTTCTTATGTGACATGCAATTTAATTTCATTTCAGGTTAGGTTTTAGGTTACTAGAATAACCAAATATCTATTTTTATTAATATTAAACTATTGTTTATCAGTTAAAAGTCATAATTGCCACTTTACTGTTGGTCAAATATGACCATGTTAGCTTACTGTTCTTCAATTTATTTTCTATAAATCTTTATAATCAATCATGCTGAATTCCTTTCCCACAGCACATTAACTCAATTCAGTCTACACTAGGAGGAATTAAAAATTGCTCATGAGCTGAATTTCTACCCTATACTTGGAAGTTTGAAATAAAGTCTTTGCCTATGATGCTGTCAACAAGTATAAGCTTGTTTAGCTCTGCCACAAAATAAAATGCCAGCATTAATTATCTCTGAGGAAATTAGGTAAATATGTACCATTCAGTATAAAATGTGAAAGGAAGATTCTATTAAAGTTGCATAAAGTCTTTCAGAGAGAATTTGGGCCATAAATCACAGTCAAAAGGCTTTTAGTCTCATTTCAAGTTCTAGACAGGGGAGATGCCTTGTTGCTTATGATGGCCATAAACCTGTCAAGTCAGTAGCATTCAGATCACATAATCTCTTGTTAGGTGATAGGACTGTGACATTATCTAAAAAAGGCACATAGATCTACTTGATGACATGAAACAGGTATATTATTTTTAAAATTTAGCCCCAAGACACACTGAATGAGACAGATAATTTTTATCCTACTTTGTCTGACTAGGTGAAAGAATCTGTAGGAGAAGTTGTTTTGCAATATATGATGATGTCATAGTGGGTGAACTGAGTGACACAAGAGTCTCTGATTGATGACCAAGAGTAAAAGCTACTATTAAAACACCATAAAGTACTGTCAAATTGGTCTTGAAAATGCCTTAACAGCATTACTTCATAACTTTTTATCACAACAATTGCCTCCCCAAGGTGTACACATGTGTCTCAATAAAATTTAGAGAAACACTTAAGAAGTCATAGGATCATAGAATCACAAAGGTTGGAAAAGACCTCTAAGATCATCATATCCAGCCGTCAACCCAACACCACAAT
>Ga0181612_104305_pt1 | contig 10777 bp, 14 predicted proteins | sample HoacroProtozoa21_FD_119630 | JGI IMG/M metagenome (GOLD analysis project Ga0181612, IMG submission 119630) | Hoatzin crop microbial communities from Cojedes, Venezuel. Combined Assembly of Gp0051906, Gp0051904, Gp0051908 | reverse complement strand
TTCTGGGCTCGGCCACCACTTTCAACCCACGCCACTGCGCTGTCACCCTGGCTTCCACCTCCACAAGCTCCGGGAGAGGTGACAGAGGGACCCCAGGAGCGAGGAACGCCAGGGCTGCCTGAGCTCCTTCCCGCTGCCGGCAGCCCTTGCCAGTCCCGATGTCCCGGGGCTGGCATCTCCACGTGCCCAAACCAGCACACCAGGGCTGCCGATTGGGAGCCCTGACCGCGCCAACCTCGAAGGCTCCGCTCGTGCCCGGCTGCAGGTGCGGGTGACGATCGTCCTCCCGCAGAGGGGTCTCCTCGCTTGGGCCCTCCTTGCGTGCTGCTCGGTGAGTTGCTCTCAGCACCCAGCCCTCGGCAGCGGCTGGGGAGCAGCTTCTCCTGTTCGCTCTTTCTCCTGGGATGCGGGTGAGGTGTGCTGTCCACGGCAGCAGCTCTCCCCCGTAGGTTGTCTGATGTCTCTCTGCCCCGGCCCAGCCCGTGTGGCAGCCGTAGCCTCCCCTGCGCGCACGTCAAGGCGAATAAACGCTGGTCCTGCCGTGAAGCCACAGCGCATGGGTGGGTGTAGCGGTCCACAGACCCCAGGGTGCGTCTCCTCCCTGCCGCTTGCGAGGGACCCTCTGATCCCCAGACATCGCTCTCCTGTCCTCCTGCAGCAGAGGTGCCTCCAGCGCCCAAACAGCATCTTGCAGACATGCGGTTACGCATGCCAGTGCTTTGGGGTTTTATTAATGATACACAAAAATTAATTTTGACTGAGAACCGGTGTGTCACAAAGCATTTTGGATTCTCTTTTTTTTTTTTAAATGAGGGAAAACCCAGCTAACCCAGAATAATCCCCAGCTCGTGCCTAAGCCAGTCCTCTGACACAGGCAAGGAGACGAAATCAGTCACCGGAGTAGGGGAAACTGAGGCAGGAGCAGGTGAGCGGCGGCAGAGCAGGCTGGTGCTGGAAGGAGACCGTGCCGCAGGACCGAGGGCTCGTGGTTTGCAGCTGCGGTTCTGCAGGCACAGGGAGCTGCCAGCGGTCGGCCTGGGGCCCCTCTCGCATCTGCTCAGCCCCCTGGGTCTCTCAGTGCCCAGTGATGATGGCGGGCAGCGGTGAAGGCTGTGGGAGGGATGGGCCCAGGGGCCGCTGCGGCGGAGAGCGTGGTGGGTTTGCCCGACAGAGCTGGCCTTTGACAGAGGTGAGGGAACATTTCAGTGGTCGACCCTCCGAGCCCCTCCTCCGGGTGCCTTCCTGTGAGCCCCAGCACCTCCTTCCCATCGAGCAGCAGCTGGGGCCGTGCCGGGGTGCGGGGTCCCGCCGGGGCCATGTCCGTGCCGCGCTGCCAAGCCGTGTAACCAATGTCTGTGGGTGCCGCCGAGCCGTGGCTGCTACGTTCCTGCTGACCCCGAGCGGAAATGGGCGGGAGCGATGGGGCGAGGACATTGCATCCATGGGCGTGTTTCTACTTTTAACACGTTAAAGATCATGTCTGCAACCTGCTCTAAGTTTAGGCCGCAGCATAGCTGCGCTGAATTCCCGGCGCGGAAGAACGAGTGCAGGTGTAAAATTAGATGTATTATTTACGGGCTGGCGGTTACCAGTCCTCCGGCGCTAAAAAGCGCCGTGCTCGTTCGTGTCCGCACTTCTGCCCCCCACGCTCCGTACCAACCGCCTGCCGCCGTCTTCCCACCCTGGGATTAGCCTGCGAGCAAAATCTTGTTGTCCAGGCGGAGGTTTATGGGGAAAGGACACCATTCCTGCGCTCAGGGCTTGATCCATGTTTAGATCGGTTAAACATAGTAGCCTTTCATTCTCTGGCTTTGGCTGGCAGGAGCTAGGAAAGTGCGCTTAATCAGCGACGGAGCAAGTATAAATGGACCGTTTCTAGTCTCTGCCACAGCTGGAGAAAAGATTATGTGAAATAGCTAATGTGGAAATGTTAATCAGCATTAGCTGTATCCCACATTCCATGAACAGGAACGCTGCTCGCCTTCGGGTGGCTTGGCAAGGGGCTCTCTCCCCCAGCGTTTGGGTCTTGGGCTCTGGGATTTCAGCTTTTATTTAAAACTCAGATCATTTCCTTTCCCTTATCAGTATGAACAACAAAAACATCAAAATACACAGCGGCTGTAAATCAGCACCGTGATGTGTGCGGGCTGCCTGGAGTGCTCTTCCCAGGACACAGCGCAGCGGCAGCTTATTCGTGTTGGCGTGAACACCCCCGCTAACGTCCGACCGGCGGGACTCGGCGCGCCGGAGACGTGCGTCGCGGAGAGGCACGAGGCGCCGTCAGCCTGGGTGGCTGGTGGGACTCTGGAGGTGGCTGGGTTTGTCTCCAGGGCAGATCCGGGCAAGCAGGACACAGACCTCAGCCTCCTTCCTCCTCCGTGCGGGCAGACCTGCCCGTTTCACCGACAAACTGCGCTGGAGGGACTGGCCGCGCTGCGTGGAAGTTTGCAGAAGGAAAGGCTTTGCGCCTGAACGTGATCTCCTGAGCTTTGGATTTTTTTTAACACTTCTTATTATTCCGTATTAGAGTGTTCAGTCCTGCGTTCCAGTGCTTTTCACCCCTTGCTTTATCCTGCCCCTTGTTCTCCAAGTCTTTGTAGTCAACACTTCCGAGGTAGCCCAGGCTGCTCCTGTTTTCATTCAAGCTGCAAATGCAGGGAAGATGAAGCCACGGAGCTGTCTGCTGTGGAGTGGAATATGACGTGGGGGAAATCCTTACGGCAGAGTTGACCCCACTCTGGCAAAACTGGAACGCGAATGGATTTTACTGGGGGTTCTGCCCGCCCTTGGACACGCCAGGCAAGGCTGCCTGGGCCTGCCAGGGAGGTGGAGCGGGAGCGGTGCCGCGCAGCCGCCCACACGGGCGATCGCTGCTTATTGTTCCAGAGGCCCTTGCTGCAGAGCCCCCCAGGCTGTACGCAAGGAGGAATCTGAGAGTGGAAGCTGCCCTGGTAGCAGGACAGAGGTTATTTTATCAGCGGAGTGACAAAGCAGATTGCTCACTCGAGTAATTGAGCAAAACACGTATGTCCAAATAACAAAACCCAGGAGAGACGAAGACTGACGCTGTTCAGCAGGGCTGCAGTCTCGCCAGCTAAAAGAAGCCCTGAATTTGGGCAGCAAGTCTGGGAGCAGAAGCTGCCCCAGCAGCCAGGGAAGCGTGCTGTCCTGGGCCAGTGAGCAGCCCGGGCGCGTACGTGCCCTCCTGGGCCACCCCGGCCAAGCTGGAGGAGCTCTCGACTGTCGAGACAGTGTCTGGTGTCAGCTTTGAGTGCACCCTGGCGCTGGGCACAGGCAAAAGCACGTGAAAGGGCCAGAGGAATGGACTCTCTTCAGAGTAGTTCTCCGGCTGTTTGCGTGCTTTGACCCACGGGTATATTTTTTCTCTCTTTTGAAACGGCAAGACTTTGGGAAAATCCATCCTTGAATAGCTCTGCTGCAGCACAGGGAGCAGGCTCACGTTACGGGGCTGCTGGACCGCACCGGCAGGTATTTCAGGCAGCCTCTCGCTGCCCCGCGGCTTCGTCCAGCGTGCCCTGGGGAGGCAGGCATGGGAACTGGGACACAGCGAGTCGCCTTCTGCCAGGACTGCGCCAAGGGCTGAGGCCTCTGCAGCTAGGTCAGCTCCCGGATTTGTGTACAGATGGCTGCCTCGCATGAGCCAAAGCTCCTTTCCAGAGCCGAATCCCATTCATAGGAAATTCACACCCCGTTTACGATCGGCCAGCATCCAAGAGGCAGGCAGAAGGCTTATTTTGCAGGAGTACCACGAAATCGGTGGGTGCGGGTACCGGGCAGCACCGGTGCGAGCTGCCAGCCGTGTGCCAGTCCATCGGGTCACCCCAGGCACCCCTGTTCTCCCTGCCTCACCCCGGGGTCCGCGCAGCCCCCAACCGCCTCCCCGCTCTCCTCCGCTGCAGCTCCGTTCTCGCTCCTCTTGCCAAGCTGGGACTGCCCCCGGTTTTGCTGTCGCAGGCTCAGCTGCTGCCGCAGCAGCAGGCAGGATTTCAAACCCCGCTGGATTCCCGCTGATCAGAGCAGATGGAGAGCAGACAAAGTATGGCCGAGATAATGAAGCTATTTTGCGAGGCTTGGAGAGCTGTGTGGGGTTTCTCTGGCTTCAGGAGACGCTGCTGCCTAGGATTGTTGTGGGAGACGCTGTTGTTGCTATTATTACATTGCAAATCCATGCCTGGGTGGTTGCTAACCTGAGACCCTGCTTGCTTTGCTCCTCGTGAACCTAAACATGAATCAAGGGTTATCTCCTGTGCTGACAGGAGTTCCCAAGAGGAGACACGGCGTGAGGGAGCCACTGAAGGTCAAGGGGCTCCGGTTTCAGTGTTTATCCATTTGAGCCTAAACAAGGCTCCGAGCTGCTGACGGTCCAGCCCCAGACATCACACGTACAAGGATAAGAAGCTCAGGAAGAGCCTTCTCTTTGCTACTGACTCCACTGCTAAAGCTTTGGAAACTGCGACCGGTGTTGCCTAGGAGCTCCGGTTTCCAGCGTAGCCAGCCAGCAAAACCCATCCAGTGGGGATGGAGGAAGACGTGCCAGTGACAAACAGCGTTTGGGAGGTTTTCCTGCGAACCGGGCGGGCTCCCCGCAGACAGAGCGTCGGCTCGCTGAAGGGCTGCCTGCAGCTCCGCTGGCGTTCCGACGGATTTGCACACCGCGCGTTCCCACAGAGACACTTTCTGCTCTGTTTCACTGCGAATGAATCGGTCGTTAAACCGGCGTGCGCTTACTCCCTGGCCAGTCTGTTCTCTAGTCTGTTCTCTCCAGCGCAGGAAGGCATTCAGGTCTGGTTAAGCTCCTTTTGATCTTTACATTCCCTGAGGCTCCTTATCACTTCTCTTTATCCCTTCTTTTTGACTGTCCTCCCTGTTACTGTATCTATAGTGAGGCTTTATCTCTGTGACCAAACCAGTCCACGGGTGATGGGACTTTGTCCTGCCATTGCCATTCTTCACTTGGTACAGCCCCAGAAGCGCTGCTCCAGGCACGGAGGTTCCCGATGTTCCCTTTGGCTCTGCTCTGAGCGGAGGCAGACGTGGCTGCTGGGCAGTTCCAGAGCCTGACAGAATGAAACAGCCCCTGCGGTTCCCCTTCGGCTCTCCGCTGCAAGGCAGCCCACGGACGAGCTGCTTCTCAGGGAGCGCTTACGGGATGAGTCCAGGATCTCCACGTTGCCAGATGCTGGTTTCATGTTTTCTGCCTCCACGGCCATTCCTGAACTGCTCTGCTAACCCACTGGGCCTTGTGGGGCTGCACTGGGCTCTCCGTTCGCACAGTGCGTGCTGTTTCACTCGCTGCAGATGCGCCCAGGGTACGGTGGCATCCCAGAGGCCACGGGACAGAAGCTCCTACGTTACAGGAGTTGCATCGTCAGACTGCAGCTCCTGCCTGCTATTGCAGATAAACAGAGGTAGCAGAAACCCCCCTTTTCTTTGTGGTGTGGGGAAGCAGAATCTAATGGTGACGATTTCCTGATGCATGTGTGAATGCGAGAAGATTCTGGTATGTCCCTTGCACCCACTTCTTCTAACTGGCTACGCAGCATTCGCATCCTCGGGTACGACCGCAGCGCGTGTTACACGGAGTTCAGTCGCAGCTTTCTGGGGCGAACGCTGCAGACCCAGCACCTCTAGTTCCACTTGGAAATTCAGCTCCCTTACACTTCATGGAATGTGGTGCTTAATTAGCATAATTCATCACACAGATGATGCAGAGCACAGTGCTAAAAACACAGGTGCACTGTCTGTCTCTCTTGTGCTGTTGCCTCATCACAACAATTTCACTTCTCTGAAAACGTATTTGCTTTCTCTCAGCAGCAGAGGTGCTCGGCAAGGCTTGGACACCCCAGATAAGATGCCTTTACAGGTACATCTTCCCCTCCAGCTGACCTTTCCCATTTCAAAATAACAACTGGAACTAGAATCCCATGCAGCCATGAACTTCCCTGCAAACACGTGTGTGTGGGAAGAACTGCGGAGCTGTTCGGTCTCAGCCTTCACTCACAGCCTGAGCTTTATCCACTCTCACCGCCAAAACAGATTCCCTTCCTTGGGAGCGTTACCTTCCTTTGGGGCGTGTTCCAAGCAGGCATGAATCGGTAGGACAGCCTGGTCTGTTGGCTGTCTTGGTGCCTGGCAGCAGCCCTGGTTTCTACACCCACTCCTGACCTGCCGTGCAGCTTTGGAAAGCCGGGTCCCACCTCTGCCTGTTCCATTGCTGCTCTGCTGGTTACACGCGGGCACGGCCGCGCTCGGCCCGGGCGCTGCGCTTCGTGCGCAGGGCTGAGGGTTCCCTGTGACTGCCAGGCTCTGCTCTGAAACGGCCGCCAGCAATAAGCGAGAGCAGCCAAGTTGGCAGCCGAGCTTTTGTCAAATTCAGCTCCCGAGAGGCTGGCACACGCTTTGTTTTTTCCTGAGCTCGGCATCGTGCCAGGCTGGTTCAGGAGCACAGTGCGCAAACACTGGCTGCGTGGAGGTTTCCGTCGAAACATGTTTCCTCCCTTCTCCATTTCTTGGAACCCAGAACAAAATGGGGGTGAAATGAGTAAAAGGAAGGCTTGGACACTGGGTTGCTTTGGCTGTGCGTTGTGAGAGACTCCCCAGGGCTTGCCTGTACCTCCCTGCAGCCGTGTCTCCTGCCGTCCCCAGCGCAGTGGCAGCGAGGCGTGCCGGCAGGCTTCTGCACACACGGCTGCTGCTTCTGGGGCTGGGGAGAAGCAGCTGGAGGGGATGGTGGGAGTCAGCAGCAGGCAGAGCAGCCAGGCTCCGGGGCCTGCCAGCACGGCCATGGCTGCATGCCTGCTCTGGTTCTGCCCGGCCATCGCTGCAGGCTGCGCCCAGGAAGGCGCCTGGTGTGCGCACGAGAAAGCCCGGGACAGAGGAGCGTGCCTCTGCCCGGTCCACGGTGCCCGGCCGAGAGCCTGGGTGCGAGACGGGCCGTCGGGCACCCTAGGAGAACAAGGCCCCGCTATATCCCTGACTCTCCATGGGTTTGAGAGCAAAGGGAGATAAAATTATACCCTGCCCCATGCGTGTGCCGGGCATGGAGGTGAATCTGTGCGGATGGTTAAGGCAGCAAGTGATGCAGGAAGTGGCTGGGTAACTCACTGACCCAGGTAGAAACAGAACGCGAGGAGCGCGTTTCCCTTTCAGCCATGCTGGGGTTTGGCTTCTGTGTCCTGTTTCCAACTGATTGATAAGGCAAACGCCCGGAGAAGTGCGATACATTCAGACTGACCTGCTTTTCCTTCTTATAAAACAGCTGAGAACCAAAGCTCGACGAGGCTCTTTCTGGAGACAGGGATTGCCGCGTGGGGGTTTGTCTAGGGGTGCTCCCTGCGTGGCTGCGGGGAAGGCGTCGCTGAGCGCAGGTGGCGGTCCCGGAGCCGCGGTCCGTACGGAAACCTGCCGCTCCGTTGTCTCTGCTGCTCGCCAGCTCAGGAAGTCGGTACCGCCCCGCTTTGGGGAGTGCGTGACCACCTAGCTTTGTCATTCAAACACTTCTCGAACTCTGACTGCGGGCAAGAGAATGGTACAAACGGTGCTCTTCTAACAGAGCAGAAACGCAGACGTTGGCACTGTAACTCTGAAAAAACCTCCACCACGGTGAAGCGATTCCTTCCTCCTATCTCGCTGTACAGCTTGGCTCCAATTCGTTTGTCTCGACTGCTGGATGTGCAGGCCAGCGCTGCTTCTATTTCAGGGGAACTTGCCAGAGATTAATTAGATCCCAGGCCTGGTAGAGGACCGGCCAGCAAATGTTGTGTGCCATTAACTCAGTACTTATCACACAAACATTGCTGGAATAAATATACCCTGTATTGTGCTGCTGTAAGCAAAGGTTGTCACAAAAATGAAACATCTGAGCAGATACTGAGCGTGATAGTTCCTGGGCTGCACAAGCCGCTTGCTCAGATCAGATTTGAGCCGTGGTTACTGAAACGGCACGAAGCGTGTATCGGTGCGCGCAGCCCTGCCGTGCTCAGCAGGACTGCGGTGGTCGCGTGGCAGCCCACCCGTGGACAGCGGCTGCCATGTACACGGCACTGCTGCTGCACCAGCGTCCGCAAACCCTGTGCCGGTGCACAAGGCGATGCGCAGCCCGCGTCAGCCCGCGTTCCGGAGACCCACAGCTCGAGGGATAAACTCACAGAGAAAGCAGCCCGTGGAGCTGGGCAGCCAGCAGAACAAATCTCCAGCCAGAGCCGCACATTTCCATTTGGTCTCTGCTTGTCAGCAGCGAGGTGACCTTATCTACCCACCCTCGGGTTGTGCTCTGCTGTTTGTGCCCCCGCAACGCAAACACAAGCCGTAGCAGCTTGGCTTGCGTTGGCTCGTCTCACTTCGAAGAGAGCGGGGAGAAAGTCTAGCCAGGCAAGCGGGGAATGAGGCGACAGCAGCCAAGAGCCAGCGACAGAGCGAGCATACTGCAGGACAACGAGGACACATCAGGCAGAGAGGGGATGGGATGTGGAGAGGGGTGATGTAGCGGGAGCTAGACGCCAAGAATCTTAGCAGCAGCAGCCGGGATTATTTGGAGAGCAAAGTGAGAAGTCCGGAGAAAAAGGCTGTAGTAGATGTGTCCAGAACTGGGGAATAGGTCCGACACCGTGGTCAGGGGAAGGGCCAGAGCATGGGCATCCATCCGGCGGCACTACTGCAGCCCGGCTTGGGCGGGCGAGCCGGAGCTGAGAGCTGCAGCACGCGCTGCTGAGGTGGTGAGATGAGCTGGGTTCTGACTCTGTACGGCCTGGATGCCAGACGAGTGCACAAGCCTGTGCCCAGTAACTCAGCGTGAAACACCTTGCTCTCCTGCTGGCACGTGCAGCACGAGGGCCGAAAGATGGTGTTCAGACAGGGAGCTTTCTGCTGTGGCAGGAGTGAAAAAAGGGGAAGGCTCTGCTCCGGCTGACCCGGCTGATGGCTTCACCCTGCACAGAGCGGGCTAGCCAGAAGCATGGTGGGGCTGGGACAAGCTTCACCCACCAGTGGCTGCAACAGGAGGATGCTGGTTCACAGGGCAGACGCCGTCCTCTCACGGCAGTGGGTGTGGAGCCTTCAGAGGAGCAGAGACCCAGCTGGCTGGTGCACACACGTGTGTGCGTGTGATTCTCTGGGCACAGGGAATGGCTCTGGGACTGGCTGGGCACTTGGAACTGCTAGGTGCAGCTTCTCAGCACTGACACGACAGCAGGGAGTTATTTTTAAAATTCTGCTTTCCCTCGTACTGGAGTGACTCAGAAGGAGCTTCCTTTAAACATCATGAAGCTGGTGGAAGGAGTAGAACGCTACTGCTCTTAGCATGGTCCTGGAAGTCTGATAATATTTCGTAAAGCTGAAACTTTTCGTAATAAAAACCTATTTTAAATGAAGCAACTATTTTCGGTGACAATTTGGCAAGCAATGGTTCTGATCTGAACAACTCAAACCAGTTCAGCTGCCGCAGGTCAGACTGGTGCTGGGGCTCCACTTTGGGCTTGGATTTGTAAGTGGACACAAACGCTGCTGGCTCAAGTTTGTGCAGATCCTCTTGCAAGCACCCTTGTGAGGTGGTGTGCCCCTAGGAATCTGCTTTTTCAGTTCTGTACCTTCACCTAAAGGAAACCATTGCTGCTATTGCCATGGGTAGAAAATCACCAGGGAATCCTGATCTCGCCAGCTTCCAGCTGCTGCCATCTTTGTACCCACCTCTGGGTCTCTCTGAGGTGTGCTGGGCAGGCTCCGACTACCTGTGCCAGCAGGGACAGGGTGGCAACACCGGGTTGGAACCAGGGTTCGACGGGGATTTATCAGCCTTGAGGGATGGAGCGGTGCTGCCTGGCTGAATGACAGCGGTGCCGAGAGCTGCCTCATCTCTGCTCTGAGGAGGTGCTGCTCTTGGAGCTCCTGGCAGTGCCTTGAACGCGTGGAGGCATCCAAGGGGGAGAGGAGACGGCTCCTGGATGAGCGAGGCTGCCTGACAGCACGGCTCTGCGGCGATGAGAATCCCCAAACTGTGAAACAGCGGTCAGAGCGCAAACAGCGTTTCTCTGGAGAGGTCCGATCCGGACTGAATCCCTCTCAGGTGAGGTTAGGCTGGGTGTTGGGCTCCTCCGGGGCGGTTTGCGCTTCGGAGCGTGCTGGGACTTCCCAGCGACCCCGACGTGAAAGAGGTGACAGCAGGTATTTAACGACGCCGGGCAGCTTTCCCTCTGAACCGGCCACAGATAGAGAAACCTAAACACGTGGTTTGCCTGAACTGATTAAAGAGCAGTGACACTCACCGCGAGCTCGCTGGCATGAGGGAGATACACTGACTGAACAGCTCCAATCCAGCTGAAATAAGCAAGGTTTTAGAGTTTAAACACATTCCATGGGTTGTAATTAAAGAGTCTCAGAACTGTGCATGACCTTAAACTTCCCGGAGCTGTGCCGCTGTGTGACAGGGCTGTGAGTAACGTGATCAAAAGGAGATGTTAAAGAGACTTAGGGCTGGACAAAGCTGTGACCGAACCAAGGAAACTGCCACCCTCAGACATTCCTTACGCAGAAGCAGGGAGTTAATGACATTGTTTTAAGTGCTGTCTCTACTCAGCTTGTAAGATCTCTCGCGAATAAACGCCTCCTTCACTAAGAGGGAGGATGTTTGCGAGGCCAGCTATCAGTTTGCATTTTCCGCTCGTGGCAAGCACGCCAGGCCCCTACCCTCTCCCTCCAGCCATCCACCCCGGGAGCTCCGCGCTCCCTCCGCAGCCCGGAGGGCGGGAGGCCATGGCTCGGC
>Ga0181612_163263_pt1 | contig 10778 bp, 8 predicted proteins | sample HoacroProtozoa21_FD_119630 | JGI IMG/M metagenome (GOLD analysis project Ga0181612, IMG submission 119630) | Hoatzin crop microbial communities from Cojedes, Venezuel. Combined Assembly of Gp0051906, Gp0051904, Gp0051908 | reverse complement strand
TAAAGTACGCGTGATCAGAGCACACGTTGTGGGATCGGTATGCCTCCACCTTGTCTCAGAAGCTTTACTCTGGAGCTTAGTTGGTGCTCTGGACTGCTTTTTACTCAGGCAGTGGCATCATGATGGAAGCACTCGCACGTGTGCACATCACCAGAAGCTCTCAGGTACACACAGGATTAGGCAGCAGTTTGCTAGTGCTTTTAAGAACATCACTCATGGCAAAGTGAATTGGGTACCTAACTGCATTAAGAAGCCTGGGGTTTATTTATCAATGAAACAGGTCTTTTGCCCTGCGGATCTTATTTGTGTTTTCCCATCCCTGTTAGCACAACATCCTTTTGTAATTGCTCATGCCTGCCTAACAGTGTATTAGACTGACTCCCTTTCTCGGCTCCATCTGTGTTGCCTGCTGCAAACCTGCTACTGGGATCAGGCAGCAGCAATCTGAGGAAAAAAGTAGCTTGAATCAAATTCTTATGAGGAGTCTAATTCCCTTAAGCCACAACACTGTAAAGGCACGTGTCATATGATTCAGGACAATATTGTTACTTTAATATCATCTTAAAGTTGACAACCAGAGAAGGAAAGACAAAACATCTTACCAAAAATGGTGAGTTGCAGACCAGATAGAAATTCATCAGTTAGGAAGCGTGACAGTTACCGCAGTTGCCTAATTTCTTAGGCAAGTGCTGAAGCTACCACTAGAAAACAGTTGAAGGCAATCTTTCGTTGTTTTTGTGGCTGTTTGGGTATCCACGATGATGACTTTATTTGGATAAAATTCTACAGTGCTCTGTACTCACAAAAGAATTCCATTACAGTGAGTTTGAATTTTTCTTGAGGGTAATTTGAAAAATGATGGCAGTGTTTGATACTAGTATTGCTCCGACTTAAAATACACACTTAGCAAGTGCAGTGGGTGTGTGGAGGTTAAGTGTATGAATTGACAGTAATCACTGTTTCATAACGTTAAAGTGTTGTGTAGCAGTATAAAAGCTATGTCAATAAAGAGAGTAAAAACTTGTGACAGAAAATTGAAATAATTTACGTGTTCAGACGTAAAGTAGCAGAAATTCAAGACAATAGATTTTGTTTGTAGGCTGACTGTTTTTGTCACTGTTTTACAAAGACACTGTTGTATAAATAGTCATTAAGTGATTAATTACTACAGGAATTCTGTTCACAATCTATGTAGCTTCACAAGCCCTGTAATGAGTACTGTGAGACCAGAGGTATGTTCACAGTAGGTCAAAGGCAAACAGGTGGGGAAGAACTAATTTCCATTTCTTCCACAGAACACGTATAGAAAACTCCTTTATCCTCCTACCAGGAGCAACGCTCCCTGCTACAGTTTAGGGGAACAGCTGGGTATTTGTGAGTATTTATTTACTGATTGACAGATAGTGATAAAGCATGTATTTTGCCATAGCCGAGGACAAATGTATAAAGCAAAGCAAATTAGATGTTCCTCCTGGACCCACACAGGAAGCTTTCTGCCAGTTAATCTACTGTAGCTGAAGGTGCAATTTTGTCATGTTTTTGTCAAGAGTGGAATTCAGTGCCTGCTGTCCAGTTCTTTGTGTGGAGTGACTACAAAACGTATTTGACAATGCAAGTTAGAAAATGAGCAGACATTTATACTTGTCTATTATTTTATCATTTTAGGTCCTAGCTACGTCATGGAAAAGCCTTTGGTTTTGTTTATATTTTTATTCTACTGGCATTTGCTAAACGGTAAGAAGCTGATTGGTAAGAAGCAGTAGAACTGTTTAAGTATGTTTCCTTTCCATGTATAAGCACAGAAATGTTAATTCCTCAGTTTTCCTTCAGGTGATAGCATTTGGAGTTTTTTCCTTAATGTTTTAAATAAAAAGGCCTTAGCATGCTTTCACATTAAACTAGATATGTGTGCTTAATAAGTGTGCTTTGATATGGGGCCAGGTTGAAACCCCTGTAGGTGTTTCAGCATAGACACCATTTCAGACAAGGTACTGTTTGCGTTACACGAAATAGTTTTACTGGCACTGTCAAACCTGGGAATTGCATGTATTCTTTAAAATTGTGTGTAAAAACAATTGACATCTCCATAGACACAACATTCCCATCCGAGGCACGAGCAATTGCCTGTTACTGTAGCAGTGTCCTGAAAGCTACGGCTGAGGGGCTGTGCACATACTTTTGCCTGTTTTTAGTACAGCATCACACTGCGTGTGCGCACAAAGTGGGTCTCTGCAGGTATAAATAGCTCAGTTTGTCCCAAACTTGGGCAAGTGCATGCAAAAACGTTTAACTTTTCTGAACGGGGCAGATGGGTTTGGTCCTTGAAATGTTCTATGTATATGGTAAGTCATCACTTCGAATATTAGGCATATAATTGGAAAATTAATTTTTCTTCCAAATCTTGTTTTTCAGCTTTATTCACGGTTGAAGCTCCCCAGTCACTTTACACTGTGGAACATGGGAAGAATGTGACCATGGAATGCACATTTCCAGTGAATGGGAAATTAAAGTTTAGAGAGTTAAGTGTCAGCTGGGAAAAGAAAGACGAGTTAAAGAAACAGGTTTATGTACTTCTCAGAGGAGAGGAAGACTTCAAAAGTCAGCACAGTGACTTTAAGGGAAGAATAAAATTGTTGAAAGAGAACCTGAACTTTGGAAAATCTCTCCTTCAGATCACTGATGTGAAGCTCAGAGATGCAGGGTTTTACCGCTGTCTTATTGGCTACGGGGGAGCCGACTACAAGACAATCAATCTGAAAGTTAAGGGTGAGTGCAGTACTGCAGGAGGTTCAGTGCTATCTGATACTGTTAAAAGATTTCAGAGGAGTCCCTGAAGTAAGACACGTCTGGGTAAGCATTTAAAGAAACCTCTCCAGAGACAGGAGCTGCCTCGTGGCCTTTGCACTGTCGTACAGCTTTGTGTTTCTGTCTAGGCTGAATCCATGTTCTGTCCTTTATTTGCCCTCATGACACACAAGGAGTGGTGTTGCAAAACCGTCTAGACAGGACAAAGACCAGAAAGCTAATGCAATTTTCTAAACAGCGTCATAATTGGAATACATCCTGCACTTCCAGTTACTATGTAGAGACACAATAGTGATATTTACTTTTCCTGTCAGGAGCGTTATTTACAAAATCCAAGCTGATGGGGGGCTGGGGGTAAAGAAAAGATGTCTTGCTAATATGTGCTGTTCTTCTAGCTTCCCACCAGTAACCATTTTCTTCCATTTGTTTAGCTCCTTATAGACGTATAACCAAAGGAGTGGTGAGCACAGGAGAGAACGAATGGAAGTTGACATGTCAGTCAGAAGGATACCCAGAAGCAGAAGTGATATGGCAAAACAGAGAATATGAAGATTTGAGTGATAAGGCAAACACAACTTATGAAACTGGAAGCGACCAGCTGTATCGTGTGACAAGTACCCTTACAATCAAAAGTAGGATTGATGAGATTTTTTACTGTATATTCTGGAATAAAGAGCTGCAAGAAAATACATCTGCCATTTTACATATAGCAGGTAACATTTCTAAACTTCATTTATGGTAATACACGTCAAGGTTCTATGTCATTTTGTCCCAGCTGAATTGGCTGTGATTTGTTTGTCTTTCCTATCTAATTTTGAAAAGGCTAAAAAGAAATACCTGTGTCGTGAAGTTTTGCTATTAGTGTTATATATTTCAACTTACTAACATGTTCATCGTGCATGTGTGTAAGGAATTCAAGGACAGGAATTTTGCATGACCTACAGTTATGAGAAAATTGAGTCTGAGAGTTAAAAAAACTTCCATTATTTGAAAATCGTATAGCTTGGAGTCTAGAAATTAAACCCTCCCATATGAATTAAACAAACCTTCCAAGAAATTTCTGTTTTGCTGATGATAACTGTCAAATAAATTTGAACAATATGGTCTCTTCCTGCCACTACAGCCTTTGCTTTGAGGGTATTTAAATTTAACAAATTGTATGCATTTTTTTTTCTCATAAAGTCTGGACTGAAGGAAGACACATGAATGGAGAAGACCAATACAGTTTCTCATTAGACCTTTTAACTGGGCACCACCCCTACTGCTTTTGCTTTTGGTTACTCTTTTAATTTCTGCATTGTGCCCTGATATGTTTGCACAAGCTTTCAGCCAGACTGGAGACCTGATCCAACTCAAAAATAGTATTTCTGTTTATCAGACTGTTACTTGGTCAGGCCCTTTCCCTGGCCCTGTTCACCATGCAGTTTTGGTTCACCATGCTGGCACACTTTTTGGGACTGACAAGGGGTGGCAACAGGCAGCTGAGAGTGAGAAAGCCAAGTCATCCTTTCAGTGAGTGGTGAGCAGGCAAGTTCGGCTTTAACAAGAAGTGCCTCTGGGATTCAAGGAAGCCACCTGTCCTTTGCACTCAGAGCTTCACCAGATGAAAGGGACTCTGTTCTCTTTCTCCATCGGCTCTTTCTTGTAGTCCTGATGGGAAGCTAAACTAGATATAACACTTTGTACCTTGGTGACAGGCGGGATTTGTGACGGGAATCAAAGACTCTATCACATGGAATGCAGGAAGCAAAGATAAATACGAATATGTTCTATCTTTTTTTCCCTTTATTGGGATGAGATACGGTGAAGTGCACCATCAGCACCTGACCTTAGACACAATCTAAAATGCTATTATGTCTAAACTGCTCATAGCAAAAATAATATGGTGAGAATGAAAGGAAAAGATTGAAACTTATGCAATTATGTATTGTCTTTCATCCGTTTGTTTTTCCCAAAGATTCAGCTGATGGTGTCCTGTGGACTGAGAGCAGACGTTTTGTTGGAGAAATTCTCATTATGACTGCTTTCTTTGGATCAGTGCTCCTGTTTACGCTCTGCGTAAGAAAAGGTATTAAAATTATTTGTTTTAGTGTGTCTTACTTATTACCAGTCTGTTCTTTTAATTTGTTCTCACAGAGGCGGGATGAGATTATAAAAGTCTGCCTTTGATCTTTCGCCCTGAAACCACCAAATTTTTTACCACATTGTTTGAGTGGAACAGGTTGTCAGCCCTTCACAAACCACTTAGCCATGCATCTATATTAATTTTTCTTATAGGTAATGATGTAGAGCAGTAAGATTAGTGTCTAATCTATTCAAACATTGAAGTACAGCTTATGCAGCTACTGGAAATCGAAGTTTTCTATTCTGTGTCCTCCTTCTTGATTGGGGACCAAAACGCTGGGAGCAGACAGGGCACTGGAAGTTTTTCAGTTTGGTTTTTTTTCCTGCATTCTCTGAAAAATTTTGCTGAACTGTAAGCACATGTTTTTTTAAGTTATCTGATTGTTATGAACTCTCTATATATTACTATTATGGTTAAAACACTATAAAAATGGTGGACTACATCTGAAGTGATAAGTCCAAGGTTTTGAGTCTGAAAGATTTTTTTTTTCACAAGAGGGAATATTTCCACTGTGACTTCATACCACTTGATTAATTTCCTTGTTAAGTGTTGAGCTTTTTCGATTCACTTCACTGACTTGAATTGGACATTTTCAGCATCACAGTATGCTGAAGAGCTAAAGCACTGGTGGTAACTTGTTTTTACTTGCTAGCTAACCAAAGAAAAACTTGGAGAAACATTTTTTAGGGTATTTGAGCATTAAAAGATTATGGTTTGCCCCCATATTAAAGAAAAAATGTTTGAAATGTGTTGTTTAACTTGAAATAACTGCTGCTACACTGTTTTCTTTGTTTGCTTGGTTGTGTTTTTTTTTCCTTGGAGGGCAGGGAGGTGTGTTTGAGGATTTTATATTCAGGGGCATCTTTTACTCTTCATTTTAACAGATAACAAAAAGTTATGCAGGTCTCAGAACATCCATAGGACTCACTTGAAAATATTGAAAGGAAAGTGGTTTTTGCCAGAAGTCTTCCTCTGTATAACAAATGGGTGTGTTTTTTTAGCTGATGTGTAGCTACTTCTTTTTTTCTGAGTAACTTTTTGATTTTTTTTTTTGTCAAGTTGTCTGCATAGAAAAAGTTAAAGAGGCATTGAACTTGATACAGTACTCTTAGCATTACAATATAATGCTGGCATGACTCTCTAAATTAGTACCAGAAATGCTCCAAAAACCTGAACAAAATAGTTGACTAAATGCTCCTCTCTAAATTGTTGAGTTCTATAGGAGATGTAAATGTGTGTAGGTAGCATGAACCTCAGCTGGAACTAACGCAAAGGCTAGTTGTACTGTCTTTTCAAGTGGTATCTCCAAAGTTTCCACAGTAAGAGAGGTGTACTTTCTGACGTGGTATAGCAGAACTGTTGGTTTTCCTGTCTGCCAGCTCTCTTTTCCACAGCGAAAACCAGAAACAGTGCTAATTCTGTCTGGAAATCACACAAAACTGTCTATAAGCTAACTCTACACTAAGCATTCATGTTCAAGTTCCATAAAATAAATACAAGATAGAACTAAATGTGGATATTCAGTGTTTTGCTCACAAACCCATCTCCTAGACTATGGACATGTGTCCTGGGAGAAGTGTTTGCAAGCTTAACAGGCTTGCAGGTGATGCTAACAGGCTGCAGAAGACCTGTAGATAACCCTCCATGTGTGAGAATTTACTTGCCCTAAGAATGTGATAGGATGGGAGTAGAACATGAAAGTGGAAGAAGGGACAGCAAAATCCTTGACTTCTCAGAAGATTCCCATCTGGGGATTTCAGTGAAGGTCAGAAGTTTCCTGGGTTGCCTCAGTAATATGTATTGTTCGGGTGTATACATGATAATGTATGTACATGTCACGATGTATGTGATTATCATGATTATGACACACACACGTATATATTACATAAACTACAAGTTGATGTAGAAGCTAAAGTAGTAGCAACAGGTTTTTATTTTAAAACACAAGCTGTTATAGATGACCGGACAATTGATTCTTTCAGAATGGAACCTCCTTGGAATATGGGCTTTTTTCCCCTCAGCAGTACAGAGAAGGTGATCCCCTACGTGTCCCCTGTTGCCCAATATCTTCAAATTCGAGGTGAAAATATACAATGGAAAACAATTTGAACAGGTATTTTTTAGTGAATCTAGTCTATAATATCAGTGGAGTTGGGGCTTAGGAACAAGGAAAGGAAATTGGAAAGGAAAGTGACAGACTGGGCGCACTGAAGAATATATTTTAAAGTCTTTGAAGAAATGGAGTGCTTTGAGAACCGATGATTACACTAAGCTAAGTGTGCTCTTCCCACCAGCGTGCTTAAGCCCTCACTAGATCTAAAGGAAGTATTTTGCTTTCTTTTTGATTTTCTCTCTTATTTTCTTTCAGTTAGAGCAAATAAGGACAGCAGAACAACTGTGGCGATTTCATCAACTGCAAGTACGTATCTATGGCATAAATCTAGCTCAGTGTGATTCTTGTGGAAATAAGTGCTTGAGAATTTACTTTGGAACGGTGACAGCCAAATGCAGATTTACATTCAACTTTCGTTTTGCTTTCTACTTTTCAATTGTGTAACAACTGTAAATTGGAATTGAAGAATGACTTTTCATTACTATGTCAACTTCTTGAAAGGAAGATGTGAAAGAAAAGCATACTTGTTCCAGGAGCAGATGCAGTCCTGACATGCACAAGAGAAGGACAGAGTGGTGGGCTGTGTTTTGGAAAGTCTGTGATAGGGTGCGACATGCTCCCTGGAACATATACCTCAGGATGGCAGCACATCCTGGTGTGCAGACTCTGTGCTGCAATTTGAGCCATGTTGGCATGATCCTGTGTTTTCTGTAGTATTACAGTGTGCGTTTGAGGGTCTTTGTCACAACATTGAGGACAGAGGGTTTGGTCCAGTTGAGAGAAGCACAGCAAGAAGTTTTAGCATCCCTAAGTTTCTTTTTTCTCCTGTTGAGATACTGATGTTATTTGCTGTGAGCAAAGCTCAGTGAATGACAACGAGACAACAGAGGAAGCAGTGGAGAGAGTTAATATTTACAGTGGGAGAGAAGAGATTAAAATCCTTTAGCATCCCCTCATGATGGCTCATGGTTGTTTTTTTCTTTTTTTGATTTGTTGTATGGTTTTAGTTGGAGATGACTTCAAATTAAACTGCTGTGTGAAAGTTAGTTCCTACGAGCAGTTGGGGTTTTTCCTAAGAAAACATCTTTTGACAGTACTTGCCCAAGATGGACACAGCATTTGGTATTAATCTCTTCCCCTGATCTGCATTTAACTCACATAGTTCCCGGACGGCCTGATATAGCAGCTTTTAACCAAGATTTATCACTATAGGAAAAGTTTAAGCTATGCTGACTGTTATCTGTATGTATGTCATTTATTTAAAGAGCTGTCGAAAGATAAGGACACACACGACTGCAGAGCTACTTCTTTTGAAGACAAAGAGCTGAAATGTAAGTATAAATGATAAAGGGAAAAACAGCAGCACATTGCCCACAGCATAAATCATGATTCATGGCTGGTTTATTTAGTTCCTTGCTTCAACAGACAGAGCCTTCAGGAGAAGTACAGCTTCCCATTCTGTGTCTTACAAACTCACCGTCATAACTCATTGTGTACTGGGACTTACAGAAAATAATTTAACCTGATTTTAAAAATAAAAAGAAAAGCCATGCAAAGGAAAATGTGATGTGGAGATACATAACAGCCCAAATTAGGATTTTCTGTAGCTTGCGATCAGTTGTGCCAGCACAACTAAAGGAGTGGTGATGGCAATGGGGAGGAAGACCTTATGCCATCACGGCCACTCAAGCGAGTCTCAAGCCGTGAGATTCTGTCTCGGCAAAGCAAGAAAACAAATGACCAAATCTCTGAAACATACTGTGCTGTGGAACAGAAGGGTGAAGTTACTGAGGTTTTTCTTTCATGTTCTTGATGGCTTCTAAAGCACTTACATGGACTACATCCTGACTCCCTCCCTGCTACACTTTACTGTAGTAACCATAAACAACGGTGAGACTGCTGGTCCCGAAGGTGCAGATCTCCAAGTCGAAGAGTTAGGGCCTGGGGATACGCTGCTAAGGGATACTGACAGATAGAGCACTGAATGTGTTTGAAAGACTTCAGAAGAAGATTTTAAAAGAATGGGGGACCTAAGGCACAGCAATCTCACTGTGTGCTGAAGAGCATTGCCCACCAGTGCTTTTGAACTACCACTTTATTTCCTCCCATGATCATCTTTTTCTGTTTGACCTTTTAATTAATTTCATTTTAGATCTTTAATTTTGACAATGAAGGAAATTTTTTTTTGGTGCCTCCAAATTGTAGGAGAGTCCTAAAGCCATGAAATGTTCTGTGACTTCATCATTTTGTAATTCAATAACTTTTTCATGTAATTCTTCCTTTTACAGATATGCAAATTGAAGAGACCTAGAGAAAGCAGGGAAAGCTTTTTTCCTCTGTGGTGAAGGTTTGACAGCTCAGATGTTCTGTGTTCTGTCTGTTAAGGGGGATATTAATTTTTTGTTTTTATTCTGTGATGGTGACCTTCTTCCATATCTTTGTAACTCAGGAAAAACTGCAATGAAGTTAATAGAATTATTATACCGTAAAATGTCCTTGCATTCAGGCTTCTGTGTATGTGACTAGGTATGGAGGTATTTATTTAAATATCCAGGTTTCTGCTTTCTCAAGTTTATGCACTTTCAAAACCACATTTCATTAAAAATATCTTTAGTGTAAAGCACTTTAGGTCTGTGACCATCAAGAATTTCATAGCATCTTCTGGGCTTTTTTTTTCCACCTGAGCCCTCAGTTCCTTACACAGATTTTGTTTTCCAGCTCTGAAATAGATGCTGTAATCCTCTTGGCAACTATGGTTTGGAAATAATAAGATAATACTGAGCTTCTTGATCTCTTTCTCTAAAAAGTGTTTTGGGGATTTAATTTCCTTTGTGACATGGCTGGCACTACTTGGTTACTGCTCATTACTCTCCTGATGTACCACTGGGGGATAATGCAACTCTTTGGACATTGAGGAAGAACAGGCTCTTGATTTGAACTGTCTTTTTGTTCATTTTGGGAATAGAAGAAAGAGAACCTTCTCCCTTCTAGGACATGACATACATGCTCATGTGGTTGCTTAAGCAATGCTGAGGGAACATGCTCCTGGATTCCATTTCTTAAGCTATTGCTTTGTTACATTTTGCTAGGTGCATAGCTTTTTTGGGAGGTCATACACGGATTAAAATTATTTATTACAATGCTATTCACAATTTTTTTTTTTTAATAAAATACATTTTGTTTTTCTCGTGTTTTTTTCCTCTTATATTTGACTTGTCAATAAGTAGTGCGGGCACTACTTGTGCATTTTCTGGGAAAATCAGGTGTCTAAGATTTGGGTTTAGAGTAGTGTCTATACCCATGTCATCCCTCTAATGGCTCCCACAAAGAAGAGACAGTGGAGATCTGGAATCTCATTGGGCTTAGGTTTTATTTTTGTATTTAAAATAAATGAATCTGTTGCGCAGTCTTAAGGATGTGAAGGCAGCCCTCATCTCACAGCTTCACTGCTGGCAGTATTCGATCTGGCTAAGGTAAAGTTGTGTTTAATAAATCGCAGCAAGCTGCCCTGTATAGTAGGACAGAGAAATGTGTCTGTCCTGGTTTTGGCTGGGATAGTTTTCCTCCCAGTAGCTGCTGTGTTTTGGATTTCGTACGAGACGAATGTTGAGAGCACTGTTATAACTGTTTTCAGTTTTTGCTATGAAATCAAGAGCTTTTCCCAGTCTGCCATGTTCAGCTGACGCACAGGTGTGCGGGAGCTGGGAGGGAGCACAGCCCGGCAGCCAGCCCAGG
>Ga0181612_123478_pt1 | contig 10778 bp, 7 predicted proteins | sample HoacroProtozoa21_FD_119630 | JGI IMG/M metagenome (GOLD analysis project Ga0181612, IMG submission 119630) | Hoatzin crop microbial communities from Cojedes, Venezuel. Combined Assembly of Gp0051906, Gp0051904, Gp0051908 | reverse complement strand
TGCTATGGAATATGCTTATAAATCACAGATTTCATCATGTTACTTACACAGAGTTTACGATGGCAATTGTCTGTCCATTACAACTGGGACTACTAAAAGGATTTGTCGCTGAAATTCTAAGGCGAGAATAATCTCTGGCCATTTTAAAATGATGCAATACAAAATTACAAAGCAAAATTAAGAGCAGCTAACCCTGCGCAAAGAAATAGACACAACTTAGGGAGTCCACTCTTGGTGGCTGGTCTAAAAGAAGAAATTGATTTCAACAGGCACAGTAGATCAATCATGAATTGCTGAAACAATAAGTTAAAGCCATTACTTGGGAATTAATAGAATTAATTTTCTCAATCCTGCAATTTAAATTTCTCCGGGTGGGAAGCACTCAATGCCATGAATAAACTGTGAAATGTATCTTTAAAATAAAGTTTTAATTAGAACTGGCAGTTCTGAACCTGTTATTGGCAGGAGCCACCCTACTGAAAAGGAGCCCGATGCAATAGACTGTAAAGTGTGTCTGCTCGCTACTTTAGAATTTAACAATTAAAAAAAAAAAAAGAACAATCAAACTTTAAAACTGAAAGTTGTGTTTCAACATCAGCATTAGAAGTTTTTTTTCTCTGTGGTTAAAGCAGTTTAGAACTTTCAACTGTCGTTTCTTACAATAGGTGCCAAATACAGCTTGTTTCCTGAAGGATGCAACTAGTTTTACAGGAACTCAAAAGAAAAACCCACAGAAAAAAAGAAGTAAAATAGCACCTGCTTCAGTAGCCTTGGAGATCTAAGTACCATCCTACAATCCACTGCTGGACTGGTGGTGTGGGTAATCCTTCATCAGTTGTGACCCGATTCAAGCACTCAACCAAGCATGTGCTAAATTACAGTTTGCTTAAATTGCATTGTGTTTATTGGGTCTTAAGCATGTGCTTAAAGTTGAATATCTGCATTTTAAAATGGTGGTTATGTATGACACCTACTTGGTGGAAATTACCCATTTATTCTCAAATATTCCTGACTCTGTGTTCCTGAGAATGAGAAGTGCTAAAGCTTTTAAAAATCCCATCCTAAGCTGAGTAAAACAAGTGAATTTCTTGTTTTTGTGAACATTCATGGGGGGAAAATAAAAGCTTATGTTAAGGGCCAAAAGGTTAGGTGAATAAAAGAGCAAAGTGTCTCATGCCACCTGTCTCTGCTCATTCTTCCGAGAAGCATGAGTCTGTCTCCGCTTCCTTTCCGCCTGCGGTTTAGGGGCCTTGGTGGCTTCTGCATTCCTCTTCGTCTTTCATGTTGCTCTAACTGCACTGTCATTTAGCAGAATTCATTTTTTCTATAGCCTGGTAGCCCTTGTCGCTGACCTCACCAGCCATGTGCTCAGTGGGAGCATGACTCATGGTAGCGATGAGAAATCCTTATTCTCTCTAATTCGGCCTTCCCGAGGAAGAGGGGGGTGGAAAGGGGATGGGGGAGATTCTGATATTTCCAAACTTGCTTGCTGGAAGTATTGTGTCAGCTACGATAATTTGGTGAAGCACATAAATCCTTAGGATGACTTGCGATTCCCAGCACACCCCTTGTAGTCTAATTGAGAAATTGCGTTTCTGTCAGTCACATACTCTGGTGGAAATGCAAGAATGTGAGAAACAATAGGAGCAGGCTAGTACTGAGTCAAAACAGATAAAGCCAGATTGCTTGTTGGACTGAAAGATGGGAGCAAGCAGATGAGAGGCAAGTTGATCAGAAACCCATTGCTGCCACTGATGGCCATGTGAAGGGTACACTCGCTCCTCTTGTTAGCATGTGAGCAAAGGGGGCAGACAGGCAAACCAGCAAGAATGGCAGTAATCCTTTCTTTAGGAAAGAAAAAAGATAAAGGCATCAAAATAATAAAGCACATTACAGCCAGCCGATGGATTTCGGAGTGAGGAGAGCACTGTACAGATAGATCTGGAGGACAGAAATAGCTGGGGTAAAATAAGCCCAAAAATAGGTTGGATATGAAGTGAGGGGTGAACAGACTGTGCAGGAGGGAGGGAGCCAGGACAGCCAGGGCTGCTTGCAGGCTGCTGGCAACGCTGTGAATCAGTTCAAGATGGCTACCCATGGGGAGCACGTGGTGGGCCTCTTTCTCCTCTGGAGACTTTTATTTGTTCTCCCTTGCTTGGTGATTTTCTCTAATCTGAAGAACAAGATGTCCTTAATGAAAACAGATGTTTTACTCCCTTGCGTATGGAAAAAAAAAATAATTCCCCCAAAACAGAATAAACCCAAAGAATGCTGAGACCAGAGATGGGTTTCTACAAAGTCGGGAGAGCAAACCTCTTTGTTAATACCCTCACCTGGCGCTTATTTCCCACCAACTCACTGTGGAAGTTATCGATGCAAAGGTCCACGGTAAGACCTGGGTCTAAGTGTGGGCAAGCTGTGTGCCTCTGTAAAGAATAAACACCACACTGAGCTGGCTCACAGATTTCCCCATCCACCATCTCCCGCTGTGAGATCCTGGTCAATGGCAGTTTTTGTCATTGGCTTCAGCGTAACTAGGATTTGGTCCCAGTATTAAATTTAAAGCACAGCACACAAAAACCCCAAATCATAACATCCCTGCTACATTTATAGAGCTGCATAAGCCACTGATTAACAAATGGATGAGATACTGAACTTTGCTTTACCATCTGTCTTTAATTACATAAAATAACTTGAAGCAATTAACCAGAAAGAAACACTGTGACACAAATAAATAAATCCTATTGATAGAAACATAGAAACAGATGAGGGAATACTTAGGACATTTGAATATATGGATGAAAGTCACCGAAGCTGCATAATCTGCAACCAAAGATATTACAAGTGTTATCAAAGAGATTTACACTGCCATTGCCAATTAGTTTTGAAAAATAATAGTTACCTGTGGAGACGCAAAGAAACAAAAGGAAAGCTCTGTGTGTGTGTGACTAGAAAAGAAAATGTGTGATCCATCTAACTGCTGTGATGTCTAAGTTTTGTCTTTCATAGATAAGAGAAACTAGTGTCAACAGAAAAATATACAAAGCATGAGGTTTCATAACTGTGGACCTAAAACATAAGTCTGCATGCTTACGAGTGTTTAGGCACCAATGGGCATTAGGCTCTTTAACACTTTGCAGGATTTAGGCTCTAAATCTGTTTGTTCAGCATTCAGATACACTTGTTTGCCTTCTCTGTTTAAGCACTTTTAGAAAAAAACGAGTGCTGTATAATAGCTATTGAGTGACTGCTGAGTGGATTAAGAACTGACTAACTGATAGATGTCAAGAAGTAGCTGTCAGTTCCAAATGAAAGCTCTGGAGTCAGTCTGCAGAAATGGGTGTTATGCCTGGCAGGCTACAAAATTGTCCTTAATGACTGAAAGACAAGTAAGTCCCTAGTAAAACAATGCTTAGCAAATTAGGGAGGAAATGAAAGTTGGTGGAATGACAAATAAATTATGAAGACGGAGCAGCCCAAATTTGGTGAGCAGGACCTCTGCAGATGCGATCAATTTGAAGTCATGCAGTAACAGTGGCTGTATTGACGTACTAGAAGTTGAATCCCAAGGGTGGAGTTTGAAAAGGCTTTGGTATCACTGTGGGGAAGCAACTGGACACAGGACACGGTCTGATGGTGCAAAAGAGGATTAGCATCATCTTTGATCAAGTTAGCAGGGGCATATGAGTTGAGCGTAATGCTGACTATATGGCAGTGGTGTGTTACAGCGCTGTGGGTGCTAGAAAGCTAAAAAAGGGTTGGAGAAAAGGCATAAGAATAATTTGTGGATTGGAGAATATGCTTTGTTTCCCTTATCAAAATGAAGTGACTGGATTACAGTGTATAATTACCTTCGCAACAAGAAAAAAAGTGTCTTGCATCAGATGAATGTATTACAAGAATCAGTGGGTGGAAATGTAAGCCAAGCAAATTTAAGCAAGTGATGAGGCTTAGATTTGTAGCAGTAAGTGTGATGAACTGCTGAAACAAACTGCCCAAGAAAGTGATAGTGTACGTATCAAAACTGGATCGCTTTCTGGAAAATACGTGTCAGCCAAACAGAAATTACTGGGCTCGGTATATGGACAATGGGGCAATGCTATAGTCTGTGACACGGAAGAGGTTAGATAGGATGAGTTAGTGGTCCCTTCTGGCCTCAAAATTCATAAATCAAGGAAAATATTTCAAACATTTTAGGCCAAATTCTTCTTGTCTCATCCAGCTAAATCACCCACTAATCCCAAGGTAACAATGAGGCAAATAGTCTCAGGAGCAGCAAGCAGTAAGGGCTTGGAAAGGATAAAGCTTATGAAATGTAACTTTTATGTTAATATGCAACAGCATACATTCTATATACTATAGATTTGGAGATCAAGGCTGTAGGCTACATTTAGCATGCTCTGAGTCGGCATTCAGAGAGCAAGGTAGTATGCACAGCAAATGAACGGAGAGATAAACAGAATGTATTTTTTTTGGTGAGGATGTAGGAGCGTGGGTATAAGGAGCACTGAATATGTAATTTGCTACTGTTTCAGGTATTCACGTTGAGAGAAAGCTCTTTAATTGTTTTGGCAGGGAACACTGCTGTGTAGACTGAAATGGGAGGAAGAATGTAAACAAAGGGCAACGATCAATTGCTGTGTTATCGTAGCTTGTAGAAATGTCTTGTGGGTCAGGGCAGGGACTTTTGACAGACATCATTCTGTTTAATATCTCTATGGTAATCTTAAAGCAGAGGTAAACAGCACAATAGTGAAGTGTGCTGATGATACTAAACCAGGAAGGAATGCAAACAGGAGACAGCAGATAAATGATATTAAAGGACTGGCAGATATTAGAAAGCTGAGTACAAAATCCCCCAAACAACTCATTAAAAAAAAAAAAAACTGAAAAAGTACAAGAATATGTATTTGAATGTATATGTCCTGACCATCAATATTGTTGATAGAGTTTCAAGGTATAGTGGACAGCTGCTCAGATGGGAGTGAGATATGAATTTGCATGGCGATAAAGGCTATGCACATACAGACATGTGTCACAATGCTGGTACGTAATAATTCACATGTAAAGCTCTGTGTTATTACATTCCACTCTATGTTCAATACTGCCAGCCACTGACTGACTGGAAGGAGTTGGAAGAAATCCCACAACGATTCAAAATCTGGAAAAATCACTTTGGGGGGAAAGACTGAGGCTCAAACCCAGCATCTCGTTAAGCATGAAGTTAACTTTAAATGCATGAGCTGTACTGCTGATTTACAACTCCTTTTAGAGCCCTGCTAGGTGGCTTTAGCAAAGAAACTACATATCAGTTTAAATGGTGCACATGTTTAAGCACTTTGTTAGACTGGAGAAGAAGGGGCTTTGTTAGACCTGTGAGGAACGGTGACAAAAGTCTACGAGCCCTTGAACACTGAAAGGTGCATTTTGGCTGCATGGAAAACGGCAGGCAGTCCTAGTTTTTTGTAAGGCTGGACTACTGCGTTCTTACGCGTGGAACAAAGCTCTGCAAAGGCTTAAACCAACCAGTATTATTTGACTGAAAGAGAGGAAGGCAGCAAACTCAGGCCTTTTGGGTGTATTTTTTTAAGGTGAAAATTGGAAGGCTGTCAGATGAGCATTCAAAGGGAGTTCATATTGCTAGGGGGTTTAGGATAGGTTTGAATAAAGCACCAGAGAACGCCTATAAAGCACAGCTTTATGTCTTTACATTGGAAGGCTGGGAGTTTTTCCCTAGCCCAAGAATTCCTGATCATATGGAGTCGCCACAAACGGTCTGTAATTCAAGGTGGGAGGAATGGCTCCCTTCTGAGCTCTGAAATCATCTCTGCAACTGTTCAGAAAAGAGTTCTTGTGAGTCTAAATTTCTGATACTGATTTTCAAACCAAGGGAAATTAATCTTTAAAAAATAGGTCTGTGAAATGCTGAACTGGGATCACAGAAACGGTGGGAATACCTCTTCTGTGTAACCATTTATTGTGCTTATAACTGAGAATTATCTGAAGTAGAAAGCAGTTTGTTCTCTAAGAATGGCATTTTGGGGGAACTAGTACTTGATTCTTTTTGAAAGTTGAGAGAAGGTGAATACCCATCTCAGACTCTGTTGAACATTGCCACAGACTGAGGTTTGTTTCTTTTTAATTTTGCTCAGAAATAGTAGAAAACGACTGTCTTCTGGAAAAAATTAACACTTCAGTGTTTTACTTAGATAATGATTCTAGACTTACGATGCAATTAGTATCACATGATTTTATAATTAGTATTAGCAAATCACTGTGTAAAAGATGTAATAGTTAATTTTAAGGTTCAGAAATTTAATAGTGAAAATGAATGTTGACTTTGGCAGGGATTTAGTCTTTGCAGGCACTCTTCTGGGCTTGACTAGTCAATATCCATAAGAATTTAATAAAACCCTTGCATAGATTATGAAAAAAGCAACAGGGAAGGACCAAGGGAATAATGATTAGCGTAGACCTTCCCTTTACGATCTTGATTGAACAAATACTTGAAAGCCATGTTTGTCATCACAGGATGGAAGCCAGGATATAGGGTTAAATAATTCACATGAGTATCCACAGATCCTTCTCCTTTTTCTTCTTTCTCATTGCCCTTTACAGTCCAGTTTCATATTGCACTGCTTCATTCATTCCCTAGTGCTTTTTCTTTCCCAAAAGGATGTCTCTATAAGCTAGTTCAAGTGCCTAACTTGCAATCTATTGCCTTCTTCATACAGTTACTTCATTCTAACGTTCAGCACTCAGTCCCCTTTGGATGCTGAGTTGCTACTGCGATTGTTAAAATTTTCATGTGTAGTACAGTACAAAAGCTACCAAAAGAGGGCAACATCTGAGCCAACAATGAGAAATGTATCCTGACAAGTTTACGGTTGTCTATTTGTGACACTCTCCCCCCTTTCTTTTTGATAGATCAAGAAATTTTAGCAGATCTGGTCAGGAAACAGAATTTCCATTCTATGGGAAATTCCAACACTTGGGAGAAAAGTGAAGGTGCTGAAGTTTTCACAGATTTCCATAAAGTGGAAAGTGTTCCATAAATATCAAATCATGCTCACACCAGAACGCACAAAAGTTTTAATGACATTAAAATATTCCATTTAAGAGGAAAAATTTTAAATATATGAATGCTATAAAGTTCAAAACAAAATTAAATTAAACAAGGAACACTTACATTTTGCACTTTACGGAAGACAATACTTTAATAATTATTGAAAGTAAATATCATTTTAATTTCTCTCCATTAAAAATGCTGTCAAAATAAGTATGCTCTCCAAAAAGCAGGCTGATTGAGATCAAGCTGTATTTTCTGAAAGAATATGTTTCCGCTGAACATTGTTTAATTACATTTTTTCTTGGTGAAATGGCTGAGAGAAATTCAAAACATTCTTAATAATCCTGCAAAAGACTAAGCTAAATTGGTCTCATCCCAGGACTGTCCCTGATGCTGTGTTTGTGAAGGCAGACAAAGCGCTATGCCAAACACCAGGCTTGTGAGCTCAAGAGCTCGTATACCCTGGACAACATCAAACATGCACTCATTGGCACACAATATTTTTACAAACAAAGGTCTTTTTTCTAAGTATTCAGTAGTACTCCAAGGAGTTAGACAGTCTTGGACACATGCCAGCATGGCAATGGATGCAGTAAGCAAATATAATCTACCTCACTTACGGTAAATATTTGGCTACAAATGTATTGAGAGCTCTTTAATTCTTTGTACGCTTCTATGATAACAACCAGAGGAAAGGCAGTGGAGATGTAAAGACTGGAGGGTGATTTTTTTCTTGTCTTATCAGCTGCTCAGATAGGCTAGCTGCCAGTCAAATTAAAAACCTCACTGGAGGAAGTGAATGACGGCCTGTAGGTGTAGAAATCTGCTGTTTATACAGCTGCACCAAGTTCTGCTAATGATCAACCAGAATCGCCAAGTCTTCATGGAGATATGCAAAATTCCGTGGCAGTGTCCTGGATGTTGGCTAGGGAATTTAGAGTATCCTCAGGGTTGCTTTTATTTTCCCCTGTATTCATCTCATCTCTTTTTTCAAGACTAAATTCTGCTTTCTTCTTGCTTCTATTGTGGTTTAAAGTGCTGGAAAGTATCTGGGAAGGAGAGGGAGGCAGATCTATGGCAACAGAGGAGGGCATTTTGCATCGGAAACAATGCAAATGTTTGGAAAGTTTGGAAGTACTCACCCATCTCGAAGTCACGTTGTTCTGCTTGCAAGAGCAATGCCTTGTCTTCTCTCATTTATCCATATCCTGCTTTTGCATCTGTATTTCTGTGGATTACAAAAGAAGGAAAGATTTATTCTTCCTAGCCAGAAACAAGTAGAGCTTTCTGTCTGGAGGGTTTCTCCACTGTCTGATCTATCACATGAACAATGACTTCACATCGTTCACCTGATGAAGGGCTGCAGAACCACAAGGTATCAAATAGGATGCTCAGTATAGGAATGACAGCTGTGCACACTGTCTGTGTGGCTGGATCAAGTATATCGACTGTAATCACAATGTTTTCAGACGGCTACTGTGTTCTGGATATGCAGGAAGATATTTATACTCATCTGCTTAGCCTCCATTTCTTGTGCTGCTCATCTATTTTTGATTAATGTCATGACACTCCCTCCCAGGCAACCAAACTACTTTTGGGAGACAAACGAGGAACAGTTATGGAATATAACACATGTATTTTAATGGTATTGGGGTGTGTGTTTCATTATCTGATTCTATTTATTTGTAGGAAAAAAGATAAATTGCATTCTTAAATAGCCTTGCCTCATGGGTATGAGTCTACACATGTCTGACTGCCATCTTCTATAGCCAATTTATCCAGCAGCCCAGTGCCTGGTGTTTATTCAGGAAAGAATCAGCCCGTGCACACAAACACACTGATACTCCAAGTGGTTCTGCACAGCCTTTGCTCTTGACTTCTGCCAAATTCAAGCCTAAATTCTGGGAAGTAACAGTAACACTAAGAGGAGTCACGTCAGAGTTGAAGGCGATTGCATTAGCTCTACGAACACAAACCGGACTTCTTTTTCTTCTTTAGAAACGATTTTTAAACATGCCTTGGCTTCTCTGAGCTAGCATAGTTTTACTCTGTGAGTCAGATCTCGAAGAGGGATCTGTTACTCCCTTCGCAGATGTGGTACGTGAGCCTAGTTACACCAGACTTTGAGGCAAATGGATCTCCAAAGGGAACTGCGGTATCCAGTCACGTGCTTTCTGCCCCTCGCTATTGATTCTTGTGGTTAGTCTGTTTCTGATTTTATTTCTCTGTGTAGTTTAAGGGCAAGTCTGTGGTTTGCCCCATGTACCCAAGCGAGGGAGCGAGGGTGCAGAAGGCTGCCTGAAAATAAATAAATCAGAAACAGTTAGGCCAATTACAGGGACAAATGCCAAGGGATGGAGAACACACAGCATCCTCATGATCAGATATGTCTGTCCTGTTGGAGGAGAGACGGAATTTTCACCATATGATGTAATACTGTACCACATTGGAGAAGAGAGCCAGAGCGTCCTCTTCCTTGCCTGGCTGAGCAAAACCCTCTCGTGCAGTTTTCCCACATGGCAAGTCCCAGCCTGGGGAGGAACAGCTTCCCTGAGGTAGGGGTGGGGGAGAGCAAGGCTGGGAAACGCGAGGCTGCTCTCGCCTCTCCTGTGCCAACCCCGACAGCCAGCAGGGCTAAGCTGACACAAGGAAGGATGTAATCTGCTCCTGGTTGTTTTATGCTCAAAGCACATTACTTCCTTCCGTGGAATAAGAGGATAGTCATGAATGTCGTCGTGACTCACGGTCTCCCGGGGCAGCATGGCTCTGTGCCATGTCTATAATCAAATGACCCAGGGGGTGAATTAGGAAGGCTTTTGATGCCGTTCTCTGAGCTCTGCACCACAGAAGACAAAGACTTCTTAATATAACGTAAGGCTATCTCTTAAACATAACCATGAAAATAACTTTGACTTGCCAGCAGCTGGTACAGGCAGTGGCCTCCCTACACTGCTCTGGCACTTAGCATAAGAAATGTCGTTATGTGGGTGGATTAGGCAGAACCTGTCAAAGTTGTGTGCGTGTTCTTTGGCTGTGTTTCCTTCCCTGGGCTAATAACGCCGAGAAGATGGGGAGTGGGTTGACACATTTTCTGGCATGTGTCACATAACCCAGTGAAGTGGAGGACATGTCAGCCACAAGACTTTTCTGCTTTAGTAAGTCACAGGCAGAAGTGACATGCTGCAGCGGCTAGCAGTCTTAATCCTCTGTGTATTCACACTGCTAGCACCTTCATCATGGTTTCAGCTTCCCCAGGGCTCTCTGACAGAGCCAGATGTATGTCTGGAGGGGAAGGGTACGAAAAGGTACCCAGACAGACGTTGTTTAAACTCAGAGAAGCAGCAGTAGACAGAGGCGTTTGCATAACATGTTACCTACAGACCCCAAAGAGCTTTACAATCTCCAGAAGAACCACCGAATTTGGCACTGATATACAGGAGGTAAAAATCCAGTGGCTGTTTTGCAGGGTGCAAAAATGCTCAAAACCCGTTCAGCAGAGGACACAAAGAATACCCATACCTGACAAGATGAAATTTTTAGGACAGAAGATGCTAAAGCAAGAGAATCAGAGACTAATGAAATTTAGGACAGTCAGTATCGCTGGTTTCCTGAACTGGTGTGAGGGCAGATGGTATGGGTATTGGGGTGATGGATTTTCCCAAGGCCCAGCACAATGTCAAGGTAAATTGTCCTCAGCGGAACAGGGAAG
>Ga0181612_169808_pt1 | contig 10779 bp, 3 predicted proteins | sample HoacroProtozoa21_FD_119630 | JGI IMG/M metagenome (GOLD analysis project Ga0181612, IMG submission 119630) | Hoatzin crop microbial communities from Cojedes, Venezuel. Combined Assembly of Gp0051906, Gp0051904, Gp0051908 | reverse complement strand
TGGCGTGTGTTTTTTTTTTTTTTTTTTTTTTTTTTTCCCCAAAAAAATTTTTTCACCCTTTTGGTTTTTTCAGGGGCTCTGAATCAGGGGGGGAAGGGGGGGAAAGGGGGCCAAAACCCAAAATGCCCAAAAAACCCCCCCCCTGGGGTTTTTTTTTTTTTTTTTTTTTTTTATTCTTCTCACAAACAATATTGTTCACTCATTTGTGTTTTTCAGGAGCTCTGAATCAGAGGAGGAAGAGGAGGAATGGGAGCCAAAACGCAAAATCGCCAAGAGACCTCGCTTGCCAAAGAAAAATGAGGCAAAAACTAAAAAAGTTGCAGCTCCACGGTCAGCTGTAGCCAGAAAAAAGGTCAAGGAGGTGGCAGTAAAAGAGGAAATGGTGAGTATCTGTAAGCAAGAGACAATTAATTACAGTGGTTGGCAAGTAACATGAGCAGAATTTTTTCAACTCTGTCTCACTTGATTGCCTGGGTCTGATCAGCTCATCTGATTCCACTGTTACTGTGAATATTCAGGATGTTTCATAAATGTGGCTTTCTTATGGGTTTAAATGTCCCAGATCTAAGGGTCCTCCTTTAACATTTTGGCCAATGATAATGGGACATGGTTTTCCCTGGAGATTTCTTTCAACAGCAGAAATAAATAAATAAACACCTCTGTTCTTCTTTCTGTAATGAAAACTGAACATTATAATATCTCCGGTTTCTGTGTTGCACCTTTGATGTCTTGTACCTCTTCACCAGCTGGGTACCACAACATAAAGAAGGCCTGTGCTGGCTGTGCGACCCAGTAAGAATTTCAGTTTTATTATGATGAATAGAAGATGCACTTCTATCAGAAGCTACTTACTTCTGTCAAAGATTAACTTCAGAGGTCAGATCATGACAGAAGCCAGTCCTTCTGGTTTATACTAATGTTTCTGAGTGTTTTGACATATGTGGCATGTTGAGAAATACATTCTTGGACTCTGAAGATGATCTCTGGGGAAATTCAGGACATAAGGTGTGGCTTGTCCAAGGTTAAACACTATCTTTGCAGACCAAATCTCAGTTCCAGTTCCCTTGCTGCACCTAACACCTCATTTAGAAGAGTGCTTACCTGCCCTGCTGTTCCCTGTTTTGTTGAGATGAGTGGAGGCAAGGTCAGTGTCTTCTGAAGGACAGCCCGATTAAAGTCTTTCCAGGACAAGTTTATGTGATCTTTTAAATTACAGTTCTGCTGGCGATGTTTGTATCTTTTCCTCCACGCAAGGTATGTTTCAGGTTACTTGATTTCTGGCTTGGCATTTCCCTGCCAGACAGAGACACCTCTTGAGAAAATGATGTCTGGTATCAGGTTTTCCTAGGTTTTAATTGAAATGTTGAACCAGTTTGTAACAGTCAATGCTTAATATGGTTTCAATGCCTTGTTGGCAGGATGTATCATTGCCTATTGCTCCTGCAGAAGACAGTAGAATGCCACTTCTAAAACCTAAGGAAGAAGATGTAGGCACTAAACCAAAAACTTTAAATCAAAAGCCAGAAATGCCCCAAAAAATGGAAATAAATTCATTCCGAGCGAAGAACATAAGGAGTTTAGAGAGTGATGAAAAACCCTCAACAAGCGTTCCTGTAGTGGGAAATCGAGTGAAACATGAGAAATCTGAGGAGGACTTTGCGTTCGATGAACCACCTGTTAAAAAGATTAAGTCGACTACGTGTCCTGAAGGAAAGCCAGTTAAAAATCTAGGAGGCAACAAAGTAAAAGAAGAATTTGAAATGAACTGGGATATTGTACAGGTATGAGATCCTTTCCTTTTCTGAGGTATCAATCAAAGCATTTCCTATAGAATTAGCACTCAGAATCTTAACATACAATTTCAGTCCTCTTGGCATCAGTTGGAGTGTCAGAGAGTCATTGTGCTATTAAGTAGTCATTTAGCCTCTGCTTAAATTGTCATAATACATGTATAAATATAAATGCTGGTTGGTGACTGTTAAAACTTCAAACTTTAACATTATTCTAATATTTGTGACTTTGGCAGTCCTTAGTACAAAGCTTGCCTGTAACAGTTCGTATGTTTCTTCTGTACCAGCACGTGCGTTATTTTATGGATATAGTCAGCTGAAACTCTTGTAGGAGGGGGTGCTGAAAGATTTGGGATATCTGAGTGCACAGTTTCAGAATTTAAGATTTAGTTAGTATGGATCGTTTCGTTGTAGAGACTCATTTGAGAGTGTATATCAATTTACAGTATCATCAAGGAGGAGATTGCATTCTTGGAACAATAGTGACATCAAGGGAGATACCATCTTTGTTTTTGTAGGATGTTAACTTTGAAGCCGTTCAGATGATGGCAGGTTTAGGATGGCTCCTGTTCTGGGAGGCTCTGTATGGTTGTGGAAGATTTTAATATGAAGAGAATGGCAATAGATTGGGACATCCTATTCAGCATTCTTAGTACTGCTTGCTTAAGAAAGGCGTAAAATTTTGTTCCTGAGTCTTTAAAATATTCTACGAAATGCAGATAGAGAATTTGATCTCTATGTATTGCTGCTCAGAAAGCAGTGAACATGATTGTGCAGAAGTTGTTACATTTTTAGGCTTCAGAATAAAACTTTTGAAAGGCTTTTGTATCAGCCCTCTATGGGAATAACTGTAGCGAACTGTAAACAAACCATGACAGTTAAAATGTTACTAAGCTAAGGTACTTCCATAGTGTGTCCTCGATTGGGTATTGATTCACTGTAACTTTATCTTCAGAAAGCCCAATTTGTACAAAACAATCTTTAACTTTGTGAGGCTTGATTGATCTTGAAACCTTTAGTGATATCATGCTAGTTTCCAATTATTACTGGAGTGGAATTTCGATCAGCTCTGAGTTTGTGGTTTTTGTTTGTTTTGTTTAACCATGAGATATATCAGTGTTGGCTTAAAAAAAAAGAAATGTTCCAAGTCTTCTGAGTTGCCATGTGCAGTTTTTTGTTTTTGATTTTCTTTTTTTTGATTGTATGGGGTTTCATTCGGTTCCCAGGAAGCACTCCTTCCTGCATTTTTTTCTGTAGTTACAAGTTTCTGGAAACATTGGTTGCTGCATGTGTCTTTCTGAAGGACTGGGTGTGGTGGCTGCATGCATCGAAAGCCTGGCGTCCTGGCTTAGAGAGGACAGTAGTCTCTGCGGGCCAGCATAATATTCTGGGAGTGGTTTTAAACATTGAGAGGCTGTTTAGAGTAATCCATCACATCTCTTAATTTTTATTTTTTTTTTTTTTTTGTTCTGACAGGCCTTGTCAGAAATAACAAATGTTGAACCATGGGTATGTGCAAACTTAATTCGTCTCTTTCAAGAAGAAAACACAATTCCTTTTATTGCTCGGTATCGAAAAGAGCTCATCAATAATCTGGAGGCCGATGCCTTACGAGAAGTGCAGCAAACATTGGAAGAGCTACGGTAAGTAAATTAATAGGAGGAGGTATCTGGTGGGGAGATAAGTAACAACTGGCTGCTGCTTCTGTGTCATTTGTTTTGGCACTTCGTATGTTTGTATATATTTATATAACTACAATTATAAAGGAACTTGAGAAGAAGAAAGTTTAAAACTGAGGTAATTATGCTTGATACCTGTCTGGCTTTTTTCCTACTATAAGTAACAAGAAATCTAGCATTATTAATTGCCAAAGAAAAATGAATTAATTTCTCAGCAGTTTACTAAAACTGTAGAGAAAAAACTCCTACTAAAAGAGTACTTTATAGGTTCTGGAGATAGGTAGCCTGATTAGATGTAAGCTGCACCCTAAGAAAAAGAATCACCAATGAACCCTTGGCTCCCTGGTTGGCAGCAGCCTCTAGCAAAGAGCACTATTTGAAGTTATAGTGTACCAGGAGGGCAGGCTAAACTACTCCAGACTGTTGCAGCAAAAAATGATCAGCAAAGCCCACTGCAGCGGTGGATGAGACTGCTGTCGTTCCTGCTTGCTTTTGGGTGGTTGTATGTTCATGAGATGGCATGGGAACAGACTTGCCAGCTGTTCTGTCAGCATGGTGTCTTCCTCATTGTACTCCCCGCTATTCCCAAGGAAGAGATTCTTTCCAAAGAGGGAAGGTGGCCTGACAGAGTTCTTGTTCAGACAAGTGATTTAAATCATAACAAAATATCTTTGCTGCTTGCAGTTGCTCACAGGTATCTTACTGAAGGTCTAAGAGTTTAAAATCTGGTACCTTGTACTTGGTGCTGCAGAACTATCTTGATATGGGTTACTGCCGTAAGTGCTCATCAACATGGATTTAACTTGGGGCCTGTTTATTTGGCTTCCAGGGCAGTAAACTTGCAAAAATGTGTATAACAGTAATGACTATCTGTGCTGGGTGATGGTTTTTCTTAAGGCTACCACAAGATACTTTGATACAGTTTTGAACTAATTGGAGAAAGAGAGTAACAGTTGGAAACTCTTTGGGATTATTGGCCTTGGTTGGTTGAGGATTAGCATGAGATACCATCTTCAGGGGTTTCAGTGAGCTTCAGCAGTGCAGTAAACAAGGTCGTAATCAATAGCCTTCTTAATCTACTGTGAAATCTGACTGTTAATATCAATCTCGTGCATTTTTAGTACTGTTGCGAAGAAGACGCATACAATGATACAGAAGTTGAAGAAAGAAGGGAAATTATCTGGGTGCCTTTTATCAGCACTGTTAAACTGCAGAACTTTGGAGGAATTAGACCACGTGGTCAGTACACTAGTCTTTTTCAGGTCGTCCTTTGTTTAAATGTAATCTTGCGTAACTAAATAGTGCATAACGCAAAGTACATAGCATGACTGAAATATTTCCTTGCCTTTTAATAACTGTGTTTTTTGTTTGTTTCAAGTCTGCACCTTATAAAACTGGGAGTAAAGGCACCAAAGCCCAGAGGGCCAAGCAGCTGGGGTTAGAACCTGCTGCGCTCTCCCTCCTGCAGAATTCTATGGAACTCAATCTCTTTTCTTACGTTAGACCCAATACCAAAGGTAAGTGCTCAGTTTCTATCAGCAGTGATGTCCTTAATGTCTGAAAATATTTTAAAAGGGGAATTTCTTTAGTTGCTCTGATGTTGCTGGAGGTTATGCAAGTATTTTAAATTCGATATTTCTTTTAGCAACATGTGGTAAGAGTTTACATTTAATGCCATGGCTCTCCAACCTTTCCTGTCTTTGTACTGTAAATAGTAACAATTCTGGTATACAAGAGATGGAAATCTGGAGATGTTATAGTTGACATCTGTATTTACTGGTAGGAGGGAGGGAACTGCACCACACACCTGAGACCTCTTCATGGTTCAGCTTGAATTGTTTACTGAAGATTCAATGCTGATTGTGCCAGGGACTTACACTCGTACTCTGTACTGAAGGGAATGTCACCTATCGAAGCATATCTAATGAAAAAACTGGCCTTGGTGATTGGGAGTGAGCGGGAGAGTTTTTTGTTACTGAATGACAGTAGGAGCTGGAGAAGATACAATCTCTGAAATTTGAGCAGGAACTTTAACGATATGATTGTCACATATAGACTGCAATATTGAGCTTCTTTGTGAATGCAGTTGTGGGTGAATCTGTAGGGGGCAATCTCTGACAACAAAATACAAAGATTGCTGCAACCTTCTGTATGGTGTTAAAATAGAGACATACTTTAATTCCTCCCTATCCCAACACTTTTTAAATTTTAACATAAAGGTACTGAACCTCCTTAGCGAGGCTGACTTTTACTCTTCCCACTTCAGTTGTTATTTCATTTTATTTAAATATTGCTTATAATATGATCCTAACTTTGCATGGAAAATCAGTTACCAGCTATTCTGATTGTTTAATTACTGCATTTTAGCATATGTCATTACTTCATACAGCAGTGTATTGCAACCACATATCTGACTATTCTGGCAGAATCTAAAGAGACACAGATAATATTCATGGTGAAAGTTCAAATAAATTATTTAGGGTGCATTCAGAAAGAAGTGCTATTTGTTGCAGCATAAACATTTCAGTTTTTGAAAGCCAGTACACCTATTTTCAATGTTGTGCTAAAAATAATGTTGCTTAGGTCTATATAATGCTTTTAATTTGAAAGGCACATCAGAAGTTACATAAATCTATGAACTGGGTCACTTTAATCAACTTGGGAGTCAGTTTGACATACAGCTTGAGATCAGAGTGAATTTTTTTTTAAAGGGATGAGCCATTTGCCATACAGAAAAGTTCTCATCAAATCTTAATATTCAGTTCTTTTAAATTCTCGGGTTTTTTTAAACTTATACTAAAAATAAACTGAAATAAAAAAACATTAATTCATGTTTCAAAGCCAGATATTGGAAAGTTAAGGAAGCAGGCTCACCAGAAAACTTTGTTCTTCCTTTTAGTTGTATGCATGGTCAAATATTTCTCTAATTACACAGGCATGTGCTGTTTTTGCAATGGACACAGTAAAATGCCCATGTCAGTGGTGCTTCTGAATGGGAACTTTTCCGACTCTGCTTTGGCAGGGGGCTTGGACTGGATGACCCACAGAGGTCCCTTCCAACCCCGAACATTATGTGATTCTGTGATTCTTTAATCCTGACTGGTTTTGGCCTATTCTATCTCATTCAAATTCTCTACTAGAAGTACAATAATGTTGCCACGTACACTTCAGCTACTTGACTATCTCAATTCATATTCGATATAATGCATGTGTTATAATTCCCTTAGCTTTGTATTCTGACATGACATTACTTTTACCATGAGAAGCACTAACTCATAGATGTAAGGATCCAAATTCTATAACTTCTGATCAGCTCAGGCATTTAATAACATATTCTCAGATTTTTTTTTTCTTTGACAGGTAAGTTTAGCTTCTCCTTCTTAAAAAAGGGCAAGATTATTTTTTTTATGGTGTGTAAACTCTATATCCCAATCAGAAGCAGGGTTCTGGATTCAGTACAAATATTGGTTATTAAAGCTATGCAGTTTTTTAAATGGTGTTAATAATGCTCTTTCAAGATATTGGTAGTCCATTGGACAGCAGAGTGAAATGTATTGTGTCCTGAAGGAGACAATTAATGCTGCATCTGCCAATTCTAGGATTCTTGCTTTTTTCTCTGAAGAATTTGTTACGAACTGTTGCTAGAAAGAGGGTTAGATATATTGACTTGAAATACAAGATGTCAGTTTTATTTCATTTCCTTCTGGTTCTGGTCCAATTCATCTGCTGTGCTAAGGAGAATACTGTGCCACCTCTTCTGGTTTTTTGAAGTGAGGGATTGTTCTGAGTGTTGGAAAGCTGAATGATTCTGTTATCACCTCTCTAGAATACTTTATCTATGGAGACATTTTATAACTTCACTGTTTCAACAGTGTTTTGTGGGAGAGGATGAGGGCACCCTGACCTCAGAAGTGTTGCTTTGCAAACTCCTGCTACAAACCAGTGGAAATATAAAACTATTACACAGTGAAAAGACAGGATTGCCTGCAAAGGTTTTAAGCAATTTCCATATCAGTAGCAAAACATGTAGACTTCTGCTGCAATTACTCACTTTAGTGCAACTTCAGATATTATAATTGAATATCCAGTTTTACTGTTGTAAATAATTCATTTGCATCATAACTGTCAAGAACTGTTAGTGCCAAAGTAAAAAAATTATTATTTTTCTCATTTTAATGTCATTTTGACTTGTGATATTGCATTGGTCGCTTTACGTTTGTTAAAAATGCAACAGTTTCAGATGTTTTGGAAAGCAAGCTTAGTTAATAAAAAAATTCTAATGAATTAGGATTCTTCATTTAAATCTCTGCAAATCAGTCGGATATCTTGCATCAGTTTTCTTTCAGCTTGTATATATTTTCTTAGTGCTTGTGCAGTTGTGTAAAGCAATTTTTCATATTAGTTTTTTTATAATGATTAACTGTTTTTTCTTCTAAGGACTTTCAACTATCCAGGAAGTAGAGGCTGGGGTCCAGCATATTTTAGCTGACATCTTTGCTAAAGATAAAGACACACTGGATTTTATCAGGAAATTGTAAGTTTGACTCCTTCTTTCTAAAATTCTCTGGTTACATGGTAAGATTCATGATACATTCAGTGGTACTGTGGGATTGACTTAGGCCCATTCCTTCCCTTGTACTGGAGATACGTTCATTAGCCTTTCTGCCCATCTGGCTGTCAGTGGAGGAGAGATCTACTGTGAGCGTGGCATGACTCTGACTCCCAAAGACTGAGAAATTCCCTGTGGCTCGGTTCCATATAGAGCTCTTCCGCTTGCGGTTAGTAATCTATAAGGGAAAGCTTTCTCTCCTTACACTTCCTTTAAGCTGTAACTATTTGGAGGTGCATCTGCTTAAGCTATTGCTCCAGTATTTACTGCTTGACACCACTCAGTATAATTAGCGTGCAGTGATGGTTGTTTTTGGCATTGATGGTCAATATGGCAAATATGACTGTTTTACAGCAGGAGTTACTGATCCTTTGACTGTGTTAGCTGAAATTAAATTTTCTAACATTACGTGATTTCAAGGTTGTCATGTTCAGGGGGTTGGTGTAACAGAGTGATAGTTGCTTGTTATTTTTTTGTTTTCCTCTGCTGTGTACACTCTGGTAAAGAGAACAGGGTTATCAAAGAACAGGTGCCACCTTAAGAGCATGCAGAGTTGGTTTAAATCAGCTCAGGGCTGTTTAGTTGACCATTGTTTGCTGTTGCTAGAGTACAACAATGTGATAATTTCAGTGGAGGGTGTTTTTTTTTTTTGTAAAGGATGTGGTGTCACTACCAGACTATCACTCTCATGCTTTTGACCACTAGAAGCTCCTTAACTGGATACGCAGTGCTCTACAGATGTATCCCGTTGATCTCAAGTGTGTTGTATGCATAATAATCATGAGGAGCGTTCAGGAAGCTATCTATTTGGGATCCCTGTTACTCCTAAAAATAATAAAAACTTTTATGCGTGTTAAGTGCTCAAAGCAAGAAATTAATTCTGAGGCTGGGTAGATTCAAGAGAGATTTTGCATTTGTAGAAAACGGATAACTACTATAACTTTTTTTGCAACTTCCCAAAATTTGTTGTGTGAAGTTGAACCAATAGCTGACCAAACTGAAGTGCAGATGGTAGCTTTTGAGTATCCATTCCATTCAGGAGAAGGGCTGTGCTCAGCTTTTTCTTAGGTCTGCTTAAATTTCTTCTCTTGGTATGTTCCAGTCAGTATACGTTATGTCAGTCTCGGCATTAAGATATGGAATACAGTTCTGCAGGTAATTAGAGTTAACATAACTTGTAATTGGGCAGACTCCAAATTTCGTTTTTATTAATATAAGCACTGATGACTTGTAACAAGCTTCATGCTAAAACACATTATTAACATTTGTTTCTTTTATGCAGATGTCAGCAAAGGTACATTTGTATCCAGTCAGCCTTGGCAAAAGTGTCATCCAAAAGTGGAAATGAAAAAGATATCGATAAATTCCAACTGTACCATGAGTTTTCTTGTAGTATAAAGAACATTCAGCATCATCAGGTACACCTACAAATTTGTATTTTTTTTTTCTTAGAATTTTAACTGTAGCTAAGGTGGCTTTGCTTTTGAATTTTGTTGCTTAAAACTGATTCTAAAGATACTTGGTTTTGATTTTCAGTTATCAAAGGTAATAGAGACTTTCAAATTATTGAAATACAGGACTAAGCTATTGAGCAAAGGACTGCTTATTCAGTATGCCCATTGTCTAATCAATTCTCATTAAATATTTACAATGGTTTATGTATTAGAGATTTCAATACTGGTGTGATTTATTTTCAGTGTGTGTCATGCCCTCCCTCCCTTCCCCCCGTGACAAGTGCATAGCCAGTGTTATCAGGAGGAGGATAAAGGCTAAGTGATAATTTGTGGTCTGTAGGAGTGAGACTGGGGTAGTAGTGGCATAGTAGTGGAATCTGCTTGGTTGGAGTGTGAGTATTTGAAGCAAACTTCAGTAAACTTTTGCTTTGTTTCTTTTGGAAGTTTGCTGCAGCACTGAGTTAGAGGGCTCTGAGCCATGTGACACTAAATCTGTTTGGTGAAACTGGTGAGAAGTGTCAGGGAAGGATCCAGAAAAATGGAATTGAAGGCAACCTACAAAAGCAGCTCAGGGGAACATCCCATGCACTACCCCAAAAACAAGTTTGTTTTATAAGCCATCAGTATTCCCTTCTTCAAAGCGTCTTTGGTTATCCTAAGGCTCAAGCCTAGACCTATGTGACTAGAAAAAGAAACGAGGGACAAAGCAAACTTACTAGCTGATGAGAAGCTGATGACTTGATAGCTAGGCTGCCCCTGTTACGGAAGTTCAAAGGCTGAAGTGTGATGCACTCAATGCAGCTGTCAAGACCTTTGTGCTGATTCATAATTAATCACCAAGTGAATTGTCTCTTGTTTTGGTCCCAGTTACCTAGCTTTAAAAAAAAACACAACAAAAACCAATCAAAAAAACAGACAAAAAAGACTATCTTAGCTGTTTCAAACCAGAAATATCCCTTTACTTTAGAAGGTTGACTTATTCTACAGCAGAACGCTTTTGCTTTTATATCTATGATATGATCTTATTTTTTCTCTGCTTGCTGTTTTAAATCAGTGCGATGTTTTGAATTAATAAAGGATTTTCTTGGATGTCTTGAAATGAGTTTATAATAAAAAGTGTTTTACAACACCTATGGGCTAATTTTGAACCTTCTCTTCCCCCCCCCCCCCCCCATTTTTGTTTTGCGGGAAAAAAATCAACAAACAAAATACAAAAGTTTTTTTGTAAGAGCTTTTTTTTTGGTTGT
>Ga0181612_167415_pt1 | contig 10779 bp, 11 predicted proteins | sample HoacroProtozoa21_FD_119630 | JGI IMG/M metagenome (GOLD analysis project Ga0181612, IMG submission 119630) | Hoatzin crop microbial communities from Cojedes, Venezuel. Combined Assembly of Gp0051906, Gp0051904, Gp0051908 | reverse complement strand
GGTTGTGGATTCTCCTTCTCTGGAGATATTCAAGACCCGCCTGGACAAGGTCCTCTGCAGCCTGCTGTAGGTGACCCTGCTTCGGCAGGGGGCTTGGACCAGATGACCCACAGAGGTCCCTTCCAACCCCAAACATTCTGTAATATCCCTGTGCTGAGGGTTTCCCAGCTGCGGCTCCAGCTCTCTGTGGGCTGCCCTTGTTTTGTTTCCCACGGTCTTTTGTATGTATTAGGAGGGAATATGTTTTTTTGTGATGGGAGGACACTTGGGAGTGAGGTGGGGTTCATCTCCTCAGCTTTTCTCTAGGATACCTCTGGCCAGCTGGCTTCACCTCCATGCTTTGCCCAATTACTTTCTCAATCCCTTTTTTGTTGCCTCCAAGGGATCTTGTTACATTAAAGTCGCTGGCATCTAAAGCAATAAACTTAGCTGATGGAGAAGCTAACAAGGCATCCCCGCCAGCAGCCCAGCCTCGCCGTTTCACCAGGCTGCCTCATCCCGGGGACGCTGTACACGTGTTCCCCGGCTGCTCTCACTGTTTCCCAGCGCTTTTTCCCTTGCTGTGTCCCACACCTGCTGTGAGCAACCGGTGGGGTTTGTCCCTCGCCCCGTGGGAAGAGCGACCTGACCGTGTGGTTTGTTTGCAGCAGCCGCTGAGTTTGAGGCCCCCAGGTCGCTCCTCCGTGTTCCTCCCTGTGCTCCCCCCATCCCCCCCTGCTGTTCGTGCTGTGGGGACCTGCCTTACCTTATTTACCCCCCCCAAGTGCTCCAAAAAAAAACCCAGGAGCAGTGTCCCAGGCATGACACAAACGCTGCTGGTGGGATGTCGGAGAGGGCACTGCAGAGCTGGGGACCAGCGAGCAGCGGCTGGGTTTACGCCTGCCGGAGGGGGGGCCGGGAGAAGCGGGGATGTGGGGAAGCGGCGTGGGCATGGCCATCGTCTCCACGGCGGCTGCCCGGGCCTCGGGGCTCCTATGGGATCGTTTGTTGTCAGGCTCCAGTGGGATCATTTAACATTTTTGTGGTGTTTGGAGAATCCAGGCTCCCCTGAGCTTTGAGCGGCTCTGGCTGGTGCGGGGCCTGTATTGGTTTGTTTTAAGCAAAGCATTTGCTATGTTTCCAAGGGATTCCTTTCCTCCCCCCCCCCCAAATCTCACTCAGCCCTGGGGTTTCTGCAGGGGTTAAAGATCGTGTCCTTGTTTTCCTCCAAAGCATCCCCAAGGATGTCAGCATTCTCCTACCCACGTTCCTGTTGTTGGGGGACTGGGCTTTGGTGGTGATGAGCGCAACAGCTTTCCTCTTCCTCTGCCTTTCCCTGTTTTCCTCCTCTCTTCCCGGAGGCCGAACCTACGACGTCCCCTTTCCCGCAGTCCCTGTTATCTGAGGCCAGGACTCTCTCACACATCAGTGCTTGGGGTTTAGCTCCTTGTTTGACTCCGAAGTGACCTGGCTTTCAGACACGGAGCAGCTCCTTTTAAAATTGCTGATGGAGGCTGAGCATCAAGAACCCTTCCAATTCGATTCAATTGCCAGGTGTGGATTTAAAAGTCTGACTTTAAACCAAGGCTTTTAAGCCTGGCTACAACAGTTTTTCCAACACCCAGAATCCAGACTCAGGAGCCCACCCCTCTCCACGCATCCTGCAGGCGCCGGAGGTCTTTACCGTTGATCATAGAATCACTTAGGTTGGAAAAGGCTGTTAAGATCATCAAGTCCAACCATAAGCCTAACACTGCCAAGTCCACCAGACTTCTGTAATCATGCAGAGATTCTGTAATAATACAGAAAACTTTATTTTTTTTACTGGGCCTTTAACATTCAGGCAAGTTCAAATTGTTGTTTTTCTGCCTGGCCTCCCCCGTTCCAATGACCCTCTTTCTAGACCTGTTTGTGGAGCAGAGGGGTGTGCTCTGCCCTCTCCTCTCCCAGTGGGTGGGGGCTCGGGTGCCCCAAACCAGGGCTCAGCTCTGCTCCCTTCCCTCGCAGCACCCCAGGGAGCACCGCCTGCCTTCCCTGCCCGCCTGGCCGTTACGCGGACGAGCTGGGGGCCGCAGCCTGCGGAGCGTGTTGGAAAGGTAGGTAGGCTTGGATTTGTCTTCGGCCCAAAAGCGTTCTCGTCAGGCTGTGCCATGCTTTTTCCCATGGCCAGATGCAATTACCAGGTAACTTAAAAGCACCAGAGAGTAAACAGGTTATTTTGCTCAGGCTAAAAACAGAACAGCAGATCTCTTCTCATTCTGTTATTGACATTTTTATTAAAATGAAAAGAACAGCTCTGAGTCACACTTCTGTTTGCAACGAGCTAATACTGAAACTGTAATGAAAGCTTTTTCCAGAAAGCCAGGAAAGAAGCTTTATGAAATTCAGTTATAGCACAAGAGGGAGGAGGGTGTCAGGAAAAATAAGTATGCCCTTATTCTTAATGGCAAAAATGAGTCTAAACCATCTTTGTTTTCAGTTAGGCAATCTTCTGCGGTCTGGCTATGAAGCGTGATACTCTCCTTATTCCCCAGACATGAAAGCCGGGGTTTTCAGCGTTGGGGCAATGGGAGCCTGGCACGATGTGCTCGCAGCGTAACGCCACGTTCAAAACAGACCAGCATTTACTTATGCAAAAATGTAATTAACACACACAATGCAGAAGCTATTCTGTACACAAATTAAGTGCTCCTCGGACGTGCGCAACTGTTCTTTCGAAAATCCGCCCACCAAACTGTTTGGCTGGTACCTAAAGCTTGGCTGTCGCTCGCTGAGTTTGGGAGGGGAAAAAGCCTGACTGGTGACAGCACTTTGCCACAGCAACTCTGAACGCTGTGTCAGACCACAGAGCAGCCCGCGGGGGCAGCCCCTCAGTCAGGCAATTTCAATTTAAATTTTAAAAGTTCCTGTTCCCTCGCGGGGAGAGGGAGGCTGTTTTGTTCCTGCCCTGCTCTGCTGCAGCCTCTGCTGCTTGTTGCAAAGCCAGGGCTTCCAGCTCCCCTCTGAACGCAGAACACGGGCACCTCAACTCCATCCCCCGTGGGCCCGTGGCAGCGGGCAGCGCTGTGCATCACCGGGCACCTTCCCCAAGCCACCTGAGCTCCCAGGCTTTGCTCTCCAGCTTTCAGAGGTCCCCGCTGGCGTGGCAGGGCTCACAGGCTGGCTCCTGCCTGTCCCCTGCCCAGGCCACAGGGATCTCGTGGCATTTCACCCCTTGCTGTGCCGTGGGGAAGGGTCTGTGCGGCCTCCCGCCCCGGGGTGCAGGCAGGGAGGGCGAGCAGCAGGGTGCTGCGCCGAGCAGAGCCGTCCTGCTCCGTGGGGCTCACATCCCTCCCTTGGGGGGGGAAGGAGATGCACCCCAGACTTCCCGGGGTAGAGGAACCCCTCGAGGGGCTGGGGTCACCGGGGCAGGGGGTCCCCCTGGCCAGAGAGCTGCTCCAACTGAACAACCCAGGAGTCGACACTGGGATCACCTGCTTCAGCTTCATTCCAGCTCAGCCTGTCGTACTGGGAAGGTGGACAGGTCTCCGTCTGCCTGCTGGGGTTTTGGATGCTGGAGTGACACCAGGGACATCTGCCCGAGCCCCCCTGCTTCCCTCAGCACGGCAGAGGTCGTCGGGAAGCTTTTATTGCTCTTTTGGGGTTTTTGAGAAGTAGAAACCCAAGGAAGCCCGAGCCTCCTGAATTAGCCCGTGAAACGGCACTGGAAGTGTGTTGTGGGGTTGCTTTCAAAGAGTTGGTTGGGTTGCTTGTAAACTGGAGATGAGCAAATATACGGTGACGCGGGGGCAGCGGTGGTGGAGGAAGGACCCTGAAGCCTTGCACTTCTCTTTTTCAGGGTATTTCAGCTCCCAGCAAACTGCAGCTTTCTGTCTGCCTTGCCTGCCTGGATCATTTTGCAAGTGAGAAGCCTGCGTGTGATGCTGGCCATCAGGTGGACAGGGAGGGGTGGTTTTTCTCTCAGCCGCCGGAGCGAAAAGACCCAGGGTAGTGGCCCAAGGCACGTCACCTGCCCTGTCAGCTGTAGGGACACTGGTGCTGACCCTGGCGAGAGAGGGGTGGCACGATGGAGGGCAGGACCCTGGTTGGATGCGGAGGTACCCTGGGATGGGGTGGGAGAGCATCAGCTTGCAGCCCTCCTTGGCCGTCCCCGCTCTCCAGCGTCACTGTGTTGTGTGGGCATCGCACGCCGCTGATGCACAGACTGAGAGCAGCACAGGGGCCGAGCCGAGCAGCGCTCTGCGCTTTGCAGATCTAAGCTGAGCTGATGTTTATCCCGAGTTGGGATGTGCAGAAGGTGGCAGACAAATTACCTGGGCTGCGCTGTCACCCTCCGGGTGGGAGAGGGGCCCTGGGAGCGGTGCTGGCGGGGTGCCGCGGGGTGGGCTCTGCGCCCTGCTGTGTAGGGATGCCCGCAGGCAGCGTGCAGGGTTTACAGCCAAAGTGGGTGAACTGGCACACGAACGCTCACCTTCCTCCTGAGCTCACCCTGCCCCGTGTTGCAGAGCAGACCTCTGCGGGACCTCGACTGAGCTGCCACAAGCCCAGACCCAGGTCTTACCTGGCTGTATCGCAGGTCTCCCTCCCAACTCCCTTCAGCAGCACTTGACCAGTTCCAACCACGTTTGCTAAGGAATAGCAACGCCTGGGATAGCAAATTCCTACCAGCTTCGTGCAAGGAAGCAACCAGAGAGAGGACAGAAATGCCATCATGTACCCAGCCCTAATTAGACATGAGAGAAACCACGCTGGAGGGAGACATCACCAATGCCCACAAAATGGCAAAAGCTCAGTTCCTGGTAGATCCCGGAGAATCCAGTCTGTGCACACACAGGGCAAGAGGAAATGGCCTCGACTTGTGCCAGGGGAGGTTTAGATTGGATATTGGGAAAAATTTCTTCACCGAAAGAGTGATCAAGCACTGGAACAGGCTGCTCAGGGAAGTGGTGGAGTCACCATCCCCAGAGGTATTTAAAAGATGCGTAGATGTGGCGATCAGGGACGTGGTTTAGTAGGATGTGGCAGCGTTAGGTTAACGGTTGGACTCCATGATCTTCAGGGTCTTTTCCAACCAAAATGGTTCCACAATTCTGTACGAGAGGTGGCCTCGGTAGGCTAGGCTGGTCTGGGAAGCGCCCGTCCTGCAGCGCTGTCTGTCTCCTCTCCCCTCCCAGCACCACCAGCTGCACGGGCTGCCGGCCGTGCCCGGCTGGGCAGGAGGCTCTTCGGGAGGCGTCGGAGGAGTGCGTGCCTTGCCGGCCAGGTAAGGGCTGCAGCGCGGGGCGGGCAGGCTGAAGGGACGGCTCGTCCCCAGACCCGTCTCCCTCACCCCAGGGGACCTCGGGGACAGGGGGCTGCCCAAGGCTGGGCAGCAGCGGCAGCAGCACAGGGGACAGTTGGTGAGGGCAAGCGAGGACTCGGCTCCGCTCGCTCCATCGATGCCTTGCACAGCATGGAGCCGCAGCGGGCGAGCGAGCGGGAGGGCAGCGCGCTCCAGCCGCCCCACAGCCGCCCATGGCCAGCGTCCTCTCCCGAGACAGCACCGGGCGCTGCTTGGCCTCGAGCTGCGATTGAAATGCGCAGAAAAGCACTTACCACTTCCAGACCCGGGACTTCTGCGACCCATCATTTCCACAAAGCTTAGGGAACTGAGCCGTGCCTTAAACTTAGCCCAGCAAGTTTCAAGCAGCTGGAAAAGGTGTTTGAACCCAGAATTAGAGAGGATGAAACGCTGCTGACCTCCAGCTCCAACCTTCCCTCTGCTTTAAAGGCAGAGCTCACTGCTCAACCCATCTCCCACCGTGCTCCTACTCACACCCACTCTGCCAGCTCCAGCCCCAGCCATCCTTTAGTCCCCGTGTCCCTCTGTGTTCTCCATCCTGCCCCTTTGCCACCAAGCACAGACCAAAGTCCAGGCTCAGCTTTTGCATGCACATGAAGTATTTAATAGTATTTCTCCTTGGGGCTTTGAAAGCCAAATCATCCACATGCAATTGCAAAGGCCCCAGGGTCTTGCCCCAGATCTTCATTTTGTGCTTATTTGCGATTTCAGGTATGTTCAGAGGTCCCAGTGACAACAACTGTAAGATCTGCAGGACGGGAGAATACCAATTACAGCAGGGCAGGGAGAGCTGTGACCTGTGCCCAGCAGACCACTACTGTCCCGTGAGTCTCCACGAGCTGCTCTGACAGCCTGGGGTTAACAAATACCGCTGTCCAGGGACAAGCCAAACACACTTCAGTTAGCACCGTATTTTTCTGAGCCTGTTTTCTTGAAGGCAGACAGAGCCCTGACAGAGGGAGACGGTTAGAGGTACGATACGACCAGTCTGGCTTTGTGTTACCCGCGGAGCTGCCTGGTCTCACTGGGCCATCAGCGGGAGGTCAGGGGACGATGTCTCCATGAACGAGGGGGGCTGATGCATGTATGTGCTGTGTAACGACACCTTCTGCTCTTCAGCCTACTCCGAGTAACACCACAGGGGCCGAATTCAGTGATAGCAGGTTCATTTCTCGGTTATTTTGCTTCTGTTTTTCAATGCTGAAGTGTCACCTCCCTTCACACACGCCACCTTCTGCAGCCTTCCCCGCTTGCCGGTGCCAAGTGAGTTGCTTTTTCTCTTGGGCAGAGCCCAGATGTGAACCCGGTCAAGTGCCCTCCAGATGCCTTCTGCCCTGCGGGCAGCGCCGAGCCGGCGTTCTGCATGGAGGTCTTCCTCTACAAGGCCAGGGACTCCTGCCAGCTGACTCCCCTCACGGTCGTTCTCCTGGCCGTCTTCTCAGCAGGTAAGTGTGGGTCTTTTCTGTCCTCTGCTAAAACCGGACACCCTTCTGCGGCTGGGTGCCTTCGTGTTATGCCAGCAGTGTCCTCTGGATGGTGTATTTTATGTGTCTGGAAACGTGGATTTCCAGTAAAGGTCCTTCCGGGCGCTTTCAGTGCAAGTGATGATCCTTTCCCCGTTTGTAACGAGGGATATCGCTGCTGTTTGCTCCGCGGGCAGGCCAGCGTAACGCCGCAGGTTTGCTGTGTGTCCTCAGGAAGCAGGTGTGCGTAGGGACCCCAAACCAGGAATTTCCGGGCTGCCCAAAAGTAGGAAAAAGGCCAGTTTCCTTCTGGTATGAGATGTCAAGTTTGCCAAAAGCATTCCTCGCCCGGAACTCCTGCCGCAGCACCCAGCAGGACGGGGCGCTGCCAGCTTGGGCAGCGTTGGTTGTGTCGATGCTGTCGTGCACCTTGCAACCACAGAAAGGCAGACAACCAGCACCCACGGCGTACGCGGAGCACCCCTCAGCCCAGAGGGATCACTGCCCGCTGTAATTAGCTCGTTAGGGCATGCCAGTGGGTGGGTGAGCTTTTTCACCAGGAAGCTACACCGTGAATACTCATTCCAAAAGAAAGAGTATGCGTTTGTAGCCTTGGCAAAGGGAAGAATGAGTCCTGTAGCTTTTAATCAAAGTCTGGGGGAGGGTTAATCAGAGATAAGTTAGGATGCAAATGAGCAACCCTTACTGCTATGGATTGCAAAAAGGGCAGAAGAGCAAGGTGGGAAGAGGGACTCGTCTCCTGTGCAGATGAACAGAAACCCCTCTGTAACGGCTACTTCTGCTACCAGCAATCTTGCCCCAGAATTTTAATCTCTAAGACACAGAGATGACTAAGTCATCAGAAGACAAGGAATTAAAGCCTCATATCCATGGGCTTCTGTGTTTTAAACGCAACAGTTACACGCCTTCCAAAGACCCATTCTCCAGCCCAGCTCACTCCCGTTAAGAGCAGAGAGACACAAGAGACGCGTTATTCCCTGCAACGAGCGGGAGAGAGCAAGGCTGCTTCTCCAACAGCAAAGCAGGGCTAGCTGTCCTCACCAGACTCCTCTGCCAGCACCTGGGGAGAGGACTCGAAGGATGCATGGGCAGAGGAAGGGGCAGCAGGGGCTGGAGCAGCCACAGCACTGTCTGACTGCTTTTCTCCCCAGGGCTGGAATGTCCCAGCGTGAGCAGCCAAGGGTCGTTCTCACAAGCTGGGGCTTGGAGCCGTGCGAAAGCTCCTCCGCTGGCCCATAGCCCCTTGTGCCAGGCTGTGGTCCAAAAATCTGCCAAAACAGATGCCATCTGAAGCAAGTATTCATTAGAAAAAGTAGATTAAAGTGCAGGGTATGAAAAGGCTGCCCACAGAGGGATGATGGCCCATTAACCAGCTTTTCTGAGAAGCGAGTCGGAGGGTGGCGGAACAGCACTCCTCGGCGAAGTGCTGCCCCTCACAGAGCTCGCTCGGAGGAGGGGTGAGAGAAACAGCCCGCACAGGAACCCGCCCGCGCCCGATGGCTGCTGGAGCAGATCGGTTGCTCACCCTGAGACTGTCTGCTCACGCAACCTAGATTTGGACATATTTGTCTGGCCACATTGCACCACAGCAACAGATTTGTGCTCTTCTGGTAATAGCAGTTTTCCCTGATTATGCTTCTGCCAGAAACAAACAAGCGGAATGTCGCAGTACTTGGTATTTGCCAATTATTTCCATGTCTATGCCCACCCTAAAAGTAATTTTTCCTGACAGTCCTGATCTCAGTCTAGACTCAAAGTTAATCTAGGTCAGTTACTTCTTATGCTTCAGTGAAGTGCTGCAGAGAGCAAACCATTTCTCAGCAAGATCCTTCGGTGGGATCAGCAGTGGATAACACGCCAAGAGGAAAAGAATAGTTCCACAAAGTCAAGGGGAGCAGGAAAGCAAGTTACTGAATGATTTCACTAAAACCTGCCGTCATTCTCCACAGCTTACAGAGTAAAGCTGAAAGGCTGACGTTGAGTATTTATTATTAGAGCTAGCCAAACTTTTGTTTTTTTTTCCTCCTACGTAGGAGGAAAAACCCCTTAATTTACCAGAAGAGAATACTTGAGCTGGGAAGCCCTAGAGCAAACAACACCTGACACTTCACTTTCCTGTCTGAAAATAACTACTGTTCCTTGCCTTCCAGGTGCCATCCTTACTGTCTTTCTAATAATTCTCAGAAGGCAAGAACCTAGCAAGAAATCGTTAAAGTCTCTACTGCTACCCCGAGGCTCGGGACAACGCACCACGTACGGGGGGACCGAGCACACAGAACCAGTCTATGCTGGCTGGTAGCACAGGACACGCGGCCAGCAAGCACCCGTTCTCTTTTTCCCTGTGTGCGGATGGGGAAAATGTTTAACCATGGCCAACCCGTTTCTGTATAGCCAAAATAAGTGCTGAGAAATAAAACTCAATTTTTGACTTGTGGCTACTTGTGCTAACCAACCCAGCCACCTGCTGTACTAAAATGGATTGATGGGCACAGTCTCCCCCAGCAATTCCTGGCTTCGCTCGCAAATACGTACTTTTCTCCTTTCCTCAAAAAAAAACCCCAAAAACAAAACCAAAAAACAGCAATTATGTCTCTCTCTCCATTTCAGTCAGCTCAACAAACTGAGGATTGACTGCTCCAGTTACGAAGGTTCCTGTGATACAACAATCATTGCCACCTCAGAAGGAACTAACAGGAATGAGGAATGTGCTTCCTTTTAAGAATATGGAAATATTAAAAAAAATTATTTTCTTTTGCCATTCTCAAAACTTTACCATTACTTTAAGCAAGGGTAAGTCAGGGAAAGGGACCCCAAAGCCTTCCCCTTCCCCTCAGCTGTGGGAAAACACATGCAACTGAAACAATAGTCGATTCCTGGACAAGTACGTCCCTTTTGTTTGCTGCTGTAAGATGGCGCTTCACATTAGAGCTACAACAGCAACTCAAAACTTGCAGCAAACCTCATGGGAATTGTTTCTTTCTCCACCAAGTCGCACTGGTCAGACGTGAATCTGTGGCAATCCTTTGGAGCCAAACGGAGCAGCACGCTGCAGCCATGGGAGACACCTCGCACATTCCTGCAGGCCGAGGAGATGTGCCTCTACTGGACGCATTGCTTAAATGCTCCTGCAAAGTTCCTACCCTGATCCCCGACACCCGCTCCGTTCCCCAGCCACGAGAGCAGCACGCGTGATTTGTACCTGTTCTCCCCGCAGAGCTGCGGCACTCCAAGGTTTCTCCTGGGCACCCAGTTAAACTGATGGGATCTCTGTTTTACAGAGATAATTTCAAAACGTGTAGGTGTTGGTGCAGCTGGTTGACTCTTCTCTTTTTAAAACTGTTGTTTGCTTTATTTTCTCTATAATGTTCAGCTCTCTGCACCTCATCCTCGCGGCCACGCCAGCACGCCAGGCACTTGGAAATGGCCATCGACTGGAATGGAGCCAGCCTCAGCTGCTCCATGAAATCGGCACCTGGGGTCTCGTGGCCTTCCCACCTTCCTGCCTCCAACCTCCTCCGGCAAAATTCATACGCGGAGTAGGTGTGCTGGGAACCCCGGGCAGACCAGCCGGCTGCGACCCTTTGTCACAGCGCTGTGCCTCACCAGCTGGATGAGTGCTAGTGAAAACAGTATCTGCTATCAAAAGATCTATGCTTTTAAATGAACGTGCACTGAGGTGGAAGCAGGTGTTCCTTCTCACTTCCCTCTCTTCACTGGGGTCCTGCAGCAGCAGCCAGCTGCAGTAACCCAGCTGGTGGGGGGTTACGTGGTTACTGCCCTCAGCTGCTCATTCTTCTCTCCCCAGGGCAGGTGTTACTGTGTTCTAAAAAAAAATAATAAAAGGTATCAGTTCTCTGAACCCTCTCAGCTCCATCAGATGAATAAATGGGTGGGAAGAGAGGTATGTTGTCCTCTGTGGTCACACAGGTTGCCCAGGGAAGCTGTGGCTGCCCCTCCCTGGCAGTGTTCAAGGCC
>Ga0181612_160409_pt1 | contig 10779 bp, 4 predicted proteins | sample HoacroProtozoa21_FD_119630 | JGI IMG/M metagenome (GOLD analysis project Ga0181612, IMG submission 119630) | Hoatzin crop microbial communities from Cojedes, Venezuel. Combined Assembly of Gp0051906, Gp0051904, Gp0051908 | reverse complement strand
GGCATACAAAATCATGGCTAATGAATCTGAACGTGTTGGATCAGATCCCAGTCCAGCTCTCTGGGAAACCCAAATTCCATTACCTCAAAAAACTGAACCCAAAATACATTAAAAACACTTTATATGTCAAATAACTATGCTTATTGAACTTATCAAAATCTATTGCTTTTGCTTGATAGGAGTTAACACAGTTGAGACAGTGGAATAATGAGTTGACTGTATATCTGGTCTTTAAACTCATTTTTTCTGTCTCTACATTTAAGAAATATTTAGGAAAATATAAATTCTCCTTTTTTTGTATGTTGAATTTCATCCCTTTATGACCCAGAAAGTTTTTCCTTCCCACAAAGTTCTAATTTAGACATCTTTAAATAGATCATTACAATGTAAAACCTGACTAAATCCTACCTGTGTTATGACACTGCCAATGTAGTATAATTGAAATCAGATTTAAAAAACTAACAGAGGTGCAGGAGGTAAAGCTAGAGACAAGTCACTTAGCACTTTCTAACCGAATTATACAGAGGTGACAGCAAGCTTACTTCCTCTCCTTTTTCAGCACAGAGGATCTACACTTGTCTCCTTTGTCACCATTAGTGAAATTTTTGCTATGGCTGTTTTGATCACGATGAAGAACTCGGTTGCTGGTGCTACAGCAATGAAGACCCTTTTCAAAGAAGAGCTGCCGAAGAGTCAGCTGCTTGCAGTTAGAAGAGGCAAAACCTCAGAGCATGATTAAACTCTAGCACATACTCAGCACATAAGGCTGACCGGCTCCTCTGCTTCCCTGCCAATATTCTCATGTTTCCAAACTGTCCAGAGATCGGGTTTTCCAAGTAATACTTTCCAGACCAGAAACAGTAGATCATCTTAAAAGGTATACCAAGCATCTTCTTCGGCAGTTCTGGTGTGCACAGTATCTTTTATTACTTCACAGGAAGAGGTTCATGCTGATAATCTCAGTATCTTTCAAAACAAAAGCCTGAATTTATCTAATACCATATGTACAGTCACTGGTTGTGCAACTGTCCAGGCAATCAGTCACTTCTTTATCTTCCAATTCCATTAACCTTTTTCCTGCCTTCATAGAGGGAAACATATGATTTTACTGTCATACTATAAAACATGTTAAAGTCACTGAAGATTTATTATTATCACTTCCAGTAAGCTAGGAAGAATACAAATTTGATCTTTATTTTTCTCAGCAATGCTATACTATTTATTGCAGCCCTGTGGAAATCAAAGCCAAAGGCCGGGTCTCTAGTGAGTGTGAATGATCTTACTCCAAGGAAATTTAGAGATCCTGAGGTCTATTCTACCTACAAGCGAAAAAAAAAAAGAGTGGTATGTGCAAACTGACATCCTTCTTCTTCATATATTTTAATAATCGTATTTTCAGAACCAAATTGCAAAATTTTTCTGCTTCTGGCATTATAAGGAATGATAGCGGAAGTGTGTGAACATCCCAAGAAAAGAACTGTTTACAGTATTTCACACAGGACTAGAAGCCAAAGTCAAAGATGTAGTGAAACTTTTTTGATTTGCCCAGATGACTTTCACAGAATTGTCCAATACTACATTGTTCATTTTTTGACTCACAGAAGTTAAGTTGAACATGGAGACATCAGTTTCCATGAAATGCACTTGGGAAGAACCCGGTTAATTTACCTATTCTGTATCCTGAATAAAGCCTTGATTTTTTTGACAGGGGACAAATATGAGAGTGAAGGGAGAAAAAAATGATGAAAAGAAGGAGAGAGAGAGTTTTTCCCAGTTTGAAAATCTTTAAAATATTTGTTTATTTCCCTGTGTGGAATAGGAAGGATTTTTTTTTTTAAAGTTCTTTGATTATACTCAGTTTGAGTCCAATGTGTGTTATTTTAAAATTCAGTTGCACTATATGCAAGCTTCTGTCCTTCACACTGGAATTCTCCACGAAGGAGATTAATATCCAAGACAGAGATGATTATCTGATAATGAAGATTAAATTTTCTTTCTGACTTTTTCTTCCTACCTCCTTCAGATTATTTCAGATTTCTTTCCTGGAGAGTAGAGAAAATGAATGTGATATGATGAATGAGTATTATATAAACTTTTGTTGACTGTAAGGCTTTTGGATCAGGGACTGTATTTTGTGCTTTTTGTCATGCCCAGCAAATTCCTTGGAAATTTCTCTATAAAAGAGGAAGAAAGAAAAAACAGTATATAAACGAGAGGCAGAAAATAAATAGCAAGTTTGAAACAGAATACTGGAAGGATTTAATAAAGCAATTTTAGGTTTGTGTCCAGTTACCTGTTTTGTGACTAGGCAGTTGACCTAAATTAGACTCATTAATGTGAAAGATTCTGAATTTGTGACTCACTTATTGCCAGAAAAAAAAGGATTTTTTAATAATACAAAGTTAAATATGTACACTAAATCTTAGTTTAATTTGAAATGGTTGTTTGCAATTAGATTTTTCCTCGAAGCAACATATTGATTATTCTCACAGCTAATTGGTATTAAAGGACTTTGCAACATTGTGGCTTTTGACTGCCCGATTAGTTTCGTTTTCTTACCAGTCATTGGCATAGTATACTAATTTTCATTTTTCTTCACTAGTTCTTTTTAAAGACTTGAATGTATGCTTCATCTGGTGTGAGAAGGATCTGTGGCACTAATAAAACATATGTAGTCTGGAAATGATTTATGGTACATTTTTGTAAAGTATGTGTTCAAGTTTTGCAAGAGAAGTAGCTCCTACTGTTGAAATAAGTATGGAAAGAATGTGCAACTAGTTGAGGATTTTAAGGTGAAGGTTAGAATAAAAAGGTTCACACCTTTTAGTTGAAATGCACCTCAAGTGCTTGTTGACACAAGCAAATTTTAGAGCTTTCATCATTACAATTTCCTTCAAGAGAAGTTTCTTATAGGCAGAGGAACATGAGAGGTAGTGTGGCTATGTTGTGAGGTCTCAGGACTGAAAATGTTTAGGATGGGTTGCTACACCTCCAGCTTTCAACCATCTGCTCCAGTGCCTGGGAGCTACCAGTTCGTTTGCCTATGAACAGCAGTAGTGCACCAGAGCATGGATCTTATATAGCAGATTTTTATGGGGCGTTCCTGATAAGGTGAGAAATAGAGGAATGTGTAAGGTAGACAGATGAACAAACTGTTGGGGCTGCAGTCTGAGTGGAGAAACATCTTTAGCTGCCTCATTCAGCTCTTGGGCCTTTCTCTGGAAAAGTGAAAGTGAGCTGTCTTTGGCAGACACGAAGAGAAATAGAGAGATCGTAAGACGACTTAATCTGTAGTGTGCTGCTTCTTTTCTGCTCATTCTCTAAATGCTGCTGTTCAGAATAAAGTGGGTCTATTGAATTCCAGCATAAGACAGCCCTGTAGCAACTGGATGGAAGTTTGTCAAGACTTTCTTTTTAATTCTTAGAAGTCTAGGGTCAGATGGAGCATATCAGTAAATTCTCTGAGAAGTTTAATTATTCTGGTCTTGAGTCCTGCGTCCGGCCCTTACAAGAAATCCTGGAGCTCTGAGTTCCCTAATAGCTTCAGGAAAAACACGGCATTTGTTGTCTGGAAGAAGACACTTGCTGGTTTTTCACTAGAAGGCTCTAGAATTTCAAAGGAATCACTTCCATTTCTCTGCGTGGGTCATATATAAAGAATGGGCTTGTTGCCTGACATTTGGAAATAGCCTTGTGGTAGCAGCAGTGGGAAAACTCTTTAGGTTAAAATTACAGATAAGAAAAATATTTAATGTTATGAACTACAAAGAATAAACTGCAAAATGTAGTTTTAACCAAGAGTACTGATACCAGACAACCTGATAACAAACCCTGTATTTTTCACAAATGAAAACAGTTCTCCTTAAGGTAGACTTCTCCAGTTGTTGATGGCTCTCAAATGCTACTGCTCATCAGCATGCTTTAATGGAGGAGATACAGACAGTTTAATGGCAAGTTTGCCATTAAAGTTCGCCTTGGACCAGGGTGCTCCAAGGTGGAGAAGTAGAAGGGAAGACTACTAGAGATCTGTGCCTACCTATTTCACCACATTTCAACAATCATATTTTGGAGAAATTATTCTGGGGTTTTTGTCATTATTCTTTTGGTGAATGAAAGATCCATTATTCCTAGTATTGGGCAGGTGTTCGTCTGAGGCACATGTTACATTTTCTTTTCCAAATCTCACTTTCCAGACCTTTACTGTTAAACTAATATAGAAGTAACACGTCTAAAATTAGACAGAGAAGATTATCTTTAGCTGGATGAGGTAGCGATGAAAACATGCACATCGTTTTCTTCTTAATTTCTGGCACACTCTCACCGCTCTTACATCAGGAGGGCTCTGCCCAGGGAGGATCCACTGACAGATTTTCATAACAAAGCACTGATGATTGAGCTGTAACAAAACTAACATTGTAATGAATAACTTTATACTCAATATGAGACCACAATTAAAAGGCCTCTTGGCTTTTTTGGATGCCAAAAGCTGTCCATTATTGAAACCCTGATTTAGATTTGCTTGGATGGCTAAAAAATGTTAAGTTTTATTTACCACTTAAACTCCTAAGTACTGAATGGAGGAATTAATAAAGTATACATCTGGGGCAAGAAGAACAGAGTCCAGTCTTTTCCCAAGGGAAATACTGGTTTTCTTTACAGGCGCAGGAGGTCCAAGATCATGGACTTCTAATCTCTTTTCTATTAAAGTATATGGTAATCTGGTTTGCAAGTACAGGACTAGGGAGAAATGGCTACTTTCTTCTTTATTATCTGCACACTAGCATAATTGATTATGGGAAACGCAGGAACTCAGCTGACAGTCTCCAATTCCCATTTGCCTTTGAATATCCCTTGATTTTTAGATCTCAACAGTATTTAGAGGGGTGATCCCTTTCCCACTTCAGCACTTGGTGTTGCCCACATCTCAGCGGTTCCTGCCGTGTTCCTTCTGTAAAGGCATGTGGAAGACGAGAGCACCTGCTTCAGTAAGGTAACCTCATCTAGGGCATAGAAAAGGGGATAAGGAATAAAGTGGGAAGTGAAGGGATCATACAGAGACACAAAGATGAAGGAGACAGTGGAAAGAAACAAACTTTTTCAGTCATGCTGACTGATGTGCCATCAAGAAATCGCAGGCTTTGACACTGATAAGGATGTAAAGCTGGGTGTCCCAGATATTTGGGGTGGGTGGGGTGTCAATGGGACTACGCAAAACTCAGGAGGGAGAGGAGCAAAGGGGTAAGAGGTGGATAGGCCTGTGCTTAAGAGGGTCCGGCTGTGCACCGGTCCAACCCAGCTCTGTGCCTCATCACCCCAGCCTGGCCTGTCTTCCCCTTAAATCCTGCAGTACGTCTCCCTGCACCTCCTCGCTTGCTGTCCCATGTGGGTGTGGGTGCTGTAGGCACGAGGTGCTGGCTGCTGGCAGAGGGGTGAGGGGATTTGGGGCCAGACACTGGGGTCAGATGAGGGGTGCAGGTGCCCTGGAATAGTGGTGTCAGCAGCTGGAGGCTGTGGGGTCTCAGAGACACTAACCAGAGTGGGGGGGACGAGGTGAATGAGGCAAGCAATGGGCTCCATGCCAGTGGCTGGAGTGGGGCTACAGTCTCAGCCCGTGTGCCCACGCTGGCTGCAGGCGGGTGAGCGTCCACATCTCCCTCAAACCAGGTGTGCGTGGGGGATGCGTGTGTCAGCCACGGCAAACTCCATGCTGGATCCACGAGCGAGCAAGAGGTCTTGGGTCTGGGCGGGGGTACCAGGCAGGTGGAGGAGCCGTGCTGGTATTCAGGGCAGCTGTGAAATATGATGGTGACTGTGGAAGGTGCCTGTGTGCATGTCTGTGTGTCCGTGTGTGTTTCTGGGACGCATGCTCAGCTCCACCATGGGCTGAACCTGCGAAGGGGAAGGCGGCAGCCGTGTCCCCCAGGCTGGGCAGAGACGCCAGGTAGGAGGGGGCTCCCAGGCTCTGGTACTGTGAAAGGCAGCAGCCACTTATAACATCCCTTAACAATTTCTTCTATATAGAAGAAGAATGCAACGCTTGGAGAATTTTAAAGTAATTTTCCTTCTGCTTTCTAAGTATCGTTGGGCTGACACTTGTGTAAAAAATGAGCTCAAAAAGGAACTTGTTTGGGGAAGTTGTAAGCCAGAAAACAGAAAAGACATGTTGGGATTCAGCCTCAGCACAGATAACTACCATCCAGCTTGTAGAACTGTACACAAACAAACACATTAAACAAGTAATATGAATATAAATGAATAATTTTACTATTACTCGGATTTGTCAGCCAAGTGTGGTCCCCTCACGTTTGACCTATGCAGATCCACTGTGTCAGCAGGAGTCCAGTGTCCCATAATGGGGTTTTGGAGTTACAAAAAAAAAAAAAAAAAGCCTTCTGAGTCTTTGAAGATGAAACAACTCACTCTGCTTTTCAAAACTTTTTCCTACTGACTTTGTGGTGTGAGAGCATGATGAAAAGCAGGCGGTTTTGCAACAAACTGAGGAAGCACTAGAACAGTTTGCAAGGAATGAGAGATTTAAGATATCTGGTGCCCACGTCTGTTGTTATCCCAGTCACTCAGGAAAAGCCAAACAGGCAGAGCCCTTGGAAAAATAAGTTGCTTTTCACGTACAGAAGCCTCAGTAACATCCCAGCTTTACAGTTAATGAAGTCTTAATTCAGAATTAAAGGATAATTGCACATATAACCCAGCTATGCAATACCTCTGTTTAAGAACAAAAAGAAAAGAGCTAGGTGAAACATCTTGCCTTTTAAACTGTTTTAGGGACAAAAGTTTGATCTTCTGGAGTCTAAAGTATGTAGTTTTCATGGTCGAGGCTGTGAGAACTGCCACTCAAAAGCTTGGTGTGGATGATAGAAAACACTTTTCTTTCCCTTTTGGAACAAGAATCTCAACTCATTCACAAGTTTACAAGTGAGTTAGGTTTTCATTAGCAAAGGACAGGAGACTGTTGGATAGCTTAGGACCCTTTTTAAAATACTCCCTGCTTAATGCCAGGAGGTTTTGAAAAATGTGAGAGTGGAGAATGCTTGGCATCCCTGAAATTACACAGTACCTTAAAAGTTATTAAAGCTACAGTGTTTTCTTTGTTATATCTACATGTAAATCATTAATTTTCACTAGAGTCCCTTTCTAAGTAAATGAATCATGGCATGGGCTGATGTTTAAAATAATGCAAAAGGTATCCAGGTTTCTGATTGGCTTTGTGTTTATTTCTGAATATTATGAATAAAGCAAGGCATTTTTACCCCAAAACTCTATTAAAAGAAAAACAAAAAACAAAGTTTTATTCTTTTAAAAACTTTGTCTGAAACTTCAGAATATTTGAAAGCCAGCCTTCCTCTCCGTCAGTCTTCATGAGCTCCTCCTTCTTAACTTTAAAGAAATGTGATCACTGTTTGCATTCCTTTGTATTTAAACAAAGAACTTCCAGGAGGAAAAACCACACTATTTTATTTACATGGGAAACAGATCTACCTGACACATGTAGCTTAATGGCTGGCAAAGAGCTCTTCAAAGATTTGTCTCCTAGAAAACTAAACTGCACTGCTTTCCAGAAAAAAATATTGTCCTCCTCCTCCTCCTATTGTCCAAATTTGCAGTTTGTACAAATTAACATCAAGGATGATTTCAATGTTGTGATGACACATATGGCACATATAGTGCAGTCTACATGTCAAATAAAGTTATGTGGATGTTCTTCACTTTCACAGCACTCATTCACAAAACTGAGGAACACAAATGGATTTATAGACTGCAGAGTGTGAAAATGTTTTGATGAGCAGCATCATGCTATGTCACTCATCTTTAACAATACTGTTGCACATTTGTGCCACAAAAAAAATGAGCTCAGGGGGAAATGAAATGCTACACTGGCTGCTGATGGCCTTCCACATAGAAGGGCAAAGAAAAGCCATCAGACTCTCTAGCTGGCTTCATTTGCAAAGTAGTCAATGTAAGTGAAAGATTCTTAAAGATCCTCCACAGCATGGGACATGTACTTAAAAAAACGTGATGCTCCTGCAGTGAAAAATAATTTGTCATCCTGAGTCTGGTGGTTTGCTGTTTTAAATTTGGTGGGCACCTGTGATTTTCTGCCACAAGTTGTTCCTAACACAGGAAACAAGAGGTCAGTAGAAATGTGACACGTTACACTGTTCTTTTATAAGATGCACATACCTCCTTTTAACCATTTTGTTCATAGAATTATTTAGGTTGGAAAAGACCCTAAAGATCACTGAGTCCAACTGTTAACACTGCCAAGTTCACCAGTAAACCATGTCCCTAAGTGGCACGTAAATCAATACACACTTTAGGCTGGAACACGGTGCTTCCCAGGCTAGATGGGTCTCACCCCCGTGGGTTTCTTCCCTCTCCCAGCCTCACATGCAACCCCTTTTCCTCCTCAGTCCCCAGGTCGCTGCTGTCACTCCTCAGGCTCTGCAGCAGTCCCTGCCCACGTTGCTGGTGCAGGCCCCACTTTTCATGTAGCAGCCTCAGGCTGGTGAGGTGAACAGCACCTTGGACGGGAACCAGCGGTGCAGGGCTTACCTTCAGTGAGAATTTTTCTTTCATTTAAAGAGCATCTCCCCCTTCTTCAAGTAGGGAAATATAAACCCTAAAATTTCATATTCTAATTTAGTGACAATAATGCACAGTAAAGTGCATCACTGCCGTCTTTTGCATATAGCACTATGAGATGCTACTCTCAGTTCTATAATTTTGGGGAACTGGAAAGATTCTTTAGGATCCTGGGTCTTCCCTTTCTTTCTTCCTGCACTGGAATTGGTCTTATATACGTCTGTATGTATATACCAGCCATTCCACTTTCACAGAAGGGCAATATGAATACCCATGGGATATGTTTACATTTCTGTGCTGGAACTTTATTAAACAGCTCCTCAACTAGCAGCCAATTCTTTTGAAAATGTGAAATTATTAGTTTGTTTGTTAAGCTTAAAAAGGACTTTTTTCTCCTATCTCTTTTTTGTTCTTGTAATGCCCAGAGACAGACTTCCTGAGCTGTGAGGGACCACACTTCTCCAAAATCTTGCACTATTATCTGAGTAATAACCAGGGAGTTCATTTTCCTGATAGAAAGTGCGTGAAGCCGTGGTTGCGTCTTGCTGCTTATTGTGAAGACTCAAGGGTAAACTAAGCAGTTGAACACAACATGAATACAGCACACACAAGTACATAAATGACAGGAGGTTACATTGTGCATGAAAGATAGTTAAATGTTGTTAGCACGTGGAAGTTGACACTCTAGGGTGCATTCACAGGCACTCCTTACTTGTCTCACATGTCAGCAGCTTCTGCAAACAATTAGGAAGCCAGCTTCAGCCTGAAGCTGAGGGCTCACAGCCATCACTGCCCGAGAGCTTTGTGGCATTGTTTTGGTGAAATCAGAGCCACCTTGTCATGTACCCAGCTTCAGCAATGTCAGAGGAGTGTTTTCCCACATAATCCCAGAATTGCAGGTACCAGGTCTGATGCCACCATTTTCAGAGTCCCGCTCTCAGGGCTAAAGTAATATTTAAAAAGTGCATTTGATTTCAAAATCTCAAGCATTTTTTGAAAACTTGGAAATATTACTGAAGGTCAATATTTATTATGATTAATCAAGGGTTTTCAGGAGTTATAACAATATAGCTATAATTCTTCTCAAGACCTTCTTTACTTATCCTGCTCAGTCATTTAATGTCATTTAATCCTATATCCTGATTTGTAGGTGGAGGGGTAGTAAAGCAATCATGCTGCATTGTTACCTCAGAAAACAATTTTATCTGCACGAGGTTGCTCTTAGATCACTGCTAGACTTTGCAACAAATGTGAAGGAGGCTAGATGAAAAAACATACCCTATAAAAATCAAGTTACACAAGAGTCTTATTCACCAGTGACAAAATCAATTCCATTCTTGGTGTAAAAAGAAAGCAGTTGTGGAAAGGGCAAAAATTATATGTGAGAGGTTTCATGCATGAATGAAAGATTTATTTCTACGTTTAGAGTGGATTTATTTTAAATGAAACATACTTCATTTTATGCGTTATCTGGTAATACATCATATACCTAGAATTAAATATTTCTGTAGATGGTTTGTATGAGCAGGCGGGCACTCCCAAACAGGCTGGCCTTCTGCTATACTAGGCTTATCAGACGCTATAGTCCTTGGAGAGCCTACGCCCTACCATACACATAGAAAACACCATGTGGTTGAAATATCACACATCACTTACCTGATTCTTTACTATGTCTCTTAGGCCAGATGTTCCCCCAAGGCAATGACTCCAACAAAGATAAAGCAGTTACAGTAGTTACAGATTAGCCTGCTCTGTCAGGAATAATGCATCTGATAGTCGTATTTTCTTGTTCCATTTTGAGACCTCTAAGAGTGTACACATGTCATGTGGGCTGGAGATTTCTCTGGCAGCGTTTTCTTAGGTTTGTTTATTCTGGAGGGGGAAGAGAAAGAGTAGGACTATAAATCAGTCCCTTCTCACCCAACTCATTTTGTTTGTTCTTGGCCCCATCTGGACCCCATTAGTTGCAGAGCAGCAGAGCTGCAATCAGCAAAGCACGGGGCACTGCAGAACTCCTTACCGCTCAGCCTCAGAACAAATGATGTCGGGGGAAATGAGGTCATAAAATAATTTCCTGAACCTGTATTGTATAAGAAACTGGAAGCAAGCATGTGTTTCAAAATAGAGCTCTGTTATGATGAGTTTCACTTTTTTTTCTGTATCTTTGGTAAAACAGTG
>Ga0181612_139635_pt1 | contig 10779 bp, 6 predicted proteins | sample HoacroProtozoa21_FD_119630 | JGI IMG/M metagenome (GOLD analysis project Ga0181612, IMG submission 119630) | Hoatzin crop microbial communities from Cojedes, Venezuel. Combined Assembly of Gp0051906, Gp0051904, Gp0051908 | reverse complement strand
TGCCCCCAACACCTCCCCTCCCCGGGCTCCGCTGAAATACCAGGAAACCTTCTTCTTTTTGGGGGTGCGGAGGCTGTGTGGCCAAGCAGTGGCTTCCAGGACGTGACCACTCGCTGCTTCCATCACGGCATGGTGTGGCCTTGGGTCTTGGAGCCCCTCACCTCCGGTACTGGCAGGGCTTCACGGCCAGCCGGCCTCCGTCCCTGGGGTTGGGGCGGTGAGGAAGGGGTGGTTGATGTCCCCCCCCATTGCTTCTGGGAGGAGGCCAGGAGGGGCCCCTTCGCTTCAGCCTGAGCCCGGGGAGCGTCACTTGCTGGATCCAGCCCCGGGTTTGCGCCCACACCAGGGCGAAGGGCCCCCCAGCCCCAGCTGGTGCCACTCCTTGGCTGCTCATCGCCAAGGGCAGCATTTGGCTCCCTGTGGTTTGTTTGGAACTGTCTTTTTTTTCCTCCCCCTTTTTTTTTTTTGCCCTTGATATTCACGTCTTCTTTCTCAACGCTAAAGCCAGAAAACCTGCATCCTCACAATAGTTTATGTGGTGTCTAAAAGAAATGCATGTCGTCTCGGCAGCAGTGACCCAGCAGTGAAGAGGGAGAGCCTTCAACACCCCCTTCCCCAGCCTGTCCTCTCTTACCTGGAGCGTTTCGATGCCACAGGATAAAAATAAACAAAAGCAAGTCCTTCCAATTCCTCGGAGTGGAGCTGATATGGCAGTAGCTCACTGGATGAGAGCAGCTCAGACCTGAAAAGCTTTCTTCTCTGTTGGGATCACAGCTTGAGCGTAGGCTTGTTGTGTCGGAATGGGCCTACTGTACCCAAACATCTGAGCTTTCTCCAGCTCCTAGAGGAACATTTTATACTCATTATACATGCAGCAGAATTTCAAAATATGTCCCTGGGACCAGAATGCAGGAGGAGGACATTAAAGGTTAGGAGGTAGTAGGGGAAAAGCAAAAGGAATGAGTAATCCGGAGTTGCCTGATAACCCTTCGAGGCTTAGCCAAAATTAACCATATCGAGCTGTCGTGAAAGGCGGAGATGTGCTACTTGACGTATCATTAACAAAGAGAGGATTTTATTGCTTTAGGTAGCTTTTAGAAGTAAAAAGCAAAGGATCAGCTCCACACCCCAGGTTTCAAAATGTTATGATCTAAGCGCGGAATTCATCACTGCCACCACTAAGAGATCATACATCCTGGAGTGTCATGAGCCATCCGTGATTTGTGTCATTGCAGAGGATGATAAATCACTGCTAAAGACATAACAAGCAGCATCATCACTGCAACACAATAGATCATGATGCATCAAGATCTTTGCTAAAATATTATTTACAGTTAGCAGGGGCTTGGAATGGCAAAGCAGAACCTGATATTAATCTTCCCCGCATTGTGCCTTTGTGCACACCAAGCGCCCTGCCCTGGGAAAAACGGGATCTGTAACGTTCACTGATGCAATAACCACGGGTTGTATACACTGGGACTGAGAGGGATTAAGTACATATTTATGGAGAAAAGGAGCGATGGCGAGAGCAAGCAGAGTCCCATTCTTCAGAGCTTTGAGAACTTGGTGATGATGCTGCTCAGAGCCCATCTGTAAATGCAGACATGTAAAGGTCTCTGTTCCTTACAGCAATGCTGGGGAGAGAATTTAGTCATAAAGCTTGAGGGGAAAAGGGACTTACTGGTTTTCGAAAAAGCTCTAAAGGTCTGGAAAAGTCTTAGGAGTCCAGCTCTCCCCCTACACAGCACGTGCAAAGACTTTAACAAATTAAGTTTCGCTCCCGAAACTACTGTGGGAATCACTTTAAGGGAGGTGCTAATTCAAAAACAATGCTGCTGACATAATTAATGTTTTGGGGGTTTTGCCTTAAAAATAAAATTATCCAAAAAAACCCCATACCCACAGAAAACCCCAAAACCCAGAAATCCCCAGACCCAGCCAATTCAAACTCCTGTAAACTGCTACCAGCTATTTTTATAGGAGACTGTCTGGAAACAGACTCTCGCTCTGTTAATCCAGACAAGTGTTTCTGAGGCACTGGGGACTGCGAGTTATTTCACTTTCTTATGCAGGACATTGCTGATTTAGGTCACATCAACAGGACTAACAGTTCCATTTAAAGAAATGCTGAGATTGGTAGAAAGGTTTTTTTTTTTTTAAAAAAAAAGACTTCCTGCTGGAAGGAAATCTGCATTTCCAAGCTGCTGATGACCTTTTTGACAACAAAAAACCCATAATGCTTTATAAGAGTCTGCCCAGCTCCAGCCTCACCCTGTCAGCGCAGGAATATTACCCACCTCCTGCCATCCAAAAGACAAAAGACACAAGTAAAGTGCCTTTCGGTTTTATATCAGTTACTCATCCTGTCTTCGCTTCATGATGTGAAGCTGAACCCTCCCACAGACTTTAATTGAGTTAAATCATTGCCAGAACCTTTTAGGCTCCCTCTCGCTCACCCCGCAATGCCTGCGTCTCTGCTGAGGCGTGCGAGCGGGGACGCGCTCCCAGGACACCTGGGCAGCAAGGCACCTACCTGCGGGCTCCACATATTTCCATCAACTACATTTCACTTGAACGCTTCTTTCCTGTTTGGGCGATCATCAAAGTTGGGGAGGGGAGTAAGGAGGAGCCACGAGCAATCTACTGGAATATGTAACAGGCATTCCCCAGATTTCCCATCCTCCTCCTTAATTGGATATTATCCCTCATTAATGACTCTGTCAGAGCCTGTGGAGTACTAATTGTCTGTGTTTCCTCTCTCTTTCCCTCCCCTCTCCTCTCCCAGAGATTAGTCTTTTGTTCAAGTTCATGAAGTTTAATTTCTGTTCCTCTCACCGAGATGGGAAGAGCATCCAACCTTTGTTTCACCAGAGCTCTCAGAGCCTGGCGTCACCTCCCTGGGATGGTGTTTTAGGATAAAGGGAAGACCCAAAACCTCCCGCCTGCCACATTATCAGTCACCAAAGCCCGGCTATGCGGACGCTCTCACCCTGGTCCAGCATAGCAGTGAGGCTTTTGCCACCTCGCACACCCACAAAGCTCCTGTTTCACATCTCGAGCAGGTGTAAACCCAGAGGGAGAGTCAGAAGTCATCTAAGCCCTTCAAAAAGAAGCAGAGGGTGGGTGGACATTTTCTATGTGTTGCTTCCATTTCTCTTTTGAGGAGCTTGTGTTCTTTCAAAGCGAAACAGCTAATCCCAGAAGAACAAACAAACAAACAAGCAAAACTTAATTTAAGCGCCCATTAATCAAGCACTGATGTGAAAAATGAACGGTTTTGAATGGCTGAATTATTTTGCATTGCTGACTGCCTTGGTAAGCTCTTGGCCGGTTTTTGGCATTTTTCTGACTGGGTACCTTGCTGGGATATTTTAGGTCAGTTTATTTAAAGTACGAAACCCAGTAAGGTTTCCACTGGTGCTAGCAAACCCCCCGACACAATTTTGGGTGCGATCGCCTGTTTCGACTTCTGGCCTACTTGGTCGGGGCCGGCGCGCGTTCCTGCCATTGTGTCCCTCGTTGCTCTGGAGATGCTCGTCCCCGGGGCTCGCCCTCGTTAGCTTAGCATACAGCCCAGCCGCAGCCATCGGGCTGTGACCCCCAGTGCCAGGGGAGCCCGGCCAGGTCCGGCCGCTCCCGCAGCCCTGCCCCGGCACTGCAGGCGCTCAGGGAGACCGGTGGCCTCTCTCTTAGACCTCGTCTGGGATTCCTGCCATGCCCGCGGAGCACAGCCCTCCTGTCCCAGTCGCTTTTGTGATGGGGACACTGGAGCCGAAGCCTGGGCTCTGTGGGGAGGCAGGGGGGCTTTTGCCGATGTCTTCAGCAGGGTTAAAGTGTCACTGCCTGATTTCTGCTGTCCTGGGGGCCCGCTAGCAGGAATCACAGCTATGCTGCCTGTGAGTAATTTTTCCCTTTCCTATAACTCTCCTGCTACTACAGCCACAGGCTGACTTGTTACTGCCTGCAGTCAGCACAGAGCGATCCAGACCTTGGCAACAGAGAACATGAGTGCGTCTTTTAACCACTGCTGCCCTGGGAAACCTCACTTTCCAACAAGCTTGGATGAATCGAAGGCAATTCTTCACAAAGGCCCTGTATAAGAGGAAACTACTATGTGAAAAAAAGATCAAACCTTTTAAAAAACCCCACAGAATTGCAGTTTTCTGCTAGCCAAACCGAATGGGTTAAGGTGAAGGTAAGCTATTTGTCCAAGGAGCTACAGGCTCTCCAGCCACCGTGTCAGCCTGAAGTGGTTCAGTGTCCAGGTCATCCCAGGACACCGACCAGGTGATGGCAGATGACCTGGCTCCCTTCCGGAGGCCTCACGTTTCAGGCTGGTCTGTCTGTCGGGGAGGTCCTGCCGGTGCCTCGCAGCTATCCGTCCGTTCCACCTCAGCCAAGGTCAGCCCTGCCCAGGCTACAGGCGCAACCTGCCGCTCCGTCCCCGGTTTCCAGCCCCAGCACGGCTCCTGCCTCAGCTGCCAGGTCTATGCTTTGGGCCTGGTGTCAGACAGGTCTCGTGGGTCTGCTCCTCCCCTCCCGCCAGTGGCCACGAAGCCACGTTGCATCAAGGGCGCTCGCAGCCACTCGAGCTTCATCCCATGCTTCCTGGGATCTGTCTGCTCCCCAGACTCTCATTCTTAGGATGGCAACATCTGGCGTGATGGGTTTACTTTTGCCTGATTCAGGTGTGGAGACTGCTGATTTTTCTGAAGACGACAGATAGGAAGGCAGACCTTCCTCTCGCACACACCAGTGCTGCCTCAGTGGTGTTTTAGGAGAGAAACCATTCCAGGGGTTTGGGACCCCTGGAGCAGGAGAGTTAGTGTTCCCTGCTCTCATCCCGAGAAATATAGGACAGCAGAGACTACGTGGTGGTTAGAAACTCTGCTATAAGGTCTGACCCATTTTTGTCCTCTAAAAGCAATATAACATCTGCTCTCAGTATTTCTGTGTGTCATTTCAGAAATATCCCTGGAAGAGCACTGCTAATTCATGCCCTGTCCACTTTCAAATATTGCAGCTTCTAGTTTATATATGCTTGGGGACGGATCTTTATATAAACTAAAACTTCCACAGAAGATTATTTCAGGGATAAATTCAGTAGCAAAATGGACCTGTACCTGGCAGTTGAACCTCAGATTGGTCCAGCTGTCCTGCAGAGCCTGCTGCAAATAAGTGGGAATAAATGTTAGTTGCTCTGTGCTGAGGCACCCTGACAGAGCAGCAGTTTTCTGGAGGCTCTTGGGACCTTGCTGCTGGAGTCGGTGGGGAGAAAGGGCTTGGAAAGACATCTCCCCACAGCTACCCAGCCCATGCAGAAGGCAGGTGAGCCAGCCCTGTGGGCTTGGTGGGGTAAGGGAAGGAGAGGCGATGGAGATCCTGGAGACTGCAGCTCCCAGCTTCTCTGTGCTTCAGTGTCATGACCTGGAAATGATGAACAGAAATACCCGTGGTTAGCCACCAAGGGATTCCCTTCCGTGGTGCGCAGTCGAGAGGCAGAGGGGCTTGGCTCCAATTATCAGGGTGCCTTTCATGTCCTGGAAGAAGACAGCAAAATCCCTGTGGACCCTCCATGCCAGCCCGAGGTCTGGGAGACCTGATGGATCCCAGAGGTCCCAACCACTGCTAAAACTCTTCTCCCATCCCTGAGCGAGAAGTTTTTGTACTACAGATATTATCTGCCAGTAAATATTCCTCTAATCTGAGAGCCATCAAATATGCCAGTTCCACTTATTTTAGAGTCCATCTTTGACCTTTACCACTGTGAAATACGTCTACTGATATTCCACCAGAGGCTATAAAACATCTGGCCTGACTGAGAACCAAATAGCTGGAATCTTCTATCCATTTCAGTCTGTGGCATTGACCCCAAAGGACAATTTATCTATATCTGCACAATTTCTGAGTCCCCTGGAACCCATAGGGCCTGAGATGCCAGGAGCTGCATCGATGCAGCCCATGCCTGGGTGAATGGAGAAGACCCCATTTTGAAGGAGGAACTCTGGTCTTATATAGCATCATACAGAATCACAGAATCACAGAATAGTAGGGGCTGGAAGGGACCTCTGTGGGTCATCTAGTCCAACCCCCCTGCCAAGCAGGGACTCCTACAGCAGGCTGCACAGGACCTTGTCCAGGCGGGTCTTGAATATCTTCAGAGAAGGAGACTCCACAACCTCCCTGGGCTGCCTGTTCCAGTGCTCCATCACCCTCAGAGGGACGAAGTTCTTCCTTATGTTCAGACGGAACTTCCTATGCTTCCATTTGCGCCCGTTACCCCTTGTCCTGTCACCTTAATGCCTCTGAGCAAATTCTGAATTAATCTGTTGAACAGGTCCTTTTTTAAAAAAGAACTCCATGCAGTTTCCTAACCCAATTTTGGTAAACTCCTGCAGATCAATTCTTCCACCTCTGCAAAACTATTTGACTACTACTATTTTTAATCTTTCTTCATCCTTAGATGCAAATCAGTTCTATGTCTTTTATACGCACCAGAGTACTGAATTCACCTGTTCATACACACGTCCACGCTGCTCAGTGTGTGCTTGTAGTTTTAAAACCGGTCCTTGCAGATGACTGACAGATTTGTGCTTTGGCCCTCACTCCTGGTGTCCTTCTCATTGCACGTGACCACTTTTCTGTGCATTTTCTCTTCAGCATTGACCTTGAAGTCAAGGAGCTTAGGTCTGAGTAAAGACAGGAGTGTGCTCTAGGAATTTCCTCTAAGGCTGGTCCTCAAAATGGAAAGACAACTCAGTCTCTCAGTGCAGTGATAGGAATCGATATAACTCAGTATCTTTTCTCCAAATCTCTTACAAATTATGCCAGCCTGTGCTCACAGAAACTGCCATCTCCATCCCACCTCATTTCATCATCTGCAGGAGAAAAAATGAAAGGGAAGTTTACATCCATGGGATGTTTTTAATGCGTTCTCACTTCAGCCACCAGAGTAGAAACAAAACGCAACAGAAGCACAGTTCAATCTTTCTTTCTTCTTTAGCCCTTTCCTTCATGTTCGTCTTTTAAATGTTTCCATACAAATCTTATGACCAGAAATTGTTGAATTAATACCATGTTTACATATGTAGTCCACTATTTTTAAATTATTCCTAACTATAATAATTCTATCTATGATAAACATCTTAGTTTATGGGCATACATGAAACTGGCTATTTGAAAGTGTCAGAATCCCAAAATACATACCAGAACTGAAAAACTGCAGATAAAAAATTGCATGTATTTCACATACTTTAAGCACAGGAGTAGACCAAATTTAAGAGATTTGAAGTAAAGAGTAACTGGTGTATACATTTATGCATATTTTTGCCAAATTTTACTGTCAAAATCACCTGCTTATGCCCAGACTTTCAGGAATCTATGCATATAAACAGGCAAAAAATCTGTATGATTATAGAAAGAAATATAAACACAGAAATCACTGAGGTTGGAAGGGACCTCTGGAGATCGACTAGTTCAACCCCCCTGCTCACAGCAGGGTCAACCCCAGCAGGCTGCTTAGGACCTTGCCCAGTAGCATTTTGGCTGTCTCCAAGTATGGATGCTTCACAAGGTTTCTGGGCAACCTGTTCCAGTGTCCAATCACCCTAACAGGAAAAAAAAAAAAAAAAAAAGATTTTTCTTACATTTAAATTGATTTTCCTGTATTTCAGTTTGTGCTTGTTGCCTCTTGTCCTTTGACTGGGCACCATTGAGAAGAGTCTGGCTCTGTCTTCTTTACTTGTGCTCCCTCACTGTTCTCCTCCTCACCCAGTATTACATACAATGATCCTGCTAAACTTTCTCTTCTTCAAGCTAAACAGTCACAGCTTTTCCTGCACTTCCTCACATGGAGGTGTTCCAATCCCTGGATTATCTTAATGGCCTTCTGCTGTCTTCTCTCTCTAGTTTATCCATATCTCTCTCGTACTGGACACCCCAAAAGAGGACACAGCACTCCACATGTGCCTTACAAGTACTGAGTAGAGGGGGATGACCACCTCCGTCAGCTTGCTGTTGATATTCTTCCTAATGCAGCCCAGGATGCTGCTGGCCTTCCTTATCGACCTTATGGGCACACCAACACTGACCGACCACCAGCTGGTATTTCTGCCTGGCAGTTCAGCCAGCTTTGTCTATGAGCATGTTATGGTAGATAATGTCTAAAGTCTTGCTAAAGTCAAGACAAACAACTTCCACAGATCTCCCATTATCTGTCAAGCCAGTCATCTCACTGAATGCTATCGTCAGACATGCTTTCCCCTTTGTAAATCCACGCTACCAATCACCTCCTTTTCCATCATGAGTGCAGAAATGTTATCAAGGATTATTTGCTCCATCACCTTCCCAGGGATCAGAGTGAGGCCGACTGGGTCAGTTTCCCAGATTCTCCTTCGTGCCTTTCTTGAAGATAGCAGTGACATTTTCAAACCTCCTAAGCACAGACTCTGCCTGGTCTTCCTTCACTGTGGTTAGGAGTTCAGTTTCTTCTAAAATCTTTGAGGCGATGATGTTCTCATCATCTCTGAAGCCACGCAGTCTGCTGATTGCCTCCTGTAGCTATTTTACTTGGCAGCAGAGATCCTCCTCCAGCATACAAGTAGCTCCTGCAGACGAGGACACTGTATCCTCTGTCTCAGCCTCAGCAAGTGGCCCCAGACATCTCTGCAGCCCCAGGCCTGAAGAACTACATCTTCCCTGACAAGCTTGGTCTGGTTTGAGGTCTCCTATGTGCTGAGGTAGTTGCTCCTGTGGATGGTCAGCAATGGTGCCCTGTAGCACCTCACTACCTAAGTACACAGTGTCCTCAACAGCAGTTCTGGCCCCCTTCTACACTGCTGGCTCTGCTGGCTGTGCTCTAGGCTTGCTAGTTACATACACTCTTTCTGGCATTTGCTGAAAGGATGCTCAGCTGTTCCTAATGAGGTGTCAGCTGGAAACAAAGAGCTCGAAGTCCCCACCGATCAAGAAAAGTTGACAACAAAGCTTGTGGGAAACTGCTACATATTGTTAGCAGTCACAGCCTCCTGTAGACATCCCCTCCTAGGAGCAGCAAGCACCCTGAACCTCCTCAAAGAGTTCATAGCAGTCCTCTGATGACCCCAGAAGTAGTTCACAGAAAATATAGCATCTCTCAAGCTAGTTCCCAGAAACTGCCGTGGATACTGCTTCATCTGCTAGCTGTGCTCATGTCTTTGTGTATTATTTACATAGAAAGTGTTTAACTGCCCTACAGCTATGATGAATTTGGTTGAGTTTTATATCACATTTCATGCACTCCCAAAGCTACACCCCAGGTACTTCATTGTCTTAGAAACTGTTTTGTACTCCCTCCATTTAACCTGTGAGTTCATCAGATGATCACTTCGTGTCTCTTTGGGTGTCTGCAACTGAAAGATATAAAACATTTATTTAAAATACATCACCTAATGATTCAGTATACCAGGAAGAGCAATTCTACTGTTCAGGAAGAAAAAGTTGATGAGCTGGTTTGTGGGGGGAGGTATTTTCCAGGTACTTACTGTGTGTTGTTCTAAATTTCATGTTTCATTGGGATTTCAAAAGAAAAAGCCACCGTCCCTTCAGAAAACTTTTGAATAATGGCGAAAATACGCCCTAAGGGGTGCAAAACATGACTTTTTAGTAGATGCCACTGAGATGGCACAGTGGCATTTTGTTGTTTGCCTAAGGCAACAAAAAACCCTAAAGCTGATTTCACACACTACAGTGTAACAAGCAGCACACTACACATTTCCAGTTGTTAGCAGTATTACTAGAGATGAAACTATAAAGCACTTGCTATCTTTGGAGGAAACGTCTGTGCTTTCACAAATTTCTTTAGCTAATTCATTAGTAAATCTCCTGACTGTCCATAAAACTCTTTTGAAGATGATTTTAGGTAAGAAGCACATACATAAATTGGTACTAAGATGAAAAGAAAATTACAGAACCAAAGATGTCAGAAGTGCAACCAGCAAATGTTCTGGGAAATATCTCTGCAGCAAGAGAGGAAGAGCTGGCCAAAGACCTCTGAAGAAATGCCAGCTAAGAAGCCAGATGCTGCTTGCAAAAAAAGTGTTCCAGAGTTCGGCATATGGGACCATTAAATGCCAAGCTGATCCCCATCTGTGGGAAAAGCTGTTCACTGCTTCTGGGGGAGAAAAAGAAAGAAAGAGTATAGCAGTAATTTAAAGGACCTCCAGTAAAAACAGAAGGCAGACTGAACTCGGCATTCGAACTATAATCATATCATGATTTACTTATAAATGCCATAACAGATTAAAATCCATTCGTTTACAAATAAGCATATCTTAAAAATACGCTGCATAAATATGCATGCTTTTACTTATGGATCTTTACCTATCCTTAATTTCGGAATCACCTGCTTACACAGCTTCGCACAGAACAATTCTTGCGCAGTTCTGAGAAAACGCAGAGGCTGATTTTAACTTTGGTTTTCCAAATAAATCCTCTCCAGAAGAGGGAAAGAAAAAAAAAAGAGAGCGAAACAGTATCCTGCTTTTCTGTAACTGTACTATAATGTTCATGATATGCATAACACTGAACACATTCTAATGACATAAGACTAGTGCTTTTTTAAGAACCCAGTACAGGTAGATACCAGTTACACTAGTGAAAAACTATTTTCTTTATTCTGAAAAGAAGATATGGCTTCAAATGCCGAGAGGCAAAGAGGGAAGCTACAGAGCAAGAAGGTGTATTTGGGAATGGAGTCAGAAAGAAACAAGGAGACAGAATCACAGAATGTTAGGGGTTGGA
>Ga0181612_160863_pt1 | contig 10780 bp, 11 predicted proteins | sample HoacroProtozoa21_FD_119630 | JGI IMG/M metagenome (GOLD analysis project Ga0181612, IMG submission 119630) | Hoatzin crop microbial communities from Cojedes, Venezuel. Combined Assembly of Gp0051906, Gp0051904, Gp0051908 | reverse complement strand
TGGAGATATTCCAGCCCCGCCTGGCCACGGTGCTGTGCAGCCTGCTCTGGGTGACCCTGCTTGGGCAGGGGACTGGGCTGGGGGATCCCCAGAGGTCCCTTCTGACCCCAACCATTCTGTGATTCTGTGATATGAGCACTCCGCATTGACAAGCGGAGGAACAATTTAACAGAAGCCTGACGCATGCGTTCATCTTTAGCGTTTATTTTCCTATCACAGGACACTACTGATTCGTGCAGCTTAAAAAACACATTTAAAACCCCAGCAGCCTTCACAGGGGTGCCACGAGAGAAACATGGGGTGAAAGAGGTGAGGAAGGAAGAACATCTACTTCCAACTTTTGCTGGGTTCAGCACTAAAACCCGCAAAAGAGAGGACAATCTGTCATTGGTGAGAAATTACTAAAATTACGAACTTCCCCTCCTGCTGGTCCCGTCAGCGGAGCCCGGTTTACGAAGTGCCTGGCGAGGGGCAGCCAAGCAGAAGCTGCCCCACAGCGAGCGCTCGCTCCCTACCCAACAGCTGTGAGAGCCTGACTCAGATCCGGATCACTCCGCTCCACGTTAAATAAAACACGCACCACCCACAGCTAACTCCCTCCCGCCCTAAACTGAGGTGCAAAGCTTGGGAATAAAATAAACAGGGATGCAGGCAAGAACAGTCTTCTGATGCAAAACCCCATCCCTCGGTGCCAAACCCCTTTGGGAACGGCCCTCGGCCGCGTCCCGCGTCCCCCCGCACGCCTGAGGCGCGGGCACTGCAGCCCCCAGCCCCGCCGGCAGCCACTGCCAACACCCATCAGCGCAGAGACGCCGCCGCCGCCTGTCTCTTCCTCAGGAACAAGAAACACAGACAGACGCACAGAAATCACAGTAACATATTTATTATAAAAATTCTTCAGTGTCCAAAAATTTCTGGAGTACTACGGGACTTCCCTTTGTCTCAGGTGCTTTTTTCATTTCCTACTGCATACTACAGGTACTTTGTTACATACAGGACAGATTTTTTTTTTTAAGTACTCTCAAAATTCTTTCTGTGTTCCAGTTTAAAATGTGCAGAGTCATAGGAAAAAACCCAACAGAGAAGGCATTCAGCATTCTCACTCAGCTTCTCCTTGAAAACAACCTCTAAAACACCGTGTCAGCAGCTCAGTGTACACATGGTTAAAGCGCACAGGAACTGAAGTTTCAACAGAGAAAACACTTTAGACAGAGCAAAAGAAATATTCTTTATAGCACAGCGCAATGTAAAATGAGCATGTACCTGAAGCAATACTCACAAAGATGCAACACAACTTGTTCTCAGCTGTAGAACCTGACCGACAGGAATGGAATGACCCACAAAACACCAGGCGGAAAAAATTACAAAATTGAGTGTCAAGGACAAATCCTTAATTTATACTAAACCCAGGATTCACTGGCTGCCCATGCAAAGTGAGGTAATCAGAACTGTCACTAGCTGGTTTGCACGTGCAAAAGGCTCGTTAGTGATGTGCATGCAGATACACTTTATATTTGAACACTGCCACTGACACTGTGAGGCTTTCTTTGGAAAGCAGGAGCCCACTTACCAACTCTTACTCTAAAAGCCATTTTTATATTTCCCCAACATTCTGAAAACAGCTTCACATGAGGAATTACAGAAAGCCCCAGAAGTTATTTAAAAGATTTACGCTTAATAAAATAGCACCAGCAATTCCTCAGTAGAAGCAGACGCGTGAAGTAACGATGTTCCGGACGAGGCCCTTCCTCACCACCCTCCTTAAGGCCGGATTCAGCTCCTGGAGCCGAGCCACGCACAGCGCAGCCCGGCGCGCAGGGCGAAGCGACCGGGGTGTGCTGGGTGCAGGGTCTGCCCTGCCAGGGCAGCGGCCCAGGGCTGCTCGGGAACAGCCCCGGGATCCCTCGGCCAGGGCTGAGCTCACACGCTACACACGTTCTGCTAATTAGCATCCTTAATTAGCTGACACTTAGCTTTTAAATGTATTACTAACCATAATGTAAAGGAAGGCATCTAAAGAATTATTTCACAAGTCAAAGAGTGCTGGAAAACTACCTGACTAGAAACTGCAGAAGCAGAGACTGGTGTTTTACTGTGTACACTGGTTACGCTGGGATTAAGTCTTTTTTTGGTTTTGGTTAAGCATCAAATCCTCGCATCAGGATTTGTTGCTCTTGCTACTTTCAGGTGCTTTTAAAGAGTCCCCTTTGACAGATACAGTATACATTACACAGAAAAATGAAAAGTAAAATAAATGTTTATTATGGACAGGAAGAGCAGAGGGTTGTTGTGAAAAAAATTCTTATGATCTTTTTCTTTTTTTTTTTTAATTAAAAAACCCAAGTCACTACAGCTGTAAAGAGCAATCAGTATAAGCTGTATATTTACTTATGTTTTCTTGGCATGGCACCAGCAAGCCTAGACACGCAAACTAGCCTGCTCTGCTTTGGAGCCCAAGCCTCAAGCAACGCTCACGCACAGCAGGATCCCTGCCAACAGCAGGCTCCTCTCTGTGATCCGCTCAGAGGATCCAGCTGCTGAGCCGAGTCTTCTCACCAGCGCAGGCTCAGGGAACAGCCAGATTCTTCAGCTGTGCACACAATTTAAACACAAAAACAAAACAACCCCCCCCCAACCAACCCCACCCGCACAAAGATACCTAAACAAGGCACTGAAGAGATTTAATCTTCCTGAATGCAAAGCTGATATATTTGGCCCTGACTGGCTCCTTTATATATTCGTATGCCCAGTGAATAAGACACATAAAATCTGTTTGGTACCCAGAAGGTATTAATCTTCATTCACATCCAAGTCTACAAAACAGACTGAGGTAAAAGGCACAGCCTTCAAAGTTACCAAACAGAACCGGCGAGCACGTGCTTGTCTGCAAACACAGCTGCTGCAAGGATTTGGCATCGGTTTGATACTGCAAAGCCATTTTTCTTCTAATGCACTTCATACTGACATTTGCGACGTGTCAGTTCTTAGAATGGATCCGACAGACAGATGTCTGCTTTGAGGGAGAAAGGCCTCCCTCCTCTTCAAGAATTTCCTAGCACTTCTGCTTTGGTTTCATCGAGCACAAAGGGAGAAGGGAAATCTTTGTTCTTCATGTACGCCTCCAGACCCTGAGAACGGGTGAGAACAGCACCGTTAGGTCGTAAACCATCAGGCTGGTTACCTGCACTATTTTTAAGTCTATGTAACGTCCTCAAAGAACGACCGACCACCCAAAGCTAAGAGGTCCCAGGAAGGACAGACAACAGCAACAGTTTCCCCAGTGACAGCGAGGGAAAGCGTTTCAGCCCCAAGGGGTTCACCAAGGAGAGGCACCAACCAGCCGTAAAGCAACGGACCTCAGCAACACGCTGCCTGGGGAGGGGCAGGCACGGAAGGTGCGGCCTTAACTCACATTCGAATAATCCTAGCAAAGAAAAGGCCACTCCAGTTGCCTTGGTTTCATTTCGTTCCTACACTGCATTGACTGCGCTGAGTGCGCGACTTGCACGCAGAAACCTAGCGAAGACGTGAAGTTTTATGAATGCCCTTTCCCAGAGTGCCCGAAGATCCTCCCGCAATCCCCTACTCCTCATCCCGCCTGTCCAACGCGGGGAAGCTCCTCACCACCACACGGAAGCAGCTTTCCCAGGACCAATGACTTTCAGAGGGACAAACCTGAGAAACCTGTTCTCAGACACAGCTTCTCTAGAGCCCATGCACACCTCACACTTCTTAGTCCGTGTGCACTCACTGTGGGAGGGGGGCACAGATCAGCATACAGCCACATACAGCGACCCCGTGGATTCTGTAATCGGAATATTCTGCGCTTTTCGTTCAGAAGATCTCAAAGCATTTGTGAGTCTTAATGAAACCGTGCAGCCCCACTGCAAATCTCATTTGACAGATGGCTAAAATGGAGAGTGAACAAACTGCTCAAGAGTAAACCATAGCGGAACCACGGATGTAAGGCAGAGCCCAAGCCCTAGCTCCCTCGATCTTACCATTTCTCAGCAAGCGCAGGCTAAAGAAATCCCACCTTTGGAAGGAGATGAGACGCATACCTGCACACTCTTAAAAAGACCTCCACAGACAATTATTCTCACCTCTCCAAAGTAAGACACTAATGGAGAAATCTCACACACAGCCGGAGGATCTTCAGTTCCTGAGAGACTAGTGAAGAGAACACAGGATTAAATTCTTGCTGTGCTTAAGAAACAGAGCATCTGCTTTGAAAGATCAGCAAGAACAGGATATCCCGGAGGATAAGACATTTGTTATAGTCACATGCACCAGACATTATTTGAACACAAAGTGTGAAAATAAAAGGGAATTAGCAGCTCCCAAATATATCTCGTCAAAATAACAACATCACATTTCCAGAGGTGCTTTCCAAGTCAAATGAACAGCTCATGCGTTTATTACACCATGAGTTGATGAAGTAATAGCCCCGGGGAGTAAAAGCAGCTTCCCGTTCAGTGGGATGCAGGAAGTCTCTGAACTGGGAACCGCTGTAACAGCGGGCCCTTCGGCCCACCTGAGAATCTTGCTGGGCTTTAAGCGCTGGGGCCACATCCAGGCAAGCTGGTCAGGATCACAAATTACAGTTCCTTGGGCTGGCTAAATCCTGAACGATGGCAAAGGTTGTTGCTACAGGAAGAGTTAGCTCATGACCCCAAGGGCAGGAATCCCTGCCAGAGATAAAGCCCAGAGCACTGTGCATTACTGTCTGGAGCACTCCACTCCCCAGTGGAGCCGGAGTTGTAACGGACACTACTCCTCTGCGTGTTCAGAAAAGAGCAGCTGAACCAAAATCCTGCCGAGTCACCCTGCCATCAAACCAGCGCCCGGTTCTGCGGAGCACAGTACGTGCCGCTAGCAGGGCTGGGCAGCCGCAGGCAGAGAAGCTGCGGAGCAGGTCACAGAGGTTCATACCTGAGTTTCTCCGGGATCCTGCAACCATTTTCATCTAGAAATCTGGCCCCGGCCTGGAGAGCCCAGCGGTAATGCTGGCCCAGGAGGGCTCGCCGAGCAGTGGTAGGAGTGTCTTTGTCAGCTGTGTCTGCACTTTTTAGCGGCGAGAACTCCTCTTCCCTCAAAACTTCAAATGCCACAAAATTCCTGCCAGCAAAGGGGAGAAAACAACGATACTGAAAACCAAAGCTACCTATCAGCCCTGTTGATGCAACAGCAGATTCTGTGGGGAAAGGCTCATATACATTTTAGGGAGCAGTGACGCATGCTGGGGCAGCCAAGCTAAGGAAAGCCCGCCTCCCACCCAAAGAGCAAAGAAGTACCAGGGCTGCTGTGTGATGGAAAACCACAAGAAGCAGCCCGGTCTCTCTGGGAACTTCACAGCAGCCTCACGACCCTCCAGAGCTGCACACGGGTGCGAGGACAAGCCACAGCTCCACAGAGATCCCCCAGAAAGCTCTCCAGGCACTCGCAGGCTCATGGACGAGAAGCCTCAGCTAAGACCCCGGCGGGATGGAAAGCGCAGCGGTGGCCGAGGCTCGGGCACGGTGCCGAGCTGGGCGGCTCGCTCCAGGGCGCCGCAGCCCTGCTCCAAGGAACGGCCACTCCGCTCGGGAGTCGGTAGGCAAGGACCAACCGAGGACACCCGTTCCCAGGGATGAGTAAGCAATATGGGAGGATTCACAGCTGAATGTGAAGTACAGCTGTTTACCAGAAATGCAAATTTAAAAACCCCACAGCAGAGTTTCTGCATTTCACGTGTGAAGAGCAGCTGCCGGGCTGTTTTTGCGGTATTATTAAAAATGCACAAGGAATCAGCGCTTGCAAATGAGCCCTTTGAAAGCTCAGAACTCGGCGTTGTTTCCATCACACTGGTTTTGCCTTTGGAATGATACTTCTTTACTGAAGGCACGTCAGGAAACAGACACAGGTTCAAACCTTGAGCTCTGTCCTAAAGTAAATCCTCTAAGAAGAAAAATACTATCCCCAAACAAAGAATTCAGTTTGCCTGAGGTTTCTTTTTGACATTTATTTAAGCCTAAAACAGAACCTTTACTGCTGAAATGGCGACCGCGGAAAACAGGTTTTGCAAGACCGCTTATGCTAAATTCCTAAATTATTAAAATCCCACGTTCCCTAAGCACAAAGTACCCCTGACTGCGCTAACACTACGGCGCAGCGCTCTCAGCTATGTTTCAGAGCTTGGCAAGTCAACACTGACAGTTCCCACAGCAACGGTAACTTGGCCCGGCGGTGCTTAAGCAACCTGCTTTCCAAGCACAAAGGGTGAGCTGAGCCCCGGCCTAACAGGCACCGAAAACGGAACCAGAGCTGCGGTTGCCATGGAAGCCACAATCCTGAAAGACCCATTTTTTTGCAAGTCTGAATACTCCAACATGGGTTTCACTAAACGTTGGCTTTGTGCTCGATTTCCCTTTTTTGCTTTCTTTCACAGGGCTGGCAGAGGCCGGGCCAGCCAACACATCCTCGGCAGAACGAACAGTTCTGGGAGCACGGGCAGAGCAAGCCGGGCTGCTGCCAAGCGCCCTGAGACCGCAGCTCTCGGAGCCTGTGGCGTTCCTGTGGTGTTGGAGCTTGGTGGAGATCCGACAGCCTTTCTAACCAGCCACCCACAAACCACGCACTCCCTGGCAAGGCCTGTTACAACCTACAGTCATTGAAACAAACATTGAGAAGGGGAGGAAAAAAAAAAAATATCACGTCTGCCACTAACTTAGAGAACTGGAACACATCAAACACAAACTTCTCCAGCTTTATCCCGTTCGGTTTTAGTGGTTTTACCAGATTTCCCTCCTCGTCAATGTAGGGCACCTTCTTTATGGCTACGTGATGCCTCAGCTGTGGCTCATATTCCCTGCAAAAGGAGAAGAAACAAGTTCATTTACTTCATGCCCACTTAGAAAAAAGTAGTACACCTCTGGGAAGCAGACGGCTTGTTACCGCTCTGGTCATCTCTCCACTGTTCTGGGTGTTGCTCTCTCCAAACGGATCCAAGCCAGGTCCGGGAAGCCCTTCCCTGAGCAGAGCAACCCGGCCAGCGGCTCTCCCCGCACCGGTGGGACGCGGCAGGGTAAAGCAGGGGGAGAGGGCTGGCCTCACGCCCAGCTGACAGGGCAGGCAGGGACTAAAAAAGGTAACCCAAATTGTTATCCGACCGGGATGACAACGGAGCAGAGCAGATCCCTCACACAAGGGTGGATGGAGCTCTTCAGGAAGGGCGTCTGGCTGCTTGCTGAATGCCCAGCGTGGCATCTCCATCTCCCAGCACCATGGTGCAGAGTCCTCCCCCAACCTCTGCTGTCCCAAGGGATGGCATGGGCGACATTCCCACTGAACATCCTCAGCGTGGGGCTGCATCACCGACCACACTGCAGCCCACCGGCTGCTCACCCTCGCAGGCCCAGGAAGGTTCGTGCACTGGTCTATCTCGGTGGGTTTAGCTGCAGCAAAGCATGGAACCTCTTCACTGGGTAAGGCCTGAAGAGCACACTGGGGCAGTCAGAAAGGGGACACAGCTGTTCTGAACTGTCTGGAGGAGAGAGGAGGGGAAGAGCAGAGCAGGAGGTCCCCACAACTGAAAGCACAGTGTGGGACATAGGAACACCCCCTCTGGGAGGCATTCTTGGGCTGCCCAGCTGCCTAGCAGGACTGCTGGAACTTACTGGGCCACCGTCTCCAGGAACTCCACTGTGAAGAAATGGTTGCAGATATTGCCAGCGCTGTACATCAGTCCCCCATCGGGGCTCTGCTGCTGCGCAGTCTCCAGGCTGATCTCGCTGTATTCCACCACCTGGCAGAGCCCGTCCACGCAGCACACCACGCCGACCGGCTCTGTCGCGTAGGCCTTCTCCACCACCTGCAGCCACAGGACAGAGGGCCGTGACAAGGGGGGAGAAAACCCCAGCACCATCCCGACTCTCATGCAGAACCAATCCTTCTCTGGAGATATTCAAGACCCGCCTGGAGGCGGTTTTGCACAGCGTGCTCTGGGTGACCCTGCTTCCGCAGGGGGGTTGGACTAGATGACCCACAGACCTCCCTTCCAACCCTGAACATTCTGTGATTCTACAAGGACAGCAGCATGCTGATCCTCCAGCACCTCGGGAGCACGGGCAGAGCTGGGTGTACAGAATAGCCTGGAGGCACATTTTGCGCAATGACCGGGCATACACCCAGTACTCAACCGCTCAGTCGTCAAGTTGCTCAGAGACAAACCAGTTACAAGAAATGAGCGTACTGTGGGGCACTTTCCTGATCAAGGACTGGGACCTGGCATTAAATGGAAAATGTTTGCAGGTATTAAGCCTTCAGCTCCCCATTTGCATCAAATGTTACTGATAAAAACAATATAAATCTCTCCTCAGGCACCTGCTGTGTTAGGCTGAGAAAACCAGGCTGGTCTGGCTCTCCCCATGCTCCACAGTGGGGCATAAGGAATGCAGGAATGGACCCATTAGATTTAAAGGGCATTTAAAAAACACAATGCAGTCCAATACGGCTTCTAGAGAGCCCAAGTGCCTCTGTTGAAAGGGCAGGGCATGAAGGGGAAGCCATTCCCATCTGCAGCCTCCGGCGCAGTTGCAGCCCCTGCTCTCGCAGTACACTGGGGAGGGGGGAGGAGGACACCAGCAGGAACGGACTCCGAATGCCTCACCGGCAGCAGGCAGCTCCCCCAGATCCGCCTGGAGTGAGCCGCTGTCGGACAAAGTCTGAACACCCCAGTTCATCTCAGCTCAGCCTGGCCAGCCGCTTCCCAGCGCACCCAGACCTTAACTCCCCGCGGGGAAATGGCCCCGCGCCAGCACTGCCTCACCTTGGCACCGCAATCTGCCCCTTCGGAAACACAGAAGCCTATGAAGACCGGATCTGCCATTTTCACGAGGATATTATCCACACAGTATACATGGACATACTGGATTCCACGCCGCTTCATGTCGTCCAAGATCTTATTATCCACCAAAGCGCGGTATAAGCCACCATTGCCATCTGTAATGCAACAGAAAAGAGAAAGCCCTGGTTAACTAGCAACTTTGTGGCGTTTTTGTGGCTAAGGGAGCGAACGCTGAAAGTCCTGAACAAACTGTCTTGAACAGCAGAGCGGGGAATGCTTTCTGGCAAGAGTCAGCACTACCAGATTTTATTGCCAGCTCTGCCCCACAGTCCAGGCAAGCCTGTTCCCCTCCGCACCCCAGCTCCTCCACCTCCACAGTGGGACCGTGAGGACCAGCCTCACAGAGAAGCATTACGAGACTTTATGAAGCCTTGTAAGATCCTCAGAGGGAAAACACTAAAGAGCAAAGATCATGCAGAGAGTGGGAAAAGCCTGTTACATTTCTTCGCTTCCAGTGCAATGCAAAACCATATCTAAAACTCAGCCTGGAGAAGTAGACTAAAATAAATCTTGTTCTCAGCTTATCTTCCCCCCACACATCACAATGCCTTTTTAATGGCTTGAACTGCAGCTGCACAGAAGACACCAGCACGTTTGTTCATCCCTGGATCACCCTTTCGCGGTTCCTCCTTTGACACCCCTGTCAGCTCAGGAGAACCACTCTGCAGCTGCAAAATGGCATCACTGCAACACGGCCCTGACCAGGCTGCCTTCACCGAGGCTCCTGCCATGTCCAGGGCAAGAGCAGAGAAGAACTTTCCTAGGCGAAACACTGCAATCATTTTGGAAAGAGTTAATCTCCTTGCTGCTGTCAGCCCTGCACGGGAGCCTTCCGCCAGGTGAGCCTTCTCCCCAGGCTGACAGCATCGCTCTGCTGAGGGACCGAGCTCCGCGCCGGCACGGCATGTGGCCAGCAGCACGCGCAGCTCTCGGCAGCTTCGCCCTGGGAGGCAGCACCCCGGGTACCGCCAGCACAGCCCTGCAACGCACGGTGTTCCTAACCTGGAGCTGCACCACTCCCAATCCTGCCAGTGCTCCCTGGCTTTGACAAAAAACACGGGCTGTGGGCAAGCCTCCAGCCAGAACTAAACAGAGATTGCTACACTCTTGATTACCAGCCTGCAACATTCAACTGAGCCCTCCCACGCTCATCAGAAGCATCAACACTGACCTCCCAAGACTGCTCCATGTGCCAAGGCTGGCTGATGCCCAGCAGGAATTATCAACACATCACATTCCTGTGCCACATACGAGTGAGCAGTGGGGTACCTGGAGCCATAGCAATTTTCCCCTTCTCCTCCAAGATGGCCTTCCCATCAAAGGTGACAGCGGGCAGCATCCTCTGTTCAAACATGACCACGTTGGATCTATCCAGGTTGAAGTAGTTGTGTTCGACAAAGAACTCCTCCGTCGGCCCCAGCGTGAACTCGCTTGTCATGATGTACCTGGGCAGGAATGGGTGCTGAGCCACACGCAAGAAAAGCACAAGCAGAGGACAAAACTACAAACAGAACACAAAAGGGAGGAAACCCAAGAGTGCTAAATGAGAGACACTGCAGTATCCTGCAGTACACAGCCGAGCAGGAGAGCTCTCCTCCAGAACTCATCCCACGGGAAGGCTGCGCAGGGTCCTGTGCACGATCCTACCCACAGGCTTAGCTCCAGCTAGGACAGCAGAGCCTTCCCCTAAACGTGACCCACATCTGGATATCCTGATGGGCTGGCAAACGAGGCAACGGGCAGTACAACAGCCTCGCTCACCCTGGACTCACACTGACATTCAGTGTCTAAGCAGCACTGACCAGCCGCTCAGTCTGCCCGCGCCTCTTCTGTGCCAACGCCAACGGCAGCGTTTTCAAATGTTGGCTGCATGATTTGTTCCTCCCTTAAGTTTCT